>Ga0209208_10012202_pt1 | contig 10912 bp, 8 predicted proteins | sample S1TSphfallax_3_FD_187694 | JGI IMG/M metagenome (GOLD analysis project Ga0209208, IMG submission 187694) | Host-associated microbial communities from peat moss isolated from Minnesota, USA - S1T2_Fd - Sphagnum fallax MG (SPAdes) (version 2) | ecosystem: Host-associated > Plants > Peat moss >... | reverse complement strand
AACTTTCTTGACCTGGTTTGCTGATGTGAAACTAATATGTACATGTTCAAAAGTTGTTCAGATCACATTTTCACAAAAATGTCATTTGGTAATGTCAAGTGTGTTGCAGTCAGGAAAAGAATAAGTGATGAGATCCCCATGATTATTAATGTCTTCCTCTCACTCTCCTTTGCAAGTGATTTTGAAGAATGCTCATGAACATTAGGTAATGTTGGAGCACCAAGTGACTGTTTGTGCTGAAGTGAGGTTTCCTGATGCCTTATTTACTACACAAGAATCATGCTCAAAAATCACCATGATGTCAGTGTGCTAAGTTCATTGACAGATGATTGTCAACTAAGGTTTAAAATGTTTGATCGACGAGGGTCCTTCAACAGACTAATATCCAGTTGCAATTGCATGACCATCCTGTGTGCACATGACTTTTTGAAGACACTGCCACAAATCCAAATTTTGGACTTGCCCACAAATTGTCAATGATCTACATATCTGATGTTTGCAGTTGGTTCCAATTTGGACTTAGAGCATCTCCACCCACATCTTCTATTTGAGCCTCTATTGGTCTTACCACATCCGACATTAAATGTGAATTATTGCCTCATTCCCACCCATCTATCTATGAAGGTAGTTACTTAGTTTTGTTTGGTCTTTCATGTTGAGATCACCTCACCCAAATCATGGGGCTTCTTGTGCCTCATGGTACCATTGGAAAGCCCTCCACGAGTAGGGGTGCACAAATTTGGTTTCATAATGTTTGGACTTACAGTGGGGAAGTTATGGAATATTGAACAATTTTTTCACCAAAAATTCATTCAAATCAAAAATACAAAATTAGAACGGAATTTGGGCACTCTCTTGGTAATGTTGAAAAGAGCTCAATGAACAGGATTTAATGACAGTGATTTGGAAATTTTTAGACTTAAGCTGAGTGAGAGATATTGAATTTTGAGAAGTTAATGTCATTGAAAACTTAATTCATTCCAAGATATGGTTTTGGAAGGAAACCTTAGTTGCACAATGAGTTCACACTTGGGCCAAGTGCACAAGTTACACTATGTGTCAATGAAGGAATGGAGTTAGTTACATAGTTAGTTAGTTTTGTTTGTCACATTGAAATAAGCACAGTGCCTCCCAGTACTCTTGGAAAGCTCTTCATGAATAAGGGTGCACCAAGTTGATTTCATAATGTGTCAAACTACCATGGAAAACTTATTAACTATTGAATAAATTTTTGACAAAAATTTTATTTAAATCAAAACTAAACATTATAGAGGAATTTGGGCATGGTCTTGATATTGTTGGAAAGCCCTTCCTGAGCAGGATTTAATGAATGTGATTTGGAAATTTTTAAACGTACAATGTGAGATATATTGAGTTTTGAATATTTTTTGTTATTGAAATTTAATTAAATTACAAAAAATAGTTTTGAAAGGGGAAGTTAGTTGGGTATCGAGCTCATACTGGGGCAACAACAACACACTAGTGAATCTCAAAAAGCAGACAATTTGAAGTGAACTACTATTTTAATGTCAGCACTTCGGCCAATCAAAAACAATTGTTTCCTTTTACTAGCCCTTTTGGAGGGCACTATATTTTGGGCATAATTGCAGGCCCAAACTTAATATTATATTGTTTGAGTGTTATACTTCATCCAAGATTTAGTGGACATTCTATTTTGTTGTTGTTGGTTGAGATGCTCTAGAGAATGCAGATATTTTGCAACCACAGTTTGCAAGTTCAACAAAAAAAAAAAAAACCTTTTGAGTTTAACTTTACCATACTACCATATTTTGAGCATCTTTGCCCAAAATGAGGATTTCATGATTTTGTTTTGCAACCCAACAACAAAAAGAGTAAAAATTCAATTGTTTTGGTTTTTTTCGAATGAAGGAAGCCTTGTAGTGTTTGATAGTCCAATTGTTTTAAGTGATTCAAACGGTTTGGAACACTGGTTTTTGCTTATTTGTTGTTTACAAGGTCAATGACTTTTGTGAAATGGGGTCATGCTCATCCATCAAAGTTTTGTGCATGTGTTAAGTTGAAGTTTGTTTAGGAAAGCATCCTCTCCACGGAAATCTATCTCATGAAATTGAGATTTGTTAATGATACATTTTGATAGATTTAATTATTGTTAATTCATGATCGCTCCTAGGTTCTTGTCTTGGCTCATTAGTATGAATACCATGTAAACATATTAAGTAAGACACAATCCAACCTCAAACAAAATCCATGTTCTAGTAGTTGAACGCATAAAAAACTAGAAATCAGAAAATAAAAAATGTTGAATTTTTCGTTACATGATTTCTCCTACATGTTTCTTGAGTCCTCATAAACATCAAGTCTAATGCCTAGCAATCTAAACAATCAGTTGACAACCTATCACTATTTTACCAAACTTTCCCATGTATATTTGCAAAAATGGTTATAACTTCTTATATCTATGATCTCAACACAATCAAATGTTTAATTAAAATGGATTTGCAACTATTCACATTTCAACATTTTATGACAATTTGCAACAGAGTGAAAACACATTACAAGGGCCACTTTAGGCAAGAAAATGTTTTTTTTGGGGTACATTTTGTATTATTTTGAGGATAGTTTTTCATTGATTTCATCGAGCATTTTAAAAAACATGTAAAGTGGAATTTGATACAAAAGCCCCCAACATGATTTTTGTTATTTTTAAAGCAAAAGTAAAGTTTCAACAATTTTGTTTTTTCAACATAGTTATGCTTGTTTAAATGAAAAACCTTATCCAAATTTTTTTTGTGAAATCACATGAGTGCAACTTTTCATGTGGAATTGAAATGCTTCAATCAACTCATATTCAATACATGATTAAGGACTTCATCAAGTGTTGTAATTATTTGAACTATTTTTATAATATATTTGCACATTGCTATATATTGGTACATGTATTAATTTTTCACAAATGTAATATTTAATAATTTAATGTCAAAAAAAAGAGTTCCTTTTGATAATTTCATTACATAATAGTTGACTACATTATTTTGAGTTGATAATACAATGTTTTTATGAAGTGTGGGCCACCGATAACACATTGCCAACATTCTTTTAATAGTGTTATTGGTAACAAAATGGCCTCTAGCAAGACCTTCATGTAAATCCATTAGTATTTTAAAGGTGTAGTCATAATCCGATGAACCAAAAATGGCATTGGATTGAAGACAAAACCAAAAAAAATGAAAGATATATTTTTGTTTTGCCATTCAAAATCATGGCATGCATGACAAGTTGTTTTTTGTTCATGCAAATGAATGTCAAATAGTTCAAATAGAAAATTCATGTGATAAAATTTTAGGTTTAGGTTTTGACTTAGGACATTTGAGCATGAACACCTAAATGGAATGGAATCCATTTGGCAACGGACTATAATAACGACTCATATAATAAATGGTCAAAACCTATAACAAGGAACCAAAATGGTTGTTTAATGATAAACATAATTAATCAAAATCAATCATTTATTTTTTTATTATCATTTGAAACCATAATAATTATGGCAAGTTAATCATTTTTCTCTCATATGATTGTCAAAGAACTTAAAATAAAAATTCATTTCATCAAATTTGAAGTTTTGGTTTTAATTTAGGAGATTTGAAAATGTACTCCTACTACATAAAAAATAGTAAATTTTGCAAAGGACTATCAAAAGGATTCGTATAATAAAATAATTTTCATTGAAAAAAATTAGAGGATAAGAACATATTACACACAATTAAAAAAAAGTCATAATTAAAAAAAATGTGGATTTTAAAAGTTTAAAAATTCAAAGAATGGTTCAAAATTGCTTCAAAATTTCAAAGCATCAAGAGTCCTTTACCATATATAGATGGATTATAAAGTGCATCATGTATTAAGAAACATTATGACATACGATATCATAAAATTAAATAACGTGAAAATTTAATTTTTGGTGATGACTTAAAGTTTTGATCAATTTTCAAGAGGAAACATTAAATTTGTAAGGAATTTGCACATTTAAAAAAGAAATCACACTTATTCAATAATGATTAGCAAAAAAAACATGTGACGCATTGGGGAAAATTTAAATATTTTTTGGGAATAGTTTATGAAAAATTCATTCAAAAATTCATTTGAATGTAAAAGTTATTTTTGGGAAAAACAACTTGCAATCCATTTGGCTCTTTGTTACAAGTTTTGACCCTAAAAGCATTTTGATAGGGAAAAAAAAGGATAAAAACCTAATAAACACATTCAAAAAACACTCATACTTCAAAACATATGGAATTTTAAAACTTTGAAAATTCAATGAACTTTTCAAAATTGATTTAAAATTTTAAAAGTTCAAAAGTCCTTTACCACATATGGATGGGGTATAATATACATGATGTGTTAAGAAATGGATGTAGTTTATTGTACAAGAGAAAAATTTATTATTATTATTATTTGGTTATGACATCAAATTATTATCATATTTAAAGACAACACAAAATCTACAAGGAATTTTCACACATTCAAAAATGATACACAAAAGAACATGTCCAATATTGAGACAACTTTAAGTAATTTTTATAACAATTTCCAAAAGATTTCAATTAAAGGTTCATTCATATGAAAAAGTTTATTTTGGGCAAAAAACATGCACTCCTTGTTGAAATTTATGTCATTGATTCATTTTCTTGTTTGTAGCCTTTACTCGCTTTTGTAGATGATAAAAATTGTGTTAAAATGCAATCGATAATTGTCCATCATGTAATCTATATGGTTTGGATTTGATAGTAATTTGATTCCTTTCTTCTTTTGGTATCCCATCCACAATATATCCCTTCCTTAAACATGTTATAATTAATTTATACCATTCAATTCTTATAGTGAATATAGTTGTGTTAAGTAAATGATCTTTTGCACCTAGAATTGACCCACCATGACTAATTTGAAGTATCGGCATAATAAATTGGCCTATAGATGGTGTTATTTGGATTTTGTCCCAATATAACCTTAAGAGCATAGTTTGAAACATCGATATGAACATAAAATTCTAGATTCCAATTAGACACAATAAATATTGGACTTATTATGGAACCTTTCAACCATTCCCATGACTTTGCACAAGCATTTTTCCTATATGAGGCTTCATCTTTCTTCAACAGTTTACTCATCAATGCTGCTTTACAAACAAAATTTCAAAAAACTAAAGTTGATAGAAACTCATTATGCCAAGAAATATCTTTACCCCATGGTGACTTCATTGGAGTTGACATTGTAACAATAATTGAGATTTTATTGCAAGGATCTACTAATGATCCTTCATGACATAAGTGTGTCTTAAGGGCACACCAAAATTGACAAAAAAAACGTTTAAAAAAAAATTAAGGTTAATGCCATTTATTCAACATTTTTTTAAACACTTATGCAAATGATATAGATGATCCCCTTTTTTCCCATCCAAATTAAAATCATCATGAAATACTTACATAACTTTTCATTTTTTTCAAAAGTCTTAGTTATCAGTTTGTAAAATGTGACAAGATTTCAACATGAATGATAAATATAGCCCACTATAATCATCCATAAGGAATACATGTCGTGTTCTACAATAGAACTGAACATTGAATCTAAAAATGACAAAGGAAACGGATCCTTCTTGGTTTGAGCATTCAACTTACAAAAACTTTCGGTCACCAATAATGGGGTGTCCGAAACTATTTTTTGATTGCTAGAGATTGTTGTTTTTAATCCTTGGCGATTGAGTTTTTAATTGTGTTCAATCATTACGTGTCAAGCTCGATGAAAGCTTTTCAAAAGATATTACATGCCCCCTTTCAAATTCAATCACTAGTGACTGAAAAATTTCAATGGCCATCCAATGATCAGGATTTCTTAGATGGCAATTGAAACCCAGTAACGGTCATGGTTCATATGGCGACCAAAGATTTTAAACTTTGTATATACATTTTTTAGCATAAAAAGTGTGTAGAATGTATGCATGGAATCAAATTCAATTTTTAAATCAACCCAAAGGTTTTTGAATTTGAAAAAAATGTGCCAAAATTGAAACCACAAGGTGTAAAAATTGGCGAAATTGGTTTTAAACCCACACTTGGTGAAACTCCAAATAAATTTAAAGTGTCAAGTTTTGGATTGAAGGTTCTCTTAAAAAGGAAAAAAACACATAACATTCATATTCACCTTCTCCTTTGCCATTTCCACTTTAACTTCCTATCACAATAAAAATACATAATTATCATGGAGGAAAAATATTGTTGTTATTCACCTTGAGGTTCCAAAGGTTCAATGTTAATTAAAATGCATATGACTAAAGATCTATCCAAAGTCTATGAGATTCTTCACAATGTGGCACATAATTTGTCCCCAAAATGGATTGTGAAATAATGGACATTGGTCAATCCTAGTTTATAACCATGTCGTCAATGGTCAAAGTTTTCCAAATGGACATTGCCTTGTGTTCGACAAACTACGAAAAACACACAATGCAATGACAAACTTGAAAAGTCAATAACATAATTTACCACCAATTTGGATATGGAACTTTTAAGGGTTTAATACAATAGTAGGATGAGATTTATCCTTTTAAGCGTTCATGTGCGAATCTTGTAACTTGAAACTACAATATGTGTGGAAGTCCTATAAGATTGTGATGGTGACATGTGCAATGGAGGAGTTTTGTGATTCATAAAGGCTTCCCATGGAAGAATGGCATAGTAACATTACAACTTTTTCAAATTTCATGATTACTTGTTAGTTAATCTTTCCATTGCAACTTGATCGCATATTTTGTTGTGTTGCATTGAAGATCGTATTTTAATGTTTGTAGTTTCTTGAATGTTTAGACTCCATATTAACAAAATTGTCGTTTGATGCATATTTTTAATTTATTGCATTTAGAATCAAATCTAAATGTCCATAGTTTTTTGCAACCGTGGAGTGGCATAATGAAGAGGTTACAACAAATGTGGACTTTTGGAAGGTACATGTGAAATTAAATTTGTTTTTAATTGCAATCGGTAGCTTTCATCTTTGTTTATGGGTTGTTGGATGTTAATGCTTGGGATATTAAAATGTTACAATGTTAAAAAGTTGGTTATTAATGACTATTATATTCATGCCTATTGGTGAATATTATTCTATTGTTGGATATTAGTGGTTGTTAATGTTATTATATTAATGGTTATTGGTGATTATTATAATAATGGTTATTGGTGACTATTATATTAATGGTTATTGGTGGTTATTTTATTAATTGTTATTGGTGGTTATTGATTGTTATTTTATTAATGGTTATTGTATTATAAATTATTGTTGAATATTCTATGTTATAATATCATAGGCTATTGGTAGTTATTATATTGTAGGGTATTTAAAATTATTTTTGATAGGTTATTTTTTAATATTCTAAGTTATTTTTACCTTAGGTCATTATATTTTATTTTAAATTATTATACGTAGGATAAAATAATTTATAATAACATAAAGGAGAATGACCTTGAATAATTTTAAGTAGAACTTGAAATAACATAGATTAAGTTAAAATAAAATAACCTAAGGTATAGCCTAAAGTTAGTTGAATAATTTAATTTAGAATAACTTAAAGTTTATAATAAACTAGTTAAGATAACTTAAGGTAAAATAACATATAATAGTTTAGGGTACAATAATTTATAATAGCCTATAATAACATAAAATATAAAATAGAATAACTAAAGTATCTTAAAATAATATAGGGTATATCATAAAATAACACAGATAAAATATTTAAAATAATATTAAAATAAATTTACTTACTATAATAAATTATAATAATGAATTATGTTAACTAGTAATGAGACATGATGTCTACATAGGTATATTATAGTGAAATAACTTTCACCATGGTGAAATCAGTAAAATGCAATGAAGTTATTTCATTTTTAAGGTCACATAGTGATTTAGGTTAGTAAATTGCATCCCCTTTGTGTAGTAGTGTTATTCCATTATGGTTTTTTTTCCAAGAAGATTAAGGTTTAGGGTTATTGAATTCTAAAACATTTTTACCAATATAAAAAATTAGAACTAGCAATTATTAACAAAATAAAAATACCCACCCAACACTGGTCTTTGAACCTTAAACATGAAAAAGAAGAAAAAAAAGAATAAATAAGGATATTTGGTGTAGGGATTAGCTTTGAAACAACAAACATTACGGTAAAAGTGAAATTTAAATCTTTGTAGAATATTTCACACTACTATAACAACATGTTTGCATTTCACATGCATGTGTTCACTATTTCTCTCTTAAGTTTCAACAAACTTAACACTACCATTCATTCCAACATCGAATTCATAGTTGTTGCAAATAACCAAAATCTGCATTTCATAATACATTGTAAAAAACTCCATAAACAAAATTACAATTCATTTCATCATAATCTAACACTACAAAACTCACACAAAAGATGAACATAAAATTCATTATAGAAGTTTGGATGTATTAGTATTACAAAAAACATGAATCCAAATTACAACATAATCCCATGTTTTGTTGAAAAAAACAACACTTAAAATGTATGCTATATCAAAACAAAGTTTGTGGTTTTCTACTGCAAATGCTTCCAGTTCTTACTACTCCTCTTTAAAACTTTCCTTGTTTCATCTTCTCCTTTTTCCCCCTTGTTCTCCAAAACTCTCCCTTTTGAACCATCCCAAGTCACATCATCATGATGCAAATGACAAGAATTCAAATTTCAAACTAACAAAATTATTTAATTAGTCTCTATTCTAACTGCCTTGTTCATCCAAATTCACATACTCATCCTAACCCCTTAACACATTACATTGTAAAAATTAAAATTTTAATTAAAAAATTTAAAACTTGTGATATCTAATGCAAACCAAATAGGTACCTACTAATTATTAGAGTTTTTAAAAACTAATAACATAAAAAATAGTAACTTAAGCATTCAAAAAACCAAGAAGTAGGTGTTTTAGATGAGTAATTATTAAAATTTTGGGTTTCTCTCTCCTCAAAATGTTGAAATTGTATGTTTGAATTTCCTCTTTGTTGTATAAGTTTTGAGCTCCAATTTTGGTCTATTTGATTTTTTAAAATAATCTATGTGTATTGATTTTTGTCTATCCACAAACTCCGATTTTTCTTCGTGCTTCAATTTTTTTGGTGCATGTGCTTCTTTTGAAATCATAACCCAAAATTTAAACCATACCCAAAAACCACAACCACTTCAAAATCCCTAAACCTTATACATGATAATGTCATAAAAATTTTGAGAAAAAAACAATTCAACCATACCCGAAGGTTCTGGATTTTTTTTATTTAAAAAAATTCAAAGCCTTAACCAAAAGAGTAACCCAAGGTACAACATTGATTTTTAGATAAGAAGGTTGAAAATGGGGATAATAAGAAGAAGATAGGTGGGAAAAGAGGGGGGGGGGGGGGTAAATCAATAAGTAGATGGGTAGGAAAAAGGATATATTAGGTAGCTAGGTGGGAAAAGGGTATAATAGGGTTGGTAGGTTGGTAGGTAGGTAGGTAGGTAAAAAATGCAATAATTGATAAGTAAGTAGCAAAAGGGGACAATACATAGGTAAATAGAGAAAGGCAATAATTGGTAGGTGGGTAGCATAAGGGGATAACAGGCAGGCAGGTAGGTAGGTAAGTAAGTAGGTAGTTAGGTAGGTAGAAAAATAGGAGGGAGGGTCGGTCGTCAGAGGTGGGTCAGTAGACAGGGTCCATGAATCCACCGTCTCTCCAACTAATTTAGCGGCACCCGTCTCTAATTTAGCGGCTGATCTCTCGTGCTCGCATGTTGTTGCAAGAAGGCAACTCTGTTCGGCCCCATTCTTTCTCTCTCTCTCTCTCTCTCGTGTGTCTGTGGCCCTGCGTGCGATTGTGTGTCTCCGCGCGGGGTTGACAAGCTCCTGCTTGTTGCTAATTTTGTTTTACCGCAGAACCAGCAGCAGCAGGAGGAAGAGGGACGTGTGGTGATGGAGCCGGAGGAAGAGGCGAAGTTCATAACGCTGCAGGATGGGAGAAGATTGGCATACCGGGAGCAAGGAGTGACGCCGCCGGAAGTAGCGCAGCGCACTTTGCTTGTGCTGCATGGAATCGCCTCGTCTCGTCTCGCAGGCATGCCTGGTAATCAATAAGAACACACTAAATTGCATGAATCCAACAACAATCCCTCTACATACAGGAACGAGTTCCTATCCTCCTCATCATCTCTCAAGTTTGCTGCAATTTCATGACGATGCCAACGATTATCGTTTCCATCTTTCTTGCGATTCTTCTTCCGTTTGACTGTTTGTTTGCTGTTCTTCCTGTTGCTGGAATTTAGCTCCTACTGGAGGTTGGTATTGTTATTGTTATTCCGGTTCTTGTTATTATTATTGTATATTTCTTGTAATTGTTGTTGTTACGGTTGTTCTTGTTGTTTTTTTTGTTATCGCTGTGGTGGTTGTTGTTGTGTGAATCTTGACAGCTGCATGTGGACACTGCTGTTATTTTTTTTCCCTCTTGTATCATGGAGAAGGAATCAGGATATAGAGAATATTGCTTGCAAATTCTGAAGTAAACGTTGTTGCAATTGAACCAAAATTGGGGGAAAATGTGATAGAGATTCAGTGATGATGATGATGATGATGATGATGAGCAATGCAAATTTTGAACTACTAAATCCAACAATAATGCTCTATTCCTCTTATTATTTTTATTATTCCGAGATTCTTTGATCCATGTTCAGGAGTCCTTCAGAGGTTCAAAAACTTCAACCTTTTTTGCTTGCATGGAAATTTTCTGGACAAACTGGTGAAAATTTATCAAGAATTTTGCACACAAAAAAAATTAGGGTCTGATTATTTTTTTGGTGGTTATAATGTGTCACAGGGGTGGACGAGGATTTGCTAAGGGAAC
>Ga0209208_10012201_pt1 | contig 10912 bp, 4 predicted proteins | sample S1TSphfallax_3_FD_187694 | JGI IMG/M metagenome (GOLD analysis project Ga0209208, IMG submission 187694) | Host-associated microbial communities from peat moss isolated from Minnesota, USA - S1T2_Fd - Sphagnum fallax MG (SPAdes) (version 2) | ecosystem: Host-associated > Plants > Peat moss >... | reverse complement strand
TCCAATGTGTGGTTGACAAATTTCCATTTAATAGGAAACCCCCAATCTTTTGAATTTTTAAAAATTACAAAATAGGAGCAATTGGTGGAAGTATCTAGTAATTAAAGTCTATAGTAGTGTTCATTGTTGAGGAAGAGATTACACTCATCCCAAAAAAAATCCTCATCCATGTAATTCCATTGTGCTGATTAAAGGTGTATTGTTGAAATTTATGCAAGTGGACATATATAACATTGCCCACATCATCAATCAACCAAAGAGATTGCAATTTTCAATGGTAAGCACTAAACATGCACAATGAATTAAATGTGGCATCGGGCTCAACATAATTATATTACAATATAGTACAATGCCCAACACAAATAATTTTTTTAACAATATTCATACAATGGGGAAAAGTTTAAATATTTTTTAATATATCAATTTCAAAGGAAAAAGACTAATGTAATGGTTAGAATCCCTCTTATAGCCCAAAGGTCTTGGATTCAAATTTTATTTTAAATTATTTTTTCATTCATGAATGAAATGGATGAAAACAAATTCTCAAGGTAAAAAAAGGTTTAAGTTATTCCCCAAGGAACAACCATGTTCCCAAAGGAAACAAGGTTTAAGTTGCCATGAGGAACAACCATATTCTAAAATTAAAAAAAATTCTTTCTCCTTAAGAACATGATTGTTATCGAAAGAAAAACCAATTTCCTTAGAGACAATGAACTTCCCTTAATGAAATGCCCAAGTTCCCTAGGGAAACATATGTTTCAAAATTTTTAACAATCATAGCCATTTCATATTTGTTTTTATATAGGCTTGCAATTAATCGTTAAAAAGGTCTTGAAAGGGTTTTGGCACAATCATTTGCCTAGGGGAGAAATTCCTTCAAGGAGTAACCTAAACCATGTTCCCTTGGGAAGCAACCTAAATCATGTTCTCCTAAGGAGCAATCATGTTCTCTTGAATAGCAAATGTGTTCAAAACTTTGTATGATCATAATTTTTGCATTTGAGTTCTGATTGAAGTGTTTTCAACTATAAAATTGTAATTTTCTTTAAGACCTTTCCAATGATAGTCGAAAGCCTATATATATAAGAAAATGAGATGATTGTGATTGTTAAAAGTTTCAAAACATATGTTTCCTAAGGAATTTAAGCCTTTTCCTAAGGGAAGTTCGTTGGGGAAATTGACTTTTCCTTGGGGAACAATTATGTCCTTAAGGAGGAGGAGTTTAAGTTGTCTCGATGAGTAACTTAAACCTTTTTTTCCTAGAGGAACAATCATGTCCTTTGGAGAGAAAAAACACTTCTCTCTAGGGAACTTCGATTTTTCCTCAAAAAAAAATCATTGCTCCCTAAGGAAGTTGTATTTTTCACTAGGGAACTTTTTTTACTCCATTGGGAACTTGCTTGGGAGTAGCACTAGGGAACTTGCTTTTGCTTGGTGGAATTACTTCCTAAAGGCAACTAACTTAAAAAATTATTTATATGTTCTATGGATTTTTTCATCCATTTTGTTTGTTGAAGAAAACAATTGGGAAAATGATTGAACCCTAGACTTTTCAGTTGAAGGAGTATTCTAACCAATACATTAGTTGTTTTTTTCTTACAAGATACTTACAACATTAATGGTTGTGTGGATTTTTTTTTCTTATTGAACATTGTAGTACAAATGTGTCAATCCTAATGCCCCATATAATTTGTTATACCTATTTAGTGCTTACCTTGATTTTCATCGTATAGTAACTTTTCCATTGACTAATCGTGTGGCAATGTTATGTCCAGCTACATAAACCTAAACAATACATCTTTAGTTAGCATAATGGAATTGCTATATGAGGATGGGTTTGGAAGATGAATGTAATCTCGTTCTCAACAATGAAGGCCACTAAAGACTTTAATTATCATCTTCATTCAATTGACCTTATTTGGAGCAATTTTCATCATATAAAAACTTATCTTGAAAATTGCTTTCGAAGAATAATTTATAGACTATCCCATTATTACACATCAACAGTTCTTCCTCCTCATCTACTCCAAATACCTGCGTTGAATAGTAAGATCAGCCCCAAAAAATACTTTATCGTTTGCAGACACACAGTAGTGACATGAACTTCCATGGTTGAAACTTAGTGAACATTTTACGCCTCTTTCTTCCCACTTGCACCGGGTAGCTGTTGAAAATGGGCGACCAGAGACCCCCATTGCACTTCCCCCTCCCCACACGCGTCCCGCAGTCCGCCTCCCAATGTCAAATCATTCTGGTTTACTGACAATTTCTGTCTGATGTCTTGCTGAAAAAAATTCATTTGATAGTAGTCCCCAATGTTTTGTTCGTGGAATTTTCTAATTCCTGAAAATACAAATTTAATGAAAGAGAAATATGGAAAATAGTGAGAATTCACCCAAAGAAAAAAGGACTGGTGCACACAATAATGTAATCTCGACCCAATTCGCTGGATTCACACAGAGGTGATAAAAGGAATAGACTAAAAGACTAAACTAACCTAATGCTATCTATCCCATTCACACAAAATGGATAAAAATTTAGTTGGCAGGTGACATGGCATTGGGAACAAATGTGGTAGGATATCTTAACTAGGTATAAGTGGGAGGTAGAACAAATAATGGGTACGTGGGAGTCCAAGGAAGCGCACCCTTGGCTCTACCGGCAGTGAGTGGAAGACATAATTAGCAAAAGCAGATTAAAACGATTTCGGAATGGGGAATTCGATATTGGGCCAAAAACATTTTTTGCAAAAGCAGCTCCAACTCAGCATAGAATGGAGATTATTGCGGCAGTGACGGTCAAAATCGCGGACAACTTGGGGAAGTCCGCCTTGATTCTGTTTCCCACGAACGCTGTGGACCTCATCATGCTTGTCAAGAAACAATTTGGCATTGTCGCAAACACATCGGATCCGGAAATTCGGAAGCTCATGAAGAGCGTAATGATGAGTTCACCGAAGACATTGGACCTGGTGGAGATCTTGACAAGATGCAAGGGACATTTGCAATGCAGATTTGCAGAATGTAGTGAGGTGGGAGATGCTAACAGAAGCATCCTAACGACATAAACAGAACAAAGGAATTGATTACAGAAGCCCTACGCATTCAGATAAGCATGTGATCTCGCAAATGCCTTCAAATCACCGCAAGCTCAACTTGTTAGTAAGAGTATTGCGAAGCGAGCCTGATTGAACCTGTCAGAAGATGATGAATTGCCAGGAGCGCGTGATACTCTCGTGAAAGGTATAAAAAATAGGGAAAACCAGTGTGGTTTTCTTTGACTTCCATACAGCTCTGGAAATTCCTGGAACTACACTCACCGTATTGAGGTTTCGGAACGTATTGCTTGAATCAGGAGGAGAGCCAACGAACTACCAGCGTAACCAAGGACATCGGACAGTCATTGTGATGTTCCTAAGTATCTTCGCACCTAGTCCCAGGGAGATGACAAAACAAAAAAGAAATAAGCTAAGTACGAGACTACCTGTTGGGTTCAACAGTTCTCTGGAAAGTTACTCTATAAAAAGGTGAGACAGCAGGCCACTTTTGGGGCTTCCTGCAACTGGGTGGCTTGGTACTCATTAAAGCCACCTTATTGGCTTGTAACCATTTCTACCTTCAAAGCACTATAATCTGAGAGAGCTTGGAATTCATTGTTTTTTTCATCTCTTTTATAATCTTAGGCTTTGCTTTCCCTTTGGTCTCTGATCTTTGCTTTTGACACTTCACACACTTTGTCAATAATAACTTAAAAAGAATGGAACAAAATCATCATAACTCAGGCCACTCATCCAACCACCCTCAAAACTCACATCACACACCACTTACAACTTATTTCTTCGAAGTTACTTATATTTTCAAAGTTTGTACACATGCGCACGCGCAACGATTCACTCCCCAAATCACGAGCACAGAAGATTCTACTAACACTACGCTATCAAACTTGTTCTATGCAGTCCATGCTCTGGGTCGCTTTTCCGTTCCTCAAAACTGAAATAGAGCTCAACTTGAAAAAATCATCTCTTTACAATCTGGAAACAGCAATACAGTTAGCGGGCGAGCGACTTCACGATTTGTCGAGGCCCTCCAAAAAGCCGCTAGGGTTAAGAGCAAATCTGGTGAGCTTTCTAAGATATCTGCCTATGTTTTTAGGAATTCTAGTGTACTTTCCCCTCGCCTTCTTGATGATGAACCGGAGGATCTGAAGCAGGTGAGGGAGAAAGGCAAGATTCTGGTACAGATTTGTGACAGTGTGAATGAAAAGTTTCAAAAACTAGGGTTAGATATCGAATCTTAAAAGTTGTGGATGCACAACACTCTTAAAAATACTTCTGTTCATGTGTAGCTTTGCGCTTGTGCAAGGCTCTGCAGCTGCGCAACAAAGTCGAAGAATCTGATGAAATCGATGAAATCCAGATTCAACCCATTTGGGTTTCGCTCAGTTGCTATGTTTACTATCTATCTGTAAAACATAATATAATTAGAATATTATAAATCAAGGTCACACCTGACTGATTCTTAAGAGTTCTGAGTGACTCTTCAAGTTATAGAAAAAGACACTAGTAGTTAAAAGGACACTATCAATTAAAAGACACTGTTAGTTTAGTAAAGATCAAATTAAATTACTAGTGAGACAAGTTCCTCTTGTGATAAGGTTTACGACGGATCCACCGTTTTGTAGCTGCACTGCAAATTGTATATATTCCATCTTCACGGAACTAAATGCATCCATATTATTTCAATAATCTCTGGACTACAATAGCAATGTGCTTTACACTACCTAAAACAACCCACTAGCCCTGGTACCTATGTAATGACTACTAACCATCTGTATGCATCCAAGCACCTACTAGTCATCTATTGTCTGACCAACCCACCTACTCATAGCACCTATATTTTACAGTTCAGGTTACCAAGGTGAAACTCGGGTTCGACTTACTTGGGATTCATCCATTACTGAGTAGGCTGCTACTAAAGCAGTTGCAGATCATACTATGATCCCATTCACTCTTTTGCAAGATCCAAATCTTTGGGCCTCATTCAGTTCTACATCTGCAGCGGGACTTGCTAAAGATCACCCAATGACACCCTTTATTTGTCGATCATTGTTGTATCCGATGCAACATGTGAAATAATTGCAGAGTGCGACCAACGCTCCTGATCCAGGCCAGGAATCTCTTGCAGCTTGAGTAGGCATCGATAAGCAAATTGAGAACGTCAAAGTGTGCTTTTCACTACAGTTTCTGAAACCCCAACAATAAAATTTGCATTTGTAGATCGGAGGTGGAACTTCTTATGATCAAGGTTTAAAAGATTCCTAAAAGGCACCGCATGGTAGAAGGGGATACCGCTTATCGGCCCATGTACATGTTCCACAAAGTTGATCTCTTTGAGTACGTATTGGATTTTTGCTGCACATTCTATGGCCACCAGTACGGAATCGACCCCGTCCCCTTCGTCTGCCTCCCTTTCTATGACGTACTTATTGTCCATCTCCGCTGTGAAACTAATGCCCGAAGCCTCATGCTTATAGCCTACTTCGACAGATTGAGAGAACGTTCCGGAAGCCTTATAGTCTATTTCCATAGAGTCAGAGGAGTATCTGAGAATCTCTACCTTGCCTGGTCCATTCTCGCTGAAAACAAAAGCCGGAACAGACAAATTTTTGGTGTATGGCTCACAAAATGACACTCCTCTCCCTACATAAGGTATTATATACTCAAGACATTTAACGATGAATATGAACTCGTGAAGGCTACCGTAGACTATGAATCTGACTATGTGTTTGAACGTTGCCAATTCCAGAACTACCAACCCCAATCTGTCCGCATTTTCGAGAGGAATACCGTACAACCAAGTCAAGGCCAGACAAACGGAATACATTATGTTCGTCAAATAGCAGGATCTGACCTTGAATACTACTGCAAGAACGAGTAATCCAGTGCTGTAGGCACTGATAGAATTTCTCAACTTGATTGTGTCAGCGTAAACTCCAACAAAGAAAGGGAAATAGGAAAGGATTATGCTTAAGGCCATGAAGAACTTGCAGACTTGAATATCCTTGTTCAGCAAGAACACGACCCAAGGTATCACTGACGATAATAGAGCAAAAGTGACTGAAAAATTACGAAACCACAAACTTAAAAACAGGTGCAGATCGCGCAGCCTAGTGATGTATCCAACCATGACGTTTTGTATAGAAATCCCTGTATAAGGAGCAAGTAAGCTAAGAAGACAACCCAAGTATTCTCTAGGATGTGTTCAATTAGATACATAGGTTTGATAAATAATTGAAAATCAGTAGACAGTTCACACACACACGCTAGTGTGTAAAAAAAGAAGCTCACAATTTGGAAGGTTTTCCAGATAAATAAGAGAAAGCAACGCCGGTCCGAAGGCGCTGGTTTAAAGTCTTCAGGCTTGAAAAAAGAAATGACGTTGTGCGTTGTACACAGACTAATTGAAGGAAGTTGTAGCAGCATAATAATCAGAGTTCAAGAAGGAAATGTGAAGTTGACGAGAAGGCCTTGAGCGCCTTCCAGAAATACTTGGCGTCGCCGTGTCCTCATTTGAGATCTCAAATGAGATCTTAAAATCTGCATTGGTGGAGGATTTGCTGGAACCCTATCTATAAATAACAATCACACATTTCAGATCCCTTCCTGAGCCGAAGATGCAAAGATAACTTAAGGATTGTTACTTTTCACCCAAAAAAACTACCCCAGGGCCTTTTCAGAGAACACAGTCCCCAGTTTCCAGGGACTCCAAGCTCTTTCCAGAAATTTCAAACTTTTTCACGTTTTTCATACTTGCTTCAAATTTCCATTTTCCAGTGCTATGTTTTAAGTTTATTTTTTTCCTTATGTTTTCATAGTTTTCATAATCTCTCTTAATTAGTTTTCAGTTCATTTTTTCTTTTTCTTTTTAAAATTTTTTTCATACTTTTTTTAAAAAAAAGTTTTGAACCAAGTTGTTTTTTGGTTTTGACTTTTGTGTGAAGTTTGTTTGGATTGTTGTTTGCAACTATGAAAGGGAGAAAATGATGTTTGCTAGTTAATGTTTTATTCCAAAATGGTGCCAATATTGTTGCATATTTGAATATGGGCAATCACTAAAACTTTAACACTAGGAGGAGTTCACATTGTGTTTAAAATTATCCACAAATTTGCAATGCCCTTTAGGGTTCCTATACAAAGATTTTTAAATATTGGATATTTTGTTTCAACATTCTTGGAGAAATTAGGATAGGTGTTTTGACAACTTGGTGGCCACCTAGTGGCTCAATTAGTTTCAAATTGTCCTTCAAATTTAAGTTGTCTTTTAAGGTTTCTTAAAAAAAAATAGTAGTAGTTTTTTTTTATTGTCAAGACTTTTGGACAAATCAATATAGTTACAATTTTGACAACCTGGTGACCACCTAGTCCAATTTGTATCTGAAACATTTAATGAAGGTTGATCAATTATGTAATATACTACATGAATTGCTGCATTTTGCAACTTTTTCTTTCTTACATGTTATGTAAATTTTTGAATTATTATAACTTCTTTTCCTCTTGTTCTAGGCATGGTGGCCACCACACCGCAAGGTTCAAATTGGATTTTCTAATATTGAATATAATCTTTGTTTGATATATGTAAATTGTATTTCATTAGTTCATCATTCAATTTTTTTTTCTTTTTTTAAACCATCTGCCATGGTGTCCTCAAGGTCATTTACAATTGAAAGATTCAAAAATTTAACATTGAAATTTGTGTGTTGGCGTTTTCAGATTTATGTAAAATCCTAAATTAATTAAATATGTATATATGTCCCTTACCATTTGATAATCTTTCCAAGTTGAATTTATGTACATAACAATGGGTTTATATATAATAAAATTACATTTAAGATAAAATTTTAATAAATATTAAGATATTTTATGTATTAAAATGAATAAACTTTTATATTATATATATACGCTCAGGTTATGTAACAAGTAGCCTATTACGCTACTAGAAATTCTGTCTTTTGCAACCAGTCACTATGCAACTAGCATGCAACTAGTTGTCATTTGCAACTATCTTGGTCATGTTTGCAACTAACATGCAACTAAATGTGTACAAAATGGACACATGTCATAAAAATAATGGTCTAAATTTATACATATTTAAATTATTATATTTAATATATCTACATAGGCTATGTATAATAATATTTTGTGCCTTTAATATTAAGGTTAACCCCATGTTAACTTAGGCTAACTTAAACTAACCTAGTTTAAAATAACCGTAGCTAAACTAACCATGGCTAAATTAAGCTAGGCCAAAATAATTATGGTTAAATTAAGTTAGGTTAAATTATTTATGGCTAAAATAAATATGGCTAAATTAAGTTAAGCCAAACTAATTATGGCTAAATTAAATTAAGCTAAATTATTTATGGCTAAATTAAATTGGAATACGTTTATTATGGCTAAACTAATTATGGCTAAACTAAATTATGTTAAATTAAATTAAGTTAAACTAAACCATGGTTTAAATATATATTGCAAAATTTTTAATTTTATTTGTCAAATATATATTTTTTAAATTTTGGCAAATAAAACTTTTTGATTTTATTTTATTTGGAATATTTTTCAGAAAATGTAAATTTGATTAAACAAAAAATTATTCAGAATCAATTAATATGATAGTATTAAAATTTAATAAATGTTCATAATTATCAATTAAATGTCTATTATAATTATAATGATAATAATTATATATATAATCAATAGGTATTATATATTTAAAATTTATTATTTATGCTAAAATATTAATGTAAATAGGCTACACGAATTAACCTACAAGTACATAAACATCTTAAGCTAATTACTAATTTAAGGTAGATAATAATGTTAAAATCATATTTTCATTAAGTAATTATAATTATTAAAAATATCCTACAATCATCTTTGAAGTGCAAAAGACAAGGAGTAATGAAAAATGAACAAGAAGAAAAACATGAAAAATAAGAAAAATAAGTTTTTTTCCAAGTTACAAAACGTGTTTTTTTTCTTTTCTTTGGACCCCTCTTACTTTCAAACATCATAACTTTCTTATTTCTTATTCATTTTAAACGATTTAAAGTGTTATAGGAAAGCCAACTGAAGTTCTACAAATCATATTGGGACTTTAATAGCAAAAAAACCAACATAAAAGGAACTTTTTGGGTGTTTAAGAATCGACCTTTTATAGTGTTCAATGGTTTTTTTAAAATTTCTGACCCCCTTTACTTTGGGGGACCATAACTTTCTCATTTCTAATCCATTTTCAATTAATTTTATTGTATTAGATGCGCCAAGAGGAGGGCTTCAAGTTTTGTTTGGACACCAAAATCAACAGAACCCTCCTGTGGCTATTATACGCTAATACATTAGTTGCATTTGATGTGCAACTAAGTTGGTTCATGAGGTTTGCAATGGAATTTTTTATCCCATATCTTTTGGCTTCCAATTTTATTTGGTTCAGTATATAAATAGGAGTAATAACTGTGTAGTAACGAAACATCAAATGCCATTGGGATGAGTGAATTAAAAAAACTTAACCTTTATGAAATGGTTAATCTTTAAAATAAAATCAGATTATTAGCCATAAATTATACGATTTAAATTTTATTAATTAATATAAAAAATAGGTGGGCCTTAATTTCCACATGTCAAAATATAATTGGTGTTTTAAAATGGACACGTGTCAATTGGTCAATGAACGTTCCATGGTGTGCCACGTGTCATCATCTTAGTGGCATAAATTTTTATGATTGAGATTAATCCAATGAATTTTTTATTTTGAAAACACAAAAAAAATTAATTAGTGACACGTGTCCACAAGCTAGTTGTCCAATTTTTAAACATATATCATATTTTTATTTGTTGCATACGTAATGTCACATGCAACTGAATGTCATGTGCAACTTGTCTTTTGCAACTACATAAATTTGCAATTGCATGTGTCACATACAACTGAATTTTAGTTGCAAACGACAATTGCAAACGACAATTGCAAACGACAATTACAAAACCCAAAATTTCTAGTAGTGTTAGCTTATTACTTTTGAAAAGTTAGGTTGTTTAGCTTGATCAATGTCAATAGTTTAATCAATAGGACAACCTTGGTTATGAGTTTCTATTGCAGCTAACAATTCGTCCTGTGTTTGCACCTACATCCACACCTCTAAAAAATGTTCATCTTGATAAATATCCAATGTGCCTTTCCAAATGTTTCTAAAGCATGAAATAGAAACATTGTTTGTAATCAACATATTATCATTTAATCTTCATGCTCACAAAGAATAGGTAAGAATTTTAAAAAATCATAAAGAGAATATTTTTTAGAAATAGAGCCTAGTTTGAGCTTTTAAATATTGCACACTTGATTCTAAAAAAACTTGCATTATAAGGAAGGATTTTATTTTCTTAATTCCACGACCACCTACATTGTTTAACAAGGTTGTCAAAATTGACATGACACATCGAATCTACATTACGCGTCACATCAACATTTATCTTGATGTGTTGGATTGCATCTATCAAAGCAGACATAAAGGATTTCATTTGCTATCTTAGGTTGCCCCCTTTTATCCTTGGGCTACCCAAAAAAGGCAAACCTTGTGGTGGTCCTTGGTGGGGTTAGTTGCCATAAGGTGTGGTGACCAAAAACTTTCGGTCATCCTAGTGTGGGTTAAAAGTTTTAAAAATTGCCTATTATTATGGCCATTAGTGAGATTATTACCTAAATTTTGTTGTTCAAAAATTTGTAAGAGATATGTTGTGATAATGTCTTGATTTTGAATCAATTGCTTATGCAAATGAAGCCCTTATCATAGGAACAATCGTAATTTTGTTGTGAAATATTATCAAGGTTTTTCCTCAAATGGTCGATTCCCTCCATGACCG
>Ga0209208_10012200_pt1 | contig 10914 bp, 8 predicted proteins | sample S1TSphfallax_3_FD_187694 | JGI IMG/M metagenome (GOLD analysis project Ga0209208, IMG submission 187694) | Host-associated microbial communities from peat moss isolated from Minnesota, USA - S1T2_Fd - Sphagnum fallax MG (SPAdes) (version 2) | ecosystem: Host-associated > Plants > Peat moss >... | reverse complement strand
GGGGGGGGGGGGGGTTTGAGGGGGGATTCTCGCTTCTACAAATTTCTGACTCACTTCCGCATTGCGCACTCACTGCTCTGCGCCTACTCACATTGCGGCGTGTTAAGAAGAGTGGAGGTGTTTTTCACGAACTTCCGATTCTGGTGTACAAGTTGCAGTTTGAAGTGAAGTTTTCGGCAATGCCACAGAAGGGGAAAAGCACTAACAAACGCTCAAGAACGTTTTCCCGAACCCGCACTGCCATCGAAGGCGCTTGACGATTAATTACAAGCGACGTCACGTCCAATATTACTGCCGGATTTTTTGTTCTCCTTCTTTCATCTTCTCTGGCACTAAGAGTACTTCTTTTGCGCCTAGAGTCCGTGGTTTCTTCCTTGGTTTTTTTTCCCCCTCTAGCAAGAAGGAGGTTTTGGCATCGGAAGGTCTACTGCTTCACTATCGTCATGGCCGCCGAAATCAACAGTAAGTACAAGAAATTTCGCAGTTCTGCTCTTCTTGCTACTGTGCGCGCGCGCGCGCACGTTTGTGTGTCTGGTTTTTACCGATTTCTGAAGCTTGTCAGTTATTTTGACATGCATTGATGTATTTTGCAAACAATCGTTATGCTTTTGTGAAAGAGTTTGTGACGCTCCTTTGTTTCTGGGGGCTTTTTGAGATCTCAATCACACTAGTTGCGTCTCCGTAGTTGCGATCTTGTGTTATTGAAGATCGTTCTTGAAGGCGTTGTACGAACACGGTAGTTTGTTCATCGTATTGTTGCTTCGGATGTCAGAGTTTCGTTGCCGCAAATCGGTGCCCTGCACTATTTGTGTTTTCCTTTGGAAAGTCGAGCGACGAATTGCTCTGTTTTTGTTCCTCATCTCCTACGAGTTCCTCCCCCCGAGTTATAATGCGTTCCACCCCGTGATTCCCTTGCTTTGTTCGCGCTGATTGCTTTCAAGCGATGATGCGTATTGGATCAAATTGTGTGTCGTTTTTACGACCTTCCTTGCTTTGATCGTTTGTGATTTCTTGAAACGTTGATATGTATTTCTTGCAACACTGTTTGTCTTTTCGCGACTTTTTCTTCAAGAAAGGTCGGCAGGTGTTTTGGTACAGACTTGAAATCGTCGCTAAGTACGAGTGATTTGTTTAGCAGGACATGTACTTCGTGTCACTTACGGATTGTGATGGACGTTTGCAGCTGAGCGGGCGTTGCAGCTGAACTACTGGAAGGAGCATTCTGTCGTACCGAGCGTAGAGGCGATGATGCTCGATTCCCAAGCTTCCAAGCTTGACCAAGAAGAGAGACCCGAGGTAATAGGCTCTTCCCGTCCAAGCCCCGTGACTCGCTGTTTATATTTTCCATCGACATTCTTCGGGATCCTTGTCCTGGTCTTCCTATAGCACTGACGCTGCATCAAGCATAATTTAGAGAGTGAACCACGAATCTAAAAATCTGAGAACGATGTTTACCATGGCAGATTCTATCTTTGCTACCGCCCATCAAAGGCAAATCGATTGTTGAGCTTGGATCTGGAATTGGCCGGTTCACAGGACATCTAGCAAAAAGTGCAGGTCATGTGTTGGCCATGGACTTTATGAACAATCTCATCAAGAAGGTGAGGGATGCTTCCAAACACACTCTCTACCCAGCAGGCGCTTCACACCCTAGACCTCATACTGTGTCAAGAACTACTTTGCAGTATTCTTTGTCAAAAGTCTTCTCACAGCTCTCTTGGTGATTGTTTATGCTGGCAGACTGCCTCACCTGTGAAGTATCTAAGTTGTCATCTGGGAAGCATACTGATCTATCCATGGAATTTGTGATGTGATATAGAATGAAGAAGTGAATGGGCACTATAAAAACATTGAGTTCAAGTGCGCGGATGTAACATCCCCAGAGTTGAAGATACCTCGAACTTCCATTGATCTTGTTTTCTCCAATTGGCTCCTTATGTACTTATCTGATGAGGAGGTAGAAATCACACCTGATCCCTCTGTCTCTCTCTCTGTCTCTCTCACATTCTCTCATTTATACATAATGTCCAATCGCAAACCAAGTGATTTCAGCTCTCCTGTTGGTGTGAGATCATGATGTATTGATATGCTTAAGTTGTCTTTCCACTAGGCAGTGTGTTGTGATCAAAGCAGCCTTGGAAAGCTGATTTCACATCAAAATGTAGGCACTGACATAGGGCCTTGTTTCTTGCTACAAGGGACAGTCACTTTCCATTGAAGAACAGCTACAAGTGCATTAAAAATATATAGTTAATCATGTTAGGACCTCTGGGAATACATGTTCTGATGAGAGAAAGACAAATGCCACATTATGGTGAGTCATAGTTTGACTCACAACTCTCACAACTTCTCCAACCAGTCAATAATTGACTGGTAGAGCTGTGAGATGACTATGAGCACAGTTAACTGAAAAACATAACGGAAAGTTTCTATGATCACAGAATGTCTGATCAGAGCAGCCTAATGGAAAAATGTCCTTAATCAGTGCACTATTTGACTGATGAAAAGTGTGGGCCATGTTTTCCCTTTCTTTATGCAGAAGTAATATATAAATCTGACTGACATTTGGAGCAAAAAGATTGTCCTTGATCATAGGTTTGTGAATAGTCTTTTTATTCCAAACTTTGCAAACTTTAAGAGTTTTTACTTGGAAAAAAGACTCTTTGGTTGTGGTATATACTTGAAAACGTCTTTTGATGTAATTGTACTTTTAAAGGCTTCTCTTGTAACTTTAGGAGTTTTCTGTACTTGGGAAAAAGACTCTTTTGGTGGTGACATAGGTACCCAAAAGTGTCTTGTGATGTAAATTGTACTTCTAAAGGCTTCTCTTGTAACTTCTTTCTGGATCTAGCAGCAACAGCAAAGTCCTCAAGGTATATTTTGTGATATCTTTGATAAACGTTTTGAATAGTGTGCAAATACTGACATGATATGTATGCCTCATGTTCATTCCAATATCTCTATCATTACTAAGTCAGGCTTTATCAGGAGTCAATTTTACAGGTCTTGGCTTTGTAGTTCTAATGTTTTTTTCTTTTTCTTGGATGGTCAGTCTTATTGTCCTTCTCAAGAATAAAGGCTCCCCTCTAAAGATTTTGTTAAAGAGGACTAGAGCTGAATAAAGAGAAATTTCTTAACTTCAGCGTTCAGAGTCTTTCAGACTATTTTGTATAGAGTCTTCTAAGTGGGGGGCTTTTTGAAGTCCATTGGGTCCTTGTTTGTTTTTCCCTCTGTGTTTGTTTCTCTATCCTTTTTTTTCTTGTGTGTTTTTTATTTCCCCTCTTCTTCTCTCTGTGTTTTTCCCCCTTCAGTGGTGTTATGTTTTTAGTTGCTAGCCAATATTATGGCAGAGTCTTTTGCTTCCAAACTTGTGATATTAAACTCAGTACACAAGTTAGTTGTTACACTGGCCTATACCCACTTAGGAAGCTGATGATGTCACGGGTGGAGTTGTGATAGATAAGTTGCCATGATACATGTTACTGTTGATGGTCCCTGAACAATTGAGAGATTGTTGAGAGATTGTTGTTGTTGCTCATATTGCAACTCATGTTCATACTGCAAGTGTATGTACCTTTTTTTTTCCTAGTTTTGTCCCTCGTATGTTGTTCTTTCTTCCCAGTCCTGTAAGTTCTTATTTGGAAGTCTTTCATCAACTTCAAAGACGAAGTTTTAACCTTCATTTGGAAGTCTCTCTGACTTCAAAGGAGAAGTTTTAACCTCATTCTGGCTTCTTAATCATGAGTATGGAAACTTCTTGATTCTAGTGTGAGTTATTAGTATTCAGTGCACTATATAGGTTTTTTTGGTTTAATTACATTTGGGATCCTGTTTCTGTGGATTTTCTTTTGAGGTACTTCTGGTAAGTTGGGTTGCTGGTGTAATGTGATCTGGAGGAGCTATGTGCCCTGCTGTCCTTATAACTGGTCTCTAGACACTCATTACGCTTAATTGAAAGTATGGAGTGTCACAAACATATTGTTGGTGTTCAGCAGAGTAGATCATTAGGTGAATGAAGTTGCTTGGTCTTGGGCCTCAGGTGGAAGATCTTTCTCAAAAAGCCATCAGTTGGTTGAAACCTGGTGGTTACATCTTCTTTCGCGAATCATGTTTCCACCAGTCAGGTGATCAAAAGCGCAAAAATAATCCCACACATTATCGCCAGCCCAGCTTCTACACCAAGGTACATTAGTAATTTCTCACTTCAGCTAACTTATGGAGCCTATGATGCACCTTTCCACTCGTGATGCAGCTGCTGTTCAATTCACATTATAGTAGAAGTATCTAGATTTTGCTAGTCTTCATCTTAGACTGTGATAGAAACATCATGTGATTCTCTCACATTCAGTGTTAGTAGTGAACAACTTTCAAGGACTTTTGGACCAGAACTTGCTCCTTGATTGGGTGCCAAGATGAATGCAGTTCTGTATATGTGTTCTGTCATACCAAAGAATCCTGCATAGTACTTTTGATCAGTGGTGAAGGTGGTTGTCACCATGTGTCAAATTTTAGTCCTTGACAAGGACATCAGCAGGATGATTGTGAAAGATGTGCAGTTCTTAGCAGCCACTTCCAGTTTTGAACATTTTTCACTTTCATATGCACAAGAGCATGTGACAGAAACGTCATGTGATTCTGTTTTCCAAAAATTTCAGGTATTTGAGCAAGCTCATTTTGAAGAAGACAATGGGGGATATTCAGAATTCCGGCTGGTGGGATGCAAGTGTGTGGGTGCCTATGTTCGCAACAAGAGGAACCAGAATCAGGTTAGTATGGAATTTGCTTGGAAATGAGCTTTTTCTGCTCATGATTGTGTGTTGATAAAAAGAGAGCAAGTTTTATTGAGGTAAATTGCATAATGCAATTTTCTGCAAGGTGCTGACAGAATGTGCACCCAGGTATGCTGGCTATGGCAAAAAGTTGAGTCGGATGGGCCAGATGTTAAAGGTTTCCAGCAGTTCTTGGACACAGTGCAGTACACAGAAACAGGAATCTTGCGTTATGAGCGAATCTTTGGCGAAGGATTTGTGAGCACTGGGGGCCTAGGTGAACTTCATCCTCCTTCAAATGGTGTGGAGGAAATTGTAATTGGCAAATGTGAAGATTGTTCAAATCCTTGGAAATGCTTTCTAATGTGAAATTTAATGAGTTTTGTGGATTTATCTGGGTGCAGCTGCTGATGCTATGTTTAATGTGCTCCTGTGGTGACAGAAACTACCAAAGAGTTTGTAAAGAAGTTGGAGCTGAAGGCAGGAGATCATGTACTAGATGTAGGTTGTGGAATTGGAGGAGGGGATTTTTACATGGCTGAGGAGTATGATGTTGAGGTGGTGGGGGTTGACCTGTCCATCAACATGATCTCATTTGCCCTTGAGCGCTCAATTGGAAGAAAATGTGCTGTTGAATTTGAAGTTGGAGATTGCACAAAGATGAATTTTCCTCCATCCAGTTTTGATGTTATCTACAGCCGGGACACCATTCTCCACATTCAGGTACATATGGCACCTATTCATTGCAGATACATACCATTTCTGAAAAGAAAGAAATTTTGCTGATCTGCTCTTCCATCCTGGAAACATACTAGCTCCTTTCACATTTGATCTGTTAGAAAAGTAGTAGGATATTGATATCATGGAATTTGGGATGGCAGGACAAACCTGCACTTTTCAAAAGATTCTACAAATGGTTGAAACCTGGAGGTCGACTGTTTATTACTGATTACTGCAAAGCTTTATCAACACCATCTGCAGAGTTTGCTGCATATATTGAGCAGCGTGGATATGACCTTCACAGTGTGGAGCATTATGGACAGGTGATTAGAGTGAAGCTGTGGGAACACACAGTGTACATCAAATGACTAACAGCAGTAATATTATTATTTTCTGGAGCTCCTAACATACACTTGTTGAAGTTGAGAAGCAACATTTATGATAAGAGAGTGCACATGGCAGATTATTCATAGAACGGAACATTCTGATACTGCTGGGTTCATGACTCTCATGTTGGAGTCACTGTAATTGGCAAATGAATTAGTAAGCTGAAATTTCAAATGCTCATGGATTCTCTCTTCTGCTAACAGATGTTGGAACATGCGGGATTTGAGTATGTTCAAGCCGAGGATCGTACTGCCCAGGTAAATTATTTACAAAGCATTTGAAGAAGTGAATGATAACAGAGATTGTATTGAATGTTTGGGATTAGCATCATCAAGATGATTTTTGAGTTTGCTATCTAAATATATATGGTTTATGGACTCATCAAATAATCATGCTTGTGCAGTTTGTTGAAGTCCTCAACAAGGAACTTGCCACATTTGAAAAAGATCGAGATGAATTTATTGAAGATTTTTCTGAGGTAAATCTGAAGTGTGCTTCATTTGATAAGTTTAGCTGAAGTAATTATGCATGAAGTGCCTTTTTAAGGGATTGAAATTTGAGAGAAGTCAACTACTTAGGACAGTGAGTGGCCATGCATATTAGAGAGGAAATTGAAGAATTTATGTGACACATCAATGAAGTTATCGTAGCTGTAGTGCACTTTGTGAAATCAAGCATGTCCATTTGGCTTCACCTAACCTACATGAATTTGTGAAATGACTACATTCTGAATAGTACCAGGATGGCGGAGTTCTGTTTTGTGGGTATCCTAGTTTAAAGAGTTCAAAGTCAGGCTAAGTTTCCATTGAGCTTTTGTTTATTTAAGGTGAATGCAGAATGCTATATGTAGATGAAGGTATGTTCCTAAGCAAGCACAGCTAAAAGTCAGAAGTAGCAGTTGCAAAATTATTGTGATTCATAGTACATGTTAGACATTATTACTTATATAGTATACCTTGGATGCAGGAGGATTACAACTACATTGTGAGTGGGTGGCAAAGTAAGCTGAAAAGATGTGCCAAGGATGAGCAGAAGTGGGGTCTCTTCATCGCTTACAAACCGACATTTGCAGCAGCTAATGGCAATTAAGGGCTGATAGTAACATGGGGGTGAAATAGATATTACTCCTAGACATCAAGAGAACAGTGATTATGCAAAGGAAAATCATACACAAAAACAATGCATGATATTTATATATATATACTGTGCACCTTTTCTATCTATTCAATAAGAGCTTCAGTCACACTGAATCTACTTCAGTGAGTGCACATATTCCAAGATTGTAACTTGCATTTTCTGAAATGCACATAGACTCTAGACAACAAAACTAAATTGTGCATAACTTGAGAGTCCACTGTTGCAAGAATTCATGCCCCTCTTGTAGCCAATGAATTTACTCCTTAAGGGAAAACAACAATGTCTTCAACCATAGCAAAATATCAATGCTTGACATACAGGGAAAGGATATGAAGAAGAGCATACAGAGTATATCAGCTTCTATGTGAGAACTCTGTATAGCCTGTGACTCCAAAACAGCTTGAAACAAAAAAAAATGAGGTAAAAGACAGAATGTGCCAATCATGAGTTTTAAACAAAGTGACTCCAAACTGAGAAATAAATCCAATATTCAACTGCTATCAATATTATTCCCAGAATAGATTCATCCAAACCATTGGTCTTTTTGTGTGTGAAATTTTGCACTGTTGCAAAGAAAACATCACTTCAGCTCTCAACAGAGGGATAAAAAAGATACATAATGCAAAAGAGATCAGTGGGCGTGAACCTCTCCATACATTTAAGAAAAACTTTGTGAAGAGAAACTCTGAATGTAAATTCTAAATGAATATAGACCAGCACATGTGCTACGGTGTTGAAACAACTAATGACGTTTTCAAATCCAAGCTGCCGATTCTCTTTGGTGACTGAAATTGTTTAAACCAGCACTTTATTGCAGGTTCTGCATTCATAACAGTATCAAAAGTTGTCGCCTCAAAATTCACACACTCAGATTCAAGCAAAGTGGTAGAGCAACCGAGCCAATAAGGTGGTAATGAGGTTGTAAAAGATACCAAGCCAGATGAGAAGCCACAAACACTCTGTAACAAGAGCTATTGTGAAAAGAAAGGGCCACAACCTGCTCAGACTGAAGATATCACACCCTAAATGACCCACTTGAAAGACAACTTACCACTTCATTGACGGATATATGACTAGGAACAGACTCTGCAAATTTGCCAGCTTAAACAGGGAAGATGTGGTACAGGAGACAAGAATTTTTAAGAGTTCAATCACAAAGAAGCTAACAAGCCTCCACTTAAAGGCTCAAGACCTTGAATCTGAATACAAAGAGCACATACACCAACCTAGATACTTCTGAAAGCCATAGTAGATGCAGAAGCAAGCATGCTGCAGATTCTGAAATGGAGGGATCGTCTTCTTTAAGACTTCACCTTGCTAAAGAATTGGATGTTCCCTCTTCAGTTTCAACAAAGTTTTGATAGCAGTGTGATGCTACATCTCCTGAGACAAACCAGTCATGGACATTTGCAGTAGGACATTTCTATATCATATGTTGCAGCACAATATCAACGCCATTTTGCTTGGATAGATAATAACAGGAACCAAAACCTACCTTCAACAAGGTTTTGAAGTTCATCAATCCATTTCATCATAATCATCAAAACTAGCACTGCCACAACCAGTATTTAGTTCAAAGGTTTTGGAATCAACTTCATAGTACATTTATGAAAACCCAAGATACTCTTACTCATCCAGAAAAGATTACTCAAGCATTTGCATGATAATATGATATCATGTGTATTGAACTGGATTGGAGACACCCAACAAATTGCACAGTACATTTCCAAAAGAATCTAAATTCCGCTAGAAGCTAGATCTAGTCCTGACAAGGGCAACCATCCTGAACACAATTGACGATGCCCATTTCTGTTTAATTGTAGCAAATGCTGATTAACCATGACTTGAGCCCCATTGACTGTAGGACTTTTTGCAACCTACATAACTTATGATATTTGCCAAATGTTGCCACTCGGTTACAAATCAAGGCTAGGAGGGCATAACATTCCTTGTAGAGGAACTAAGAGAGAGGTGCATTGACCAAGCTTCTACAAGAGCTTTTTCCTCTCAAAAAAGGTTTTGAGATGCCACAACTGCCAGCCTGCTACACCAAGGCACACCAGCAGTGACATGATTCCAAACCACCCCACCCTTGAATTTGTAAGTTCATTCAAGTTGCGCATCTCTGCCTCCCTGCAAACACAATCCAGAATTAGAGGATTATTTTACCTCATCTAATATCCCTGGAATGACACTGAATGAGAGCTCTGTCAATCTGAAAAAGTAATTTCAGACGCTTCTTTTTCAGCAATATAAAGAGTCCATATCTTGGAGTGGATAGGACACCAAAGAAGCTTAGACTCATCATATCAAAAGACGGCAAAGGAAAAGGACTTGCATTGAGGAGGCTAACTGAAGGTTCATTGCTGGACGAGTTTTGTAACATTGATAAATAGGTATATAAATTCCGAGCTTTCATTTTCCACAAATTTAACAGCCCCACATTGAGCTAATAAAGCCAGTACATCTACTTTCTTTAACTGCTAAATATGAACTTGAGCAACCAACGTTCTGCAGGTCAAGATGCCTTACAAAAGCATTTCTGCAGTGCAACAACAGGTGGGAAGCATTGCTCACATACACCCTTGACACTATGCAGACTTCTCTCAGCTCCACAAGCATATGGTAGCAGCTGACAGGAAACTCAAAAGAAATCAAACAGCTAAAAATGTCAATAGATGGGGATCTTGTACTGTCCTACCTGTCTCTAAGATAGAGCATCTCCTTGTGTATTGACCCCACAGCCTCCTCCAACTGCCTCAGCTCAAGCTGCATTCCCTGCACTCAAATTGAAAGCCCAACAGCAAATTACGTTGAGCTGACATGATTGAGGAGCAAATGACACCCTAGCTTGCTCCTTTTGACTTTTCTAGCAGAATAGGCACTTGGATAATGAAAACTGCCATGCAAACAAACAAGAGAACACTAGAATGATACTATTGATTTGAAAAAAAAAACTTGCACAGCTATAATTAGAGGCCACACATCCAGCTTCTCTTTCTTGGCGATGGATTCCCAATCTTTTGCACCAACGCCTGTCTTCCAGTCAAGTGCAAGATTGAGATGGACATTGGGGTGTGCACTCTGCAACCAGAAGCAGGCCACATACTTTCCTGACTCCTTTGATGTGAATGCAAACTGTCCTGAATGCACATTCTCCAGATGATGCAACTGCTTTCCATATGGTGATGTCACCTGCAATGCCAAATCCAATTCAGCCATGCAGCCCAAGATTGGCCAGTATGTGGAAAAGGCTGCCACTGTAATGACCATGCTAACACCTACCATCAGACAATATCAGCTCCAAACTAAAGAATCCAGGACAGATCTTTTAGGTTAGTAAGTCTATTCCAAAGGAAGACAATCCGATCATTGATCCTTCAGCCAGATCTTTAGCTTCAGTGAAATGAAGCTGACATTTCCAAGCTTTGTCTGAAGAACAAACCATGACACACAAGACAGAGAATGCGGAATCAATCGATTCATACAAGTTTGAGATTCACAAGGCTCAGATCCAGTGGCTACAGAAAATAGCATCCGCTTCCCTCCAAGAGCCGGTGAAAGTAAGAACTACATTCCCAGGGTGTCACAGATCCTGCTAAAACCAATAAATAAATAAATAATTGCAGAAGCTCAGCTGGCAATGACTGCATCGATCACAGCACCGATCACAACACAAATACATAGACAGAGACCCGAAAAAAAGACGGAAAACAAGCAATGCGACAGAGACAGAGACAGAGAGAATGCGAACCTTAGCAGTTACACTAAGGCCGTCCTCGGAAGTGGAGACGACTTTGTAATCACCGACGACGAGAACATCACTCTGAATCTCCTCCGCAATGCACTTGGTGGTCCTACCAGTCACCTCCAACTGCAATCCTTCCACCACAGGCCAGGC
>Ga0209208_10012199_pt1 | contig 10915 bp, 12 predicted proteins | sample S1TSphfallax_3_FD_187694 | JGI IMG/M metagenome (GOLD analysis project Ga0209208, IMG submission 187694) | Host-associated microbial communities from peat moss isolated from Minnesota, USA - S1T2_Fd - Sphagnum fallax MG (SPAdes) (version 2) | ecosystem: Host-associated > Plants > Peat moss >... | reverse complement strand
AAAGACAAGTTATTACCCTATATGAGTAATTAGTTAATCTTTGCACTTTTCAATGGAAATAATTTGACATTGATGGAAATGTGATCTAGTTTGAATATGTCAAATTTTGGCAAATTGAGAATAAAAACAAAAGTTGGATTAAATTTGTATTCAAGTATGTTGAGTCACCATGAAACACCTTCCTACACTAATTAATTATAATTTCTCAAAATTGTCAAAAAATCTGAAAAATGCGTGCATGCCAAGGCAAAACTTCGAAAGAAACTATTAGTGTTATTATTTAGTATAATGTTGAATTGTGAAATATCATTATATTTACTGCCAAATGTAAATGACCAATTTTTTAAAATACCATAGTACCGTGGCAAGTTCAACATTTCAGTGTTGAAGAATTATTTTAATTTGATGTTCCCATTTTGAAATAAATAAATAAATAAATATTCTAAAAGAATATCTATTTACCTTCACAAAATTGTTTTCAACATTTCTGAAAATAATATAATAAATGTTGAACTTGGCATGGTACTACGGTATTAGGCACCTTGAAGCTAAACCAGAGTAGGTAGGTTTTAAACACTACAATAAGGAAGTGATGGGGAAAAGAGGTACATTAGTCCTATTTAATTGTTAAGGCCGAGCTTCTTACAAGAAAGATGAACTAGAAAACTCAACATCTAACTACCCATAACACACAAGATATCCGAAGTGAGAATTGAAGGAGGGTCATGGGAGTCCAAATGGGTTTTGGGCGGTTAGTGCTTTTTTTTTAATAATCTCCAAGCAAGTTATTTGGAATTTTATGGGATCATGCAGGTTATCAATATCAATATATATATATTGGGTGTCAAGTAGGTCACAAATTTGTTTGCATAATAATCTTTGGTTATGTATACGGGTAGGTATTCAAATAATCACTTGAGAATTGCATGGTTAACCTACCAATTATACATAGGTTATAGAGTTTTCAAAAAATAAAAATAAAAATTTTAAACTTAATTTTTTTTGGTATTAGTATTTAAAGATTGATAAATGAATTAATAATCAGCCACCACGAGCCCAACTCTAGACATATAGCCAAACCCATTTTACTCTTGATCAAGTTGTGTAATGTATTTGCATCTTTTGAAGTGCCATTAAAGGTAACGGGCCAAAGTCAAGATGTGTTCAAACCCACTTCCATTACTCTAATTGTAATGGAGGATAGCAAGTAGGTGCAAAGTCAACATGTAGCTTAAACCCATTGTTAACACAATACCTTGACAACTCTAACCCACACAACTATCAAATAAATAAATAAATAGATATGAATTTTTTTCCATTTCAAAAAATAAAATATTCACAAAGATTCAATGTTTTCCTTCACCAAAAAAAAATTTCTTTGAACTTTTTTGTTTTTTTGGGTGAGAATTTCAACATTTCTGATGGTAATATAATTTAGTGTCCAAGCTCCCACACAGCTGCTCAAGCATACAAGAGACAATGCTTGTTGCATGTCTTTGAATGTGATAAAAATGTGATCATAGAAACTGCTAGCTACTTAATTAAGTTAAGTTGAGGTTGGGCTTGATGATGATGATGATGATGGTCTCCTTTTTTAACAAAATTAAAAAAATAAAAATTGACTCTCTTTCTCTCTCCATCTCACAAGGAAAGGCTTACACAACAATAAATTGATGAATACAGAATGAGTAAAGACAAGAAAGAGATTCTCTCGTCTTCTTTTTTTTGGGTTCACTTAAATTCTACTCTCTTCTTCACACATGTTAAATTTTGACCCACCCCCAATAAATTTTTACTCATTTCTACTCATCACTCAAAAGACTCCCACCAGAGTCCACTCCTTGAAAAACAAGAGTGAGTGAGGGTACCTTTAAGTTACCCAAAAATTTAAAAAAAAACTCCATCAACTCTTCCACCAAGTGCATTGTCATTAAAACCATCTTGTGTGGGTGGTGTTATCTAAAAAAAATCTCTCGTGTGTGTATAGAGGTACATACTAGGTGTGTGTGTGTGTGTGTGTGTTTTTGTGCATGTGTTTTGTTTTGTGTTCAACATTTGCTGTTTGTTGGTTGTTATGATGTTGTTTTCAAGAACCCAAAAAAAAAGTTTATAGTTTTTGTGAAATTTTTGTGGAATTTTTGTTGTTGTTGTTGTTGATGTTGTTTTTTTGTTGAGGTTGTGTTTTTGGTAAGGAATTTACTTAGCTGTTGTTGTAAGTAAGTAAGTTAAGTATCCTGTTGCAACAGACGAAGCAGCTGGTATCCTGTTGCAGCAACTGTTCATGAGTTTTTCATGGCAGTAGGAGCAGCAGCAGTAAGAAGCTTGTGGTGCTGTACCCAAGAAGAAAAAAACAAAAAAAAAACAGCATTTGTTTTGCTGCTTTGCTTTGCTTTGCTTTGCAACAAGAAGATTTCATATGGGTTGTTTTTAGCAGTAGCAGCAGCAGCAGCAGCTGTAATGGAAATGGGAAATGGGAAGTAGAAAGAAAAAAAAGATTTTTGTGAGAGCTTTTTTACAGCTTCTGTAATGGAAATGGGAAGCAGTCTACTAAAGCAAGAGGTCTGAGCTTTTGCAGCTTCTGCATGGAAATGGGAGAAGAAGAAAGAAAGAAAGATTTGTGAGAGAGCTTGTGGTGCAGCAGCTTTTGTGTGGGGAAAAATGGTAAGAAAGAAAGAAAGATAGATAGATAGATAGATAGATAGCTGTGGAGAGCTTTTTTGTTGCAGCTGGAGGAGGAGGATGAGGAGGAGGTTTTAGTAGCTAGCTACAACCTGCTGTGAACTGCAATAGTGTGTGAGTAGTTTTGTGCAAATGTGTGAGAAGAGCAGCAGCTGTTGTTGTTGTGGTGTTGTTGTTGTTGTTGCTGGTGGAGGAGGAGGAGGAGGAGGAGGAGGAGGAGGATTGAAGAAAAAGAGGATTGCATTACTAGTTTTGTGAAGAAAAGAAGAAGAAATTTGGAGAAATGGGTCATCATCATCATCATCTTCATCATCATGGGAAGAGTGGTGGTGGTGAGGAAGAGGAGATGATGATGATAGTGGGAGGAGGAGGAGGAGGAGGAGGAGGGGGAGGAATTAGTCCCAAGTCTGTAATTTCCGACGTCCGCTTCGTGAGTCCCGGTTCTTCTTCGTCTTCCAGTAGCATGGAGCACGGCGGGTTGGTGACGATGGTGATGGGGGTGGGAGCAGCAACAGCAGCAACAGCAGTGAGAAGAGATGGTTGTCAGTGGTCGTTGCCGCTGCCACCAGCGCTTGGTCATGACCGGGGCTATTCCATTTCTGATGGCGAAATTAGCGACTCCGACAGCAGCAGCACCAACAACAGCACCACTTTCTTCGACTCCATCGCTGCCGTTGCTGCTGCTTCTGCCGCCTCCTCTTCTTCCTCCTCCTCTAGAGAGCTCGCTAAGGTAGGTATAGCATGAGCTTACTCCTCCTTCTCTCTCTCTCGAGCTTTTGTTTTTGAGAAAGAGACAATGTATGTGGGCTTTCCTGTTGTTTTTTACTTACTCCAGTGTTCTCTTCTCTCTCATGTGCTGTTGCTGCAGATTGGGTGTTTGGAGTCATTGCCTGAGACGCATTCTTTGGCGCTCGACACTGTGAGACCTAATCCCACCTCTTCTTCTGGAGTTGCGGCAGCAGCAGAAGGTCGCATAGCTTCTTCTTCTTCTCCTGGAAAGGAGGAGAGGGGGAGCATCAGCATTAGAAAGGAAGGAACTGATGGGTCTTCTTCTTCTTCTTCTTCTTCTTCAGCTTTGCAAGGTAACAATACATACCCATGTGAGAATCAAAGTTGGGTTTAGTCTTTCTTCCTCGTCTACAATTTGTTTCTTTCTGAAAAGAAAATCCCATCCAATTCAATTCAATTTGATTTTATTCAAATTTGTTTTGTTTGGTTGTTTATACTGTTGTTGCATGCATGCATGCAGGTGATCCTCCTCCTTCCTCTACTACTCCTGTTCATGTGAATCAGTACAAAGAAGTGGTGCAAGAAGAGCTCGGCAAGAAGCTACTGCCTGAAGTGGTGGGAATGCAGCATAGAGCTGAGAATAATACTAGTTGCTCCATTAATAATGAGCTTGCAGAAGAAGAAGAACCACCACCTCTTCAGACTCCTCTGCCCAGCAAAGTGGCAGAGCTTGAAGAAGGAGAAGGAAAGCAGCAGCAGCATTGTGAGTCATATACAGAATCTCAAGCTCTAACCCCACTCATCATCTGTTGCAAGAAAACAAGAGGTCTAGAATGCAAACAAAATGGTGTTGCTCCATGCAAGCAAGCTGTACAAGAGACTTATATTGTGGGGATTTCTTCTTTCTACAGGGTTGTCTATGAATGCTGCTGCTGCCACCACAGCAGCAGCTCCTCTTCTTATCACAACATCAAGCAATGATGCATTCATCATGCAGGACTTGCCAATGCAGACAGCTGCTGCAAATGTTGTTGCAGAACTTGATGAGCGAGCTTCAACCCAATCCAGCAATGAATGGGCATCAGCAGCAGCAGCAAGCAGTGATGATTGTTGTTCTGCAGAGCTGCTCGATCGAGAACCAGAAGTTCAGTATCCGAGGAGAAGCCAGCAGCATCTGCAGGGTGTGAATGAAGCTCACACTGAACTACAAGGCTGCAAGAGGATATCTGCTGCTGCTGCCATTGATACTACTGCTGCTACTTCTTCTTCTTCTGTGATGGAGAAAGCTGAGAATGTCAAGACACAGCACACCAGTGCAAGTATGGGTATCTTTGCTTATCCAAGAACTCCACAACGCATCTTTCCTGGCTGGCAAGCTTTCGCCGGAAGTCCTCCAATACCTGGCCATGTACCTGTTGCTGCTGCTGCTAGCCTTAGAGCTAGCAATGGAAATGGGTTCTACAGTACTGTGAGCTCCTCTTCTTCTTCTGCAGGTATTCCAAATTTTCTCTTTTGTCTGAAGTGACTTCAGCTGCATTTTTGCTTTTTAGTCTGCCAAGAGAATGCTTGCTTTTTCAATATGCTTTGTTGGATATGCCAATGTAACTAACTTCTTTGAGGTCGGTTCTAATGGTTGGCAGAGAAAGCCACAGGCAAAGGTCCTAGACATGTGCAACAGAGATTTTATTCAGGTCCACTGTTGAACCCCATAATCTCGAAACCAACACCGTCAAAGTGGGATGATGCTGAGAAATGGATTACGAGCCCTGGTCATCAAGAATCACCGGCACATCCTCAGCTACGGCATGCACCTGTTCTTGTATGCTCACAACCAGGTAGGTAGTTTGCAAAGAAAAATGTGGTTTGGTCCTCACAACATGCCTTGCCTTCCCACCATCAACAAAAACGTAAATGCGTTTGCTGTAGTATTCTAACTTTTGCCAATGAGCTGCTGATGTGTTGTTGGCAGGAAGAAGGCATTCGATTGCTGGTGCCCAGGGATTGCAGTCTTATGAAGGAGCTGGAAGTCCAGAATATTCAACAACCTCAAATGCAGAGAAAATTTTGTCTCCGAGGAATGTTGAGCCAATTGGCATTTACAAGGGTCATCAAAGGCAAGTTCCCAGCGTTGTCACCACCCAAAAGAAACGCTCCAAGACTTTGTCATTTGGTGACCTTTCGAAGCAGTTTGATGATCATCTCTCTCAAGCAGCAGCAGCTGGGAAGTTCGATTCCCAACCAGGGGAGGTGTTGTTTGAAGGAGATCGACAGGCAGCTGCAGAGATGGCAAAGGTCTCCATTGCAGCTCAGAGTAGTACTTCCTTCAGGATGAATCAGGCTGCTGCTGCTATTGGAGGATCACCAAATTTACCACATCAATTGCCACAATCTGTAGAAGAAAACTGGTCTGCAAAGCAGCATGCCTTCGGCAATATGAAGGAGCCAGAAAGTTTGGTGCCTTCCTCATCTGATGATCCCTGTACAAAAGGTGAGATATTGCAGCAGTACCTTGGAATAATGCATTCACTCTTGCAAACAAGGTTTGCAGTTTTCTGCAACAGCAGCATTTCTTAATGGACAATGTGGGGGATTGGTGCAGATGAATTTTCTGGTTCTGTCAATTTACTGATACCAACACATCGTCGCTCAGTATCGATGAAGGAGATTGGTACGGACCCACCAACCCCTCCTACCTCCCATACCCCACAACCTTCGCTAGGTCACAGGGATATGGCCACACAAATGACTCCAGTAGAAAGCTTGAAAAACTCAATGTGCACCACACCAAAGTTGGCTACTTCACCCACCCGAAACAACACTCCTGCATGCTCAGGCACACCATCATCTGTATCCCTCGGGTTGATGGTACCTGGTTTTGACTTCCTTGAACTCAAGAGCTGCCACCTTGCAAAACTGGAACTTTGCAAGCTAGGATGTCATAATGAGCAGCCAATGCTCAATAGAAATGCAGTCTTGAATTTGCAACAACCTGATGAGTCAGAACATGGTGCAAGTGTTCACCAGTATAATTTGCAAGACATGGAGAAGGGTATCATGGTATCTAAGGCGACAGTATGGGAGCAGCTGGAGCTCACTAAGTGCACAAGGAGGTACTTCACACATTTTCCAAAACTCTTCACATTTTTGCAAGGTTATGATGATGACATCAAGTGCACACAACTGCAAGAGAATTGACATGATGACAATGAGCATTGTGTTCCAAAGTATGTACTCTCTGCAAAGTCTCTCAAAGAAAGAAACCATCCAAATCCTTTTTAGTCTGATTTCCAACATATTCATTGTTCAGATACAATGACAAGGAGGCAAAAATTCTTGCATGGGAGGTTCTGGAGAAATCAAAGGCGGAGGCTGAACTGAAGAAGACCGAGGTAATGCAAAAACAGTGATTACCTTACCAAAATCATCAATGGGTTTTCTTGACACAAGGACAAGAGAATAGTTTCTTGACAATGGGCAAGCTTCTGAAATTCAAAGTGCTGAGTGCTTGAGGATACTGATTTTTTTTGGCAGGTGAAGCTGGAGAAAATGCGGGTACGTGCGATTGAGAAGATGCAGAAAAGAGTAGCTACAGTGTGTCAGAAATCAGAAGAAATGAGGGCTGCTGCCAAGCACATTCGAAATGAGAAAGCTGCCAAGACAACAGCACGAGCCCAGCAGATCATCGGCACTGGCCAGCTTCCTCCATCTCACAAATCCTTCCGATGCTGCTTCTCTTGAATGAACATATCCCCCCCCTTCCTTCACAAATTCCTCTTTCTTTCACTCTGATGTATTCGTCATCTTCACCATCAACTTGTATCAGGTCCTGTGCTTTTAAAGGCTTTGCAAGTTCATATGCATACATTATTTACAACCTGGCCAACATGCTGTGCCATGCCATGCTGAGCAATTTTTGTGGTATCAGCAAAAAACCACAACCTCCAACTGCTGATGTCAAACCAGTTCTTTAGTAGGAAACAGAAGTGGTTCATGTACAGATCCCAACCTCAAGCCAGAGTTCTATTGAGATAAACAGTGGCACTCAAGGTTTTGCCAACTCTTCTTCAGCTCTTCAGGAAGTTGAATGAATGATCTGTGGGTGTTTGAGATTTCATTCCATGAAAAAAGTTTAGGGAATTCATGTCCAAACTGTTTTCACAGCATTGATGTCAGTGGTTGTTGCAACAAGGAACCATGTGGATGAAGAACATTCAGAAGGAAACAAACATGGGAGGCAGAATTTCTCCACAAGAAAAGAGATGGTTGGATCTTCTCATTTCGGAGGGCTGTGGAGTTTCCAGTCCTGTGCAGCTCATTGCATGCTTGTAATACAAAAGTATATAAGAATTTTATATTCCTACCTACTCTGCTTCCACTTCCACCCCCAATTTGAGCTATCTTTGTCTCCACTAAGGCAAAACACAGAAGGTAAGTAACTGGGCAGCAGCAACAAAACAAAACTAGTCCTTGAAGAAGATGATGATGAAGAGCTTGTTTCCTGCATGCATTTCAAACCCTCAACGCCAAACCCTAACCCTAATTCTATTTTTCTTTAGTGGCAAAGTCGAAATCAGGACATATGGGCTAATTCCCACTTTTTCTGGCAATACTCTGTATCAAAGAAAAATTGAGACCTTTTAAAGCCTAACCCTAATCTTAATTTTCTTCTATTACAAAGTCTGAATTAGGACATATGGGCTAATTCCACTTTCTTTTGGCAATACTCTGTTCCAAAGAAAAAGAGAACCGTCTAAACCCTTTGAAGCCTAACCCTAATTTTAATTTTTCTTTTATGACAAAGCCTGAATTAGGACATATGGGCTAATCCCACTTCTTTTTTTTAATAAAAAATTATATCAAAGAACAAAAAGAGAGACATCTAAACCCTTAAACCCTAACCCTAATTTTATTTTCCTTTTATGATGAAGTTGAAATTAGGACATATGGGTTAATCCCCTTTCTTAATCAAAGAAAAAGAGGGGCATTTAAACCCTTAACCCTAACCCTTTTTTTCATTTATTACAAATTCGAAATTAGGATATGTGGGTTAATCCTTGCCAATACTTTGTATCAAATAAAAAGAGAGAAATCTAGACCCTTAAACCCTTACCCTAATTTTATTTTTCATGTATGACAAACTCAAAATTAGGAGGTTAATCCCTTTTGTTTTGGCAATACTATGTACCAAAGAACAAAAGGAGAGATATCTTTTTGGGATGAGTATAATAAGCATTATAAGTATTTCAATTAGTTCCTTAACTATTCAATTATGTGGGGATTTAACTTAGGATTCATATTTGGTTCTTTGAAAGGACAACTAGTAGGATTTAATTAGGATTTATGAATTAAAGGAAAGGTATATAATTCTTGAAGATGCAAAGTTCTAGTGGGATTTAGATTAGTTCTTGAATATGCAAGTTCTAGAGGGATTTATCTAGGATTCATGATTAGTTCTTGAAGATGTAATTAATGGGATTTAACTACTAGGATTCATGTTTAATTCTTGACAATGCAATTATTAGTGGGTTGTAACTAGGATTTTTAAATAGTTCTTGAAGAGCAACTAGTAGATTTGACTAAGATTTTATTAGTTTGTGAAGAGATCCAATTAGTGGATTTGTTTTGAAGATGCAATTAGAGGATTTAGCTAAAATTTACATGAACTATAATATCTTGAAGGATTTTGGTTTAATTTAGAAGATTTTTTGAAGATTATATTTTTGATTGCTATCATATTCACGCTTGTAAAAGACACATGCATCTATTGTCATGGTATCAAATCTACTTCAAGTATTTTCAACCTTTCCCATGAATTTCCATTAACACCACAATTTTTGCACACCTAGTTGTAAGCCTATCCTATCACATCCATCCATTGAACATAGACTTTGTGATAATGAAAGTATGGAAAAATAAACTCCATTTGGTTAAAATATATGCACATGCTTGCCCTAATTCATCTATAACTGTATGTTCTAAAGGAAGCAACAACACACTCATTTAGGTCATTTAGAAAATACAGACAACATATTGACCTAATTCATCCAAGAAATGTCTTAGAGCTTTGGAGAAGCCCCATTCATTGAGATGAAAATGAATCATAAACATACATGATCATTGATTTAATTCTTCCATGTTCATATGCCTTAAAAGTCCCATTCGTTGTGGGCATTTTTACTCTTTGCAAATTTTGTTGAACAAGGAGGTCAATGTCCTTTCCACACTCTTTCTACAAATTGCAAATGCAATAGAAAATTGGTGTGCAAGGTATGCCCACAATATAATGTTATTTAGATCCACTTTAAATCACATTTTTGGTTTCTCATGTGGGCATTATTAATGTAAGCTCAAGATTCTTTGCATTGACACTCTAACTGTAGGCAATTAATTTGTGACATGTTGGACCTTACATTGCAATTGTGTTCGAACAAGAAATCAAACCAAGTAACTTGACAAACTTAACTCTTTGTAATGCTTCTATGATTTCTTTTTGGTTCTTCTAACACACTAGGTCATTTCATTTCCTCATCTTCTCCCATGCATTCCTTTGATTTGTGTCTACCTCCTAGAACGAACCATGTTTACTCTTAACTATTCTTTGCACACTTATTATATCCAATATGAATAATGATCGCCCCTCAAATTTTGGGTTCAAATCCAACATTGAAGTAGGATGAATATGGTTTCATTTTGGTCAACTTTGAGCACTTGATCCCTCCCCTGGCTTAATCATTTGCTTTTCCAATGCATGTTGAACAAGTGTTTTTTGCATTGGATATTAGGTCAACAAGAAATTGGAAAGTTGTGTTGTGTCAAGAGCCAAAAGGGTGTAGGTCAAAATTTACTAAAAAACCTAATCCATAGGTTTAAAGGCAAGTGTTGAAACCCCCCGCCCCTCCCTAGTATCATGGGACCAATGGATGGTGAATTGATAACCTCGGCCCAAGTATGTGTCAAGGGTCATCTTTGAAAGTGATGATGATGACTAAGGAATAAAATCTCAATTCATTAGGATTTGAAGGTATAATAGTTTTTCTGGCATGTGAAGGTAAATCATTTAGTCCAATATTGACATTGTAGTAGGAAAGCATGGGCAATTTGCATATAGCTTGGATGTGGTACATGAACTCAAGTGGCAACCACTTCTTATAAATTGGGTGACTTGAATGTCCATGTGCAAATGACATATGAAGGTTTTATGCATGTTGTTTAGGTATAAGGTGCAAAAGCCATTACTAGGCTTGATAGTCGGTGTCCATTATGTCAATGTGTTTTTTGGAATGCACAATGATCCCATTGCTTTCTGTCATTTGAAAGGCTACAAGGTAAAAACCTATGGTGGAATTTACAACCTTAAAATTGAATGGATTATTGGAAAGCATTAAAATTTTGGGGTTCTTCATCATGTCGAAATCAAAATATTCCTATTTTAGTAAACGTCCTAAATCCATATTGTTGTTTGTAAAATTACTTGAATGTCTGATTTTGATTTGTACAACAATACTAG
>Ga0209208_10012198_pt1 | contig 10916 bp, 5 predicted proteins | sample S1TSphfallax_3_FD_187694 | JGI IMG/M metagenome (GOLD analysis project Ga0209208, IMG submission 187694) | Host-associated microbial communities from peat moss isolated from Minnesota, USA - S1T2_Fd - Sphagnum fallax MG (SPAdes) (version 2) | ecosystem: Host-associated > Plants > Peat moss >... | reverse complement strand
CAACTCTAGAAAGGGGTAGAGGGTCGAGTTGGGAGCCCAAGGATTAGACTAGGAAGAGGTATTAGTTGATCAAGCTTGAATCTGCATCAAAACAAACCACCCAAGTGGTTAGTTCTCTTTCCGGGACACCCTTTGGTGTTGGGACAAGCCACGGGCACTTGGACCACAAGACTCACCACGGCCCGGACTTGGGGGATGCCACCACCATCCCCCATATAGTATACTCTGCAACGCTCCGCCGCACCTACATCCAAGTGGCACAAATTCCCGGGACTCTCGAAATGGAGTCCCGAAATTGTCCCGAAATTGTCTCGGCAGGACTCCCGGAACTTTGAACCGCCATAACTCTCGACTGCAAACTTGGATCGCGACGAGGTCTGAACCGAAGTTTTAGCCCTCGTCGAGATCTTTCCAACGCCATGTCGCACGCTCAGATCGGATGTCGGGAAGACATCGATTCCCGACTTTTAGTGGTCGGGAGTCAAACTGCCAGTTTGACTCCCGGCCCTTCTTTTGCCCATAACTTGGGCTGCAGATGTCCGAATTGCCAATGCGAGGGCATTTTCGATATCTAGGTTTCAAGACCTTTCCAACGACGCTAAGAAAACCCCAATGCGAGGTGTTTTGCCCCTTGTTGTCGAGCTCTAAACATTCGAGAGTCCCGGAGGACTCCAAATCCCCAACTTTTCCAAGTGTTGGGCTTCACCCCCACACTTGGCCAAAGTGGGGTTGCGACAATCAGCCTTGTCGAGGTCCTCCAAGGCTCCTTGATAGTCATCCAACATCCTTTTGACATTTCCACGATTCCTCAAGGTCAATGCATTGTTCGGTTCAAGAACATCAACCTTGTCAAGGTCCTTCAAGGCTCCTTGATACTCTTTCAACATGTATTTGACATCTCCACGAGTCCTCAAGGTGAATGCATTGTTTGGTTCAAGAACATCAGCCTTGTCAAGGTCCTTTAAGGCTCCTTGATATTCTCTAAGGATCCTTTTGACATCTCCACGAATCTTCAAGGTGAATGCATTGTTTAGTTCAATAACATCAGCCTTGTCAAGGTCCTCCAAGGCTCCTTGATAGTCATCCAACATCCTTTTGACATCTCCACGATTCCTCAAGGTCAATGCATTGTTCGGTTCAAGAACATCAGCCTTGTCAAGGTCCTTCAAGGCTCCTTGATACTCTTTCAGCATGTATTTGACATCTCCACGAGTCCTCAAGGTGAATGCATTGTTTGGTTCAAGAACATCAGCCTTGTCAAAGTCCTCTAAGGCTCCTTGATATTCTCTAAGGATCCTTTTGACATTTCCACGAATCTTCAAGGTGAATGCATTGTTTGGTTCAAGAACATCAGCCTTGTCAAGGTCCTTCAAGGCTCCTTGATATTCTTTCAGCATCCTTTTGACATTTCCACGATTCTTCAAGGTCAATGCATTGTTCGGTTCAAGAACATCAGCCTTGTCAAGGTCCTTCAAGGCTCCTTGATACTCTTTCAGCATCATTTTAACATTTACACGATTCCTCAAGGTCAATGCATTGTTCGGTTCAAGAATATCAGCCTTGTCAAGGTCCTTCAAGGCTCCTTGATACTCTTTCGGCATGTATTTGACATCTCCACGATTCCTCAAGGTCAATGCATTGTTTGGTTCAAGAACATCAGCCTTGTCAAGGTCCTCCAAGGCTCCTTGATACTCTTTCAGCATCATTTTAACATTCTAGTCACCTCACTTTTATTTAGGTTAACATGGGTTTCTTTTGTCCACCATTGAACCATTACATTTCTTGTAACAAGCAAAAAGACATCATTTTTTTTTTCCTCACTGAAAGCCTCCACAAATGGGCACCACTATCATAGGTTAAAGATTGTTGTACCATTGTTGTAACAATGTTTCAAGGGTGTATACCAAGCACCTTAGCCATGTTACTACAACTAATTGCCCTTGTACTCACTACTGATGTAAAGTTGCATGTTTAACAACAATATTAACATTTGAGTTTGATTGTTTTGTTTCTTACATAGACACACAACCCTGCAACTAGTTCTTGGGTAGCCATGGCAAGTCTTTTAGGAATAAAAGAATTAGGCAAGCTAGATTGAAGGGTAGGGTTTGCAACAACCTTTTCCATAATTAGTTTTTTGCTCTTTGTTCCTGGGCATTTGATCAAGATTTGATGGATACTTTGGGTAATCGCAAAAGCAAGCCTATTATGATCTCTTTCAACCATAACCTCTTCTGTGACTCCTTGGGCGGAGATGATGTTTTTTTGACATAATGTAGTTGCCCATTTTGTATTGTGATATTTCTTTTGCCAAACATTCATTGTGTTTGCCTCTTCTTCAATTGTTGTTCGGGGCTAGGCATATATGATGAAAAGGTGACTCACTTCTTAACAAAAACTCAAGTATATATTTACTTTCAAATTTGTTGATTCATAGTCAATTTTTTCCTACATGTGTATGACTTTAAACCTTGGAATAATTTAGTTGGGAGTATATGAATGGGCTAGCCCACTTGTGTTTTCATAATAATTGCAAAGAATCTAGGCTTTGAGGGTTTAGGGTGGATAGTCCATGTGTACTGTTCAATTTGCATGTCCATATGACATTAATATGTTTTAGAAATAGTAACCTTATCTCAAACTAAAGGCTTTTTTTACTATAATTTGATATGTGTAGACTAAGTTTTATAAGAAATTTTAAACAGTTCATCCAGAAGTAGTTATTGGTTAGAGGTTGTTTAACAACTATCTTATGTGCAGAGTGGAAAAATTAGCCTTGTGCCCTGAAGAGGTGATCAGATCATTGAATAATGTCATGCAATGGCGTTAGTTTGCTTTGGAAACCATTATGGCTAAGAACAATTAAGCATTGAAGAAATCGACTTTGGTTTACAAGACCACAATAACAAATGAGTTCATAAACTATCTGAAACCCAAACTACAACATTTTGTTAAACACAAATTTGATGCATAATGGGAAGATAAGCATTTCAAAAAATGTATTAAATCTTTCTCAGTCAACACAATTGGGTTTGTGGTTGATTTTGTAGAGAATTATAGTTTTGAAGTTCAAAATGAAATGCAAAGTATGCACTAACATAGTTACCAAATTTATATTCTTGTGCATATTAGTTTTCACCACAATCTAGCACCAAATCCATATGATGAGGACTTGAGAATTTTAATTGAATAACATTTTTACATTTCAAACAATCACAAACACAACTCAAAGTTTGTGCAACAGTGTTTTAAACTCCACTAGCAATACATGGTGGAACAAGGATATTCACCTCAATGGAATTAGGTATGGAATGATGGATGTGCTTCCCAATTTAAGAGTAGCAAGCCATGACACTTTGTGTCTCGCTATCCAAATCTAACTAGGGGTTGCAAAATGCTATGGAGTTTTTTTGGTTGCGGCGATGGGAAAGGACCCCATGATGGGGCAAGAGCTATGATAAATAGATTTTTGTGTAGAGAAACAACTCAGTCTTCAAGCTAGAAAATTACATAATGATTAGGAAGTTGTGGAATTTTTGCATGAATGGTTGTCCTCTAGACCTGAATCATCATATTTTAGTTTAATGAAACCTCTCCATAGAACTTTCTGGCATGTGAAAGTTGGGGATGTTGATAGGGATTCACCTCTCGATTCCTCAACGTGAATGCATTGTTCGGTTCAAGAACATCAGCCTTGTCAAGGTCCTTCAAGGCTCCTTGATACTCTTTCAACATGTATTTGACATCTCCACGAGTCCTCAAGGTGAATGCATTGTTGGTTCAAGAACATCAGCCTTGTCAAGGTCCTCTAAGGCTCCTTGATATTCTCTAAGGATCCTTTTGACATTTCCACGAATCTTCAAGGTGAATGCATTGTTTAGTTCAATAACATCAGCCTTGTCAAGGTCTTCCAAGGCTCCTTGATACTCTTTCAGCATGTATTTGACATCTCCACGAGTCCTCAAGGTGAATGCATTGTTTGGTTCAAGAACATCAGCCTTGTCAAGGTCCTCTAAGGCTCCTTGATATTCTCTAAGGATCCTTTTGACATCTCCACGAATCTTCAAGGTGAATGCATTGTTTGGTTTAAGAACATCAGCCTTGTCAAGGTCCTCCAAGGCTCCTTGACATTCTTTTAGCATCCTTTTGACATTTCCACGATTCTTCAAGGTCAATGCATTCTTCGGTTCAAGAACATCAACCTTGTCAAGGTCCTCCAAGGGTCTTTGATACTCTTTCAACATCATTTTAACATTTACACGATTCCTCAAGGTCAATGCATTGTTCGGTTCAAGAACATTCGCCTTGTCAAGGTCCTCCAAGGCTCCTTGATACTCTTTTTCAACATCATTTTAACATTTGCACGATTCCTCAAGGTGAATGCATTGTTCGGTTCAAGAACATCAGCCTTGTCAAGGTCCTCCAAGGCTCCTTGATACTCTTTCAACATGTATTTAACATTTCCACGAATCCTCAAGGTGAATGCATTGTTTGGTTGAAGAACATCAGCCTTGTCAAGGTCCTCTACGGCTCCTTGATAGTCATCCAACATCCTTTTGACATCTCCACGATTCCTCAAGGTCAATGCATTGTTTGGTTCAAGAACATCAGCCTTGTCAAGGTCCTCTAAGGCTCCTTGATATTCTCCAAGGGTCCTTTTGACATTTCCACGAATCTTCAAGGTGAATGCATTGTTTGGTTGAAGAACATCAGCCTTGTCAAGGTCCTCTAAGGCTCCTTGATATTTTCTAAGCATCCTTTTGACATCTCCACGAGTCCTCAAAGTCAATGCATTGTTCGGTTCAAGAACATCAGCCTTGTCAAGGTCCTCTAAGGCTCCTTGATATTCTCCAAGGGTCTTTTTGACATTTCCACGAATCTTCAAGGTGAATGCATTGTTTGGTTGAAGAACATCAGCCTTGTCAAGGTCCTCCAAGGCTCCTTGATAGTCATCCAACATCCTTTTGACATCTCCACGAATCTTCAGGGTGATTGCATTGTTTGGTTCAAGAACATCAGCCTTGTCAAGGTCCTCTAAGGCTCCTTGATATTCTCCAAGGGTCTTTTTGACATTTCCACGAGTCTTCAAGGTGAATGCATTGTTTGGTTGAAGAACATCAGCCTTGTCAAGGTCGTTCAAGGCTCCTTGATATTCTCTAAGGATCCTTTTGACATCTCCACGAGTCCTCAAAGTCAATGCATTGTTCGGTTCAAGAACATTAGCCTTGTCAAGGTCCTTCAAGGCTCCTTGATACTCTTTCAGCATGTATTTGACATCTCCACGAGTCCTCAAGGTGAATGCATTGTTTGGTTCAAGAACATCAGCCTTGTCAAGGTCCTCTAAGGCTCCTTGATATTCTTTAAGGATCCTTTTGACATCTCCACGAATCTTCAAGGCAATTGCATTGTTTGGTTCAAGAACATCAACCTTGTTAAGGTCCTTCAAGGCTCCTTGATACTCTTCCAGCATGTATTTGACATCTCCACGAGTCTTCAAAGTGAATGCATTGTTTGGTTCAAGAAGATTAGCCTTGTCAAGGTCCTCCAAGGCTCCTTGATACTCTTTCAACATCATTTTAGCATTTGCACGATTCCCCAAGGTCAATGCATTGTTTGGTTCAAGAACATCAGCCTTGTCAAGGTCCTTCAAGGCTCCTTGATACTCTTTTAGCATGTTTTTGAGTGTTCCACGACTCCTCAAGGTGAATGCATTGTTTGGTTCAAGAACATCAGCCTTGTTAAAGTCCCCTAAGGCTCCTTGATATTCTTTCAGCATCCTTCTGACATTTCCACGAACCCCTAAGGTGATTGCATTGTTTGGTTCAAGAACATCAGCCTTGTCAAGGTCCTCTAAGGCTCCTTGATATTCTCCAAGGATCCTTTTGACATCTCCACGAGTCCTTAAGGTGAATGCATTGTTTGGTTCAATAACATCAGCCTTGTCAAGGTCCTCCAAGGCTCCTTGATAATCATCCAACATCCCTTTGACATCTCCACGACTCCTCAAGGTGGATGCATTGTTTGGTTCAAGAACATCAGCTTTGTCAAGGTCCTTCAAGGCTCCTTGATATTCTTTCAACATCCTTTTGACATTTCCACGAGTCTCTAAGGTGATTGCATTGTTTGGTTCAAAAACATCAGCCTTGTCAAGGTCCTTCAAGGCTCCTTGATAGTCATCCAACATGTATTTGACATCTCCATGCATCCTTAAGGTGAATGCATCGTTCGGTTCAAGATCATCAGCCTTGTCAAGGTCCTTCAAGGCTCCTTGATAGTCATCCAACATCCGTTTGACATCTGCACGACTTTTCAAGGTGAATGCATTGTTTGGTTCAAGAACATCAGCCTTGTCAAGGTCCTCCAAAGCTCCTTGATATTCTTTCAGCATCCTTTTGACATTTCCACGAATCCCTAAGGTGATTGCATTGTTTGGTTCAAGAACATCAGCCTTGTCAAGGTCCTCCAAGGATCCTTGATATTCTTTCAGCATCCTTTTGACATTTCCACAACTCCTCAAGGTGAATGCATTGTTTGGTTCAAGAACATTAGCCTTGTCAAGGTCCTCTAAAGCTCCTTGATATTTTTTCAGCATCCTTTTGACATCTCCACGAATCCCTAAGGTGATTGCATTGTTTGGTTCAATAACATCAGCCTTGTCAAGGTCCTCCAAGGCTCCTTGATAGTCATCCAACATGTATTTGACTATTCCGCGACTTCTCAAAGTGAATGCATTGTTTGGTTCAAGAACATCAACCTTGTCAAGGTCCTTCAAGGTTCCTTGATAGTCATGCAACATGTATTTGACATCTCCACGACTCTTCAAGGTGAATGCATTCTTTGGTTGAAGAACATCAACCTTGTCAAGGTCCTCCAAAGCTCCTTGATATTCTTTCAACATCTTTTTGACATCTCCACGAATCCCTAAGGTGATTGCATTATTTGGTTCAAGAACATCAGCCTTGTCAAGGTCCTTCAAGGCTCCTTGATAGTCATCCAACATGTATTTGACTATTCCGCGACTTCTCAAAGTGAATGAATTGTTTGGTTCAAGAACATCAGCCTTGTCAAGGTCCTTCAAGGCTCCTTGATAGTCATGCAACATGTATTTGACATCTCCACGACTCTTCAAGGTGAATGCATTGTTTGGTTCAAGAACATCAGCCTTGTCAAGGTCCTCCAAAGCTCCTTGATATTCTTTCAGCATCTTTTTGACATCTCCACGAATCCCTAAGGTGATTGCATTATTTGGTTCAAGAACATCAGACTTGTCAAGGTCCTCCAAGGCTCCTGGATAGTCATCCAACATCCCTTTGACTATTCCGCGACTCCTCAAAGTGAATGCATTGTTTGGTTCAAGAACATCAGCCTTATCAAGGTCCTCCAAGGCTCCTTGATATTCTTTCAGCATCCTTTTGACATTTCCACGATTCTCCAAGGTGAATGCATTGTTTGGTTCAAGAACATTAGCCTTGTCAAGGTCCTCCAAAGCTCCTTTATAATCTTTCAACATCCTTTTAACAAGACGATGCACTTTTCATTTATTAAACATAAATTTTGTTGTAATCCACGAAAGTTCATTAATAATCCTTCAACACCTTTTTGAGATTTTCAACAGTGTTATGTAAATGAATTCATCATTTAGTTCATGAACACTAGCCTTGTGAAGGTCTTCCATGGCTTCTTCATAAGCTTTCCATTTGTCAACAATATGAAAGAATGGAAATAGAAAAAGATCATATAATTATCAATAATTTCAACGTGAAATAGAACATTTGTGATAGAGAAAATTTCTTTTGAAAATTTCCACCAAAACCTATGTCATTTTGAACTTTCATACACATTTGAAGTGTAATTGTCACGTGCATAATGATTGGCATACATAATTTGTATCATCGATGATTATTCCACTTGCTTTAAAGAGTGTAGTTTGCTAGAATAAACATTTCATTACATTATGCAATATGTTCAATTCAATAAATGTAGGTAATGATGTGCATCCTAATCAATGTTTTTTTTCAATTTCTTGATTGAACTAGGGTGGTAAGCATCCCTTGGTAAATTTTGGTTTAATTAGCAACATTATTTCAAATTTTAAAAAAAATTGTAACTAATAGGCATAAATGTAATGACACCTTCCTAAATTTTTTTAAAAATCACTTAGTCTAATGATTTCCAAAAAAATTAATTTGCAACAACATAATCCATATGTAAAAAAAAGTGTCATGGTTTGTTGATTTTTTGCCAAAAAAATTGATCGATCATAATTTTGTATCATGTGATACCATTAAAATCTTTCTTCCTATTCCCCTATCAAGCATTTTAATGTCTATAAAATTGATTTGGTTTAAACATAAATTGGTAAATGATAAATTACAAAGAGCACATTGTTGAATAATTTAAAACACACATTAATCTAGTTAGTTCTCATGTTGATCTTTCATTTCAATGTGATTTGAATGATAAACTTGATCATCGCCAAAAATATTGGTGCACAACTCCATCATGTGCATAATTACATGCATATGCACAAACCTTATCCAACATCATTGTTGTTTTAATCATTCGTTGAATGGAATTCTTTCTTTGGCAAACATTATCATTGTAGTACTATATATATGCAAAATTCATGATTTTTAATTGTTGCAAAATTACTTGGAATAATTAGATGATGCGAGTCCCACTTTTATTCAAATTAAATTCTTCAGTATAACCCCATGTGAAACTTAGGAATATCATGTTCATGTTTTAATTACTCACTACTTGAGCTTTGAAATAAATTCCATTCATCGCAACCTTCATACCTTCGAATAATAACACACACTTAATTTTGATGTTGCAAAACATTTTGAATTCAAAATGACAAATGTTTGTGTGTGAAGGACATACCTACAAGGTTTGGGAAATTGCAAAAGAGGTGACACTTAAATAACCTTGATAGTTTTTGTTGTCCTTTTGAGTTGGTTGCTAGTCCAATGAAATGCATGTGATCACTGTGACAATTAAGAAAAGCACCAAGTTAACCCACCTTAATAGAAAATAAGAGTAGATGAGCCTTTGTGCAAATTTGAATCATTATACAATCATTACTCTAGCTCAAATATTCATGACACTACTAATGCTTTCAAAGACATGGAACCTAAGTTTTGGTGTTTGAGACATACTAGGTTTCACATAAAAAGACATGATAATATGTGAGATGAATTGCATGTGGCAATTGGATGATGAATACTCTTGATGTTGCATTGAGCCACAAAACCCTATACATGTATGCGAGGAGATTGACAGCAATAGAAGCTCTACAACAAGCGCAATAGAAGCTCTGCAACAAGGCCAACAAGGGAACTGACCTTCATAAAAATTTGTAGGAAGCTCTTGGATGCAAATCTGAGCGAAGGTAGAATTAGTCCATTGGATTCCTTGCATTTATGCCAGACTCATGAACAACTTGGAAGGTGGTCATGATTAAAGGTTGAGAGAAAGAATCCAAGCGGTACTTCTAGGATGGTGCATAGCATGCGCCATAATTGTGGCAGGTTAACGTTTTCCGTGCACCCACTCAGAACTTTACTAGGGGAAATATTATTGCAGCTGGATGGTTTGCTGACTTTTCTCTTGTCATGTTGTGCTTTCACACCGCTGAAGATTGGAAGTCTTTAATAAAGTAATGCAATCCCCGCGTGAGTACGGCGGCCACAGTAAACCAGCACCCACCAGTGCACCATCCACTGGATGCCCGTTATGACTCAGTTGTGGATGATCCTCAACTGAGTTACTACCTGGTCTCATCTTGGTAACCCATTCAATAAGAAGTAGGTTTAACCTATAGTTACGTAGGTTAAAAATAGCGGACTACTATGTAAGTAGATAGATGATACATAGTGGGTAGGGGCTGTTTTTACTACCTACCTAGTTGGCAGTTAGTTAATAAAGCAAGTGAGCTAACCACCAGGTTAGCTAGGGAACTGGAACCCAACAGAAAACTGTTTCCTCATCACATATCATCCATTGTTGACGGTACACTGGTGGGTTCTGGTTCACAGTGGCCGTGTACTAGACCTGCAACTTCCTGTGACCATTGATTTTTTGGGCTTTCAGATAGTGGAGGGAAGTGCTCATTGATGGATTGCACCGACCATGTGTCAGCAAAGAAAGGTGAGGCCAGTTAGCAGTCCTTAATCAGAACCAGGGTTTTTTTTTTTTTTCAAATTCCTCAGGTAGGTGCACTGGCGAGGATCCCCAGCTTTAATTCGTATTAAATGGCGACTGCGCAAGGCGGACAGTAGAGTTTTTTCTGAATCCTGCAGAAATCTTGGCGAGCGACACGAACTCACTGTCTAAATCTGGCGAATTTTATATTTTTTTCTAAGAAATATGGCGATATTTTTGAAAGGCGATATTTTTGAAATTTTTCAAAAAAAATCATTTGTAGAGATCGCACTGGGCTTTTTATTTTGGTCAGTCAGTTGGCGAAATTTCGCCCAAAAAAAAACACTGGTCAGAACTCTCCTATTATATCAACTCTTTGCTTTGTGTAGCTTTTTCTCCCTTCGTTACCTGCTGGAAAACATTGTTCATAATTTCATTTCCCATAAAGTCATGGCACATGTGACATGCCCCATGTTGGTGGTAGGCCCCAAACTTGAGCATGTGTTGGAAATTTCCTAATAGAGCTGAACTTTTCAGCCTTTCCAGAATGGACGTATTTGGTCATTGTTCGATAATTCGCAGCCTGTGTCAGGAGATATAATTGAGGTTGTTAGAGCTGGAAGTAGTGATTTTTTGGTGGCTGAAATTCGCCATTTTTGCTATTAAAAAAAAAGCCCCAAGCAACATGATCAAGTGAACATTTTGGAGAATTTCTTTAAAAAATCCTCACATGTAGAGGAAGAAGCGAGTTATGAAATCACCAAGATTTT
>Ga0209208_10012197_pt1 | contig 10918 bp, 2 predicted proteins | sample S1TSphfallax_3_FD_187694 | JGI IMG/M metagenome (GOLD analysis project Ga0209208, IMG submission 187694) | Host-associated microbial communities from peat moss isolated from Minnesota, USA - S1T2_Fd - Sphagnum fallax MG (SPAdes) (version 2) | ecosystem: Host-associated > Plants > Peat moss >... | reverse complement strand
ATGGTTTACACAAAGGGTAAGGGCTAATTTTACTACCTACCTACTAACAACCCACCAAAAAGCACTGAGCTAACCACCATGATTAGCTAGGGAACGGTTGGGTATCCAGCCCATTACTGACGCAGTCCATATTTAAAAATTAGTGAGTCAGTGACCCGGTCAAAAGTCAGTGACCAGTGTTTGAGCAGGAGGCCTACGGGGCCTGCAAGAAATTATGGACGCTAGTGGGGCCACCTAACTCCTGCCAATTTGAGATCTTGAGACCTGATTTGTTCTTCTCTCTCTCTCTCTCTTTCGCTAGCTCTCTTGCTGAGTCTCCTTCTCTATTCTACCCACCCAGTCTGTTACTTTCTGGTGCGTAGCCTCTGTCTCTCTCTCGACTTGAAATCTCTTTTGTGCTCTATGTCCCAAAAGTTCATAATTTGTATTTTGACTAGTGGGAACTAATTCGAGGGTTAATCCCTTTCGGAAATAAGATTAATCTGGGGTTAATTCATCTTGAGAAGTAAGATTACTTTTCGGGTCAATCCTTTTGTGAAATAAGACTAATCTGAGGTTTTTTTTTTTCTGAGAAATAAGAGTATTTTGAAGTGAATCCTTTTGGGGAATAAGAGGAATTGGGGGTTGACCTTTTTTGGAAATAAGGCTATTCTGGGGAGTTTGTTCTTTTGGTATTCATTTTACATGGAGTAAATATATGATTGGCTAATCATATGACTAATCTGAATTTAACAAAATAAAAAAGAGGACTATTTTGAGGAGTGATCCTTTCAGGAAATAAGAGTAATTTTGGTCAACTAAATACAATTATTTGTGGGCTTAACTGATTTAGAAGTCACTATGTGTAGGGTAAAGCCCTACAGTGGGAACACTTTCAAAATAAGGGACCTAGGACAAGGGGATGGTCCAGAAATATCACATTTGATGAAATATCTCAAGGTTATGGTCTTGTGATATCTGGAGTAGAATCTAAATTTCAAATTTTCACATCTAGGTAGGATATCATACTCCTACCTAGGTAGAATATTTCTTACCTAGATCTTCATATAAGTAGGTATGGGGGTGAGGGAAAAGGATTTGGGTAAGGTCCTATCAAGTAGGTATGGGCATAAATGAACAGGTTTTGGGTACAGCATAGGGTATAAGGTATAGGATCGTTGATAGGGCTATAAAGTGACTGTTTAAAGGTATATAAATTAAGTATCCTAAGTTTTTGAAAGCTTTTAATTAGGTCTGAAAAATGTTAATGCGAATTATGAAAACTAATTTGAATATCCGATAGATATTGTTTGATTATATATTTGACATTCTCAAAAACTGGTCAAGTATTTTAAAAATGTATTTGATATCCTTTTTGGATATTTGAAATGGGTTTTCTCTAAAAATATATATACTAAAGAACTAGTTCAATTCTCAAAGCATATTTTGAAAATTAGATCTAATGGACACATTTTTAATGTGACATTTGCTCAACATGGTGTGAACTCAACATATAAACATTGTTTTGCAAAGTAAATTGTGTGGCATGCATGTTGGTCCAAGTGCGAACCCATTACATAAATATAAGGTGAACTCAACATATGAACATTATTATGCAAGGTATATATTCAATTTTTGAAGATCCAAATATGAAAGGAAATCTTACTTGAATTGCATGGTAAACATGTTTTTTCTAAGTGTGAAAACATTATTGAACTGATTTTTTTTCAAAACCTAATTTTTCTAATTTATTTGAAATTTCAGTGACAAAAATAATTCAAAATTCTATATCTCATGCACCTTAGGTCTAAAAGTTTTGAAACAAATTCCATTAAATCCTAGCCTTTCAAGATTTTTCCAATAGTACCAAGTACCGAGGCTGAGGTGCTGCACCGAAAGAGGGAATCAAACTAGATTCCACTAAGTTTTTTCATTTTAATTTTATCCAATTTTGATTGAAAAAAATGTTCAAATTTCAATAACCTGTGTAACATGGTTCCAAACACTAGAAGAAAAATTGTTGTTAACATAATTAATTTTTGCAACTAAAAATTGTTAGTATCGTTGTAAACAATAATTTTTAATTGCAAAACTTGGTTGCAAATGACAATTTTATTTTAATGAAATGTCACAAAGCCAATATGTGCAGCCCTATGCATTGAGGGCTTTCCAAGAATACCATGTGTGTAATTCACTACTAGAAAATCAGTCAAAATATAACCACTTTGTTTGCAACTACATGTGACCTCTAGTTGTTTGCAACCAAATTTGAGAATATTAACAACTATAAGATCAAATTTTAACTATTTTGGTCACTTTTATAACTATGATGCAACTAGTGAAAACCTCATCCTATCAGTTGGATGACTTATAGTTTATATTCGTACACGAATATATTGATATGTCCCATTAGTCGCAATAGTCACCAAATTAGTCACATCCTAAAGGTATTCTACAATGACATAAGGGTGTGTTTTTATGTATGTATTAAAATTATATTTACAATATATTACATATATCACAAATATATATTTATGTGTATGTATCTATATTTTTCATATAATGAATCTAAAAATTAATATTTGAGATCTGAAATTAATTATTCAAATCTGAAAATTAATATTTCAGTCACAAAATATGAATATATATTTGAATTCAAAAGTTGATATTTTAATTTAAGAAATATTTATGTGAATTTGAATTTTATTTTTGCATTCTGATTTTTTTTGTTTAATTGGAAATCATTATTTGAGTGTAAAAATTGTTATTCCAAATCTAAAACATTTTATTTGAATCCAAGAATCAATATTTGAACTCTGGAAATTGTTATGCAAATCTGAAAACTGATATTTCAATACTGAAATTTCTTATTTCAATTCTGAAAATTATATTTGAACCTGAAAATTGTTATTCCAATTCTGAAACATTTTATTTGAATCAAAAATCAATATTTGAATTTGAGGTTTTAAATATGAATTCTTAAAATTGTTAGTTTTATTAAAAAACTATGTTTCAGTATAAAATTATAATTACAATTATGAAAATTATATTTAAACATTATAATTGATGTTTCAACTCTGAAAATTGCTACTGGAATTCATTATATATATATATACATATTAATTAATTTTTTAGAAAATTATTTCAATTTGAAATTTGTTATTTCAATTCAGAAAATTATTAATTGAGTCCAAAAATTGACATTTCAATTCTGAATTTTTTAATTTAAAATCTAAAACTTATTTCATCTAAAAACCAATATTTGAATTCTGAATTGTTTTTTTAGAATCTAGCATTAATATTTCAATTCTTAAAATTATTGATTGAGTTTTAAGGTTTTTTTCTACTAGTGTTATCCATAATGAATCACTTTTATAAATAATTATAAATGATTACATTTATTACTTATTAGTTACACTACATAATTGTTTTTACATTTTTTTTATATTCTTAGAATAAAAGAAATTAATTACTGTAATTAATGTTACACTACTTTAAAATCATTCAAATTACTTCAGATAAGAATTTATTATAGTTTATGCATAATTATTTTTTAATTGAACATAATTATTCACAATATGTAATTTATAACTTTAGATCTGAATTAAGATTTTGGAAAAGTCCTAATGTAGTTGAAATAATTGTTGTAATGATTATAATATCAGGAATTATTATAAAGTAATTTAAGTTTTTATTTTAAAAATTTCTGTAAATACTTGTCTATGATAAAAAAAATTTACAACAATAAATGTAATCATATAATAATTAATATAACTACTTGAAGATTTTTTTTTAAAATCGTGTAGGAATTTTTTTAATAACAATTGTTCGTTCAATATTAATAATCTCAAAAAGATATTGATTATAATTATTTTTAGATTAAATGAAATAAAATATTTTTAAATTAATAATATTATTTGTAATTGATTAAATATACATAAATTTAATAAAATATTTTAGCTATTTATTTATCTTTGAGTTATGTATTAACAACTTGTGAGAAACTAGATAACTAATTAGTTAAATATTAAGAAGTTATTATTTATTTAAGTAGTTGATGATGAATACTTAATATTTGTAGTGTAAAGTTTATATTTTAAATATATGTTAAATTTAATCATTATTAGGTAAATTATTATCTAATTATCTAGTGAACCATGTACTTGAATTATTTATAAATCTAAAAACTAAGAACAAAAAACAAGAAATTTTTTTTGGAGTTGCAATTTAATTTTTGAAAAAGTTGGAACTTCAAACTTATCCCATATTGTTTATTATCCATTCTTATTTTGAACACTATATAAACAAGGGGTGTGGTCATCAAAGTTCACATTAAGAAATTTGTATGCATGGGATGCGTGAATCAAAAGGCTTAACCCAAAACAAAAAGAAAAGTTATACACAATTTCAAACTATCAACCTCCCCAACCTATTTATTTACCTAACTAGGTACGTACATAATATGACCTACCCACCTAGATCAACCTATGTACCTACTTACTTATGTACCTATTTATATGAGTAGGTATATAGCCTAGGAAGGTAGACCTACCTACCTACCTTTTTACTTAAGTAGGTAAGTAGGTGGGTATGTAACCTAAATTTGTAAACACTTATTTATGTACCTACCTAAACACCTATTAATCTAATATTAATATTTTTCTATTAAATTCATCTTTTAAATGCCACATGGCATATTTACATTGGGTCACGTGTCATAATATAAAATCATCGAAACATTTGAATTGAACATCCTAGATTATTTCAAAATAATAATAATAATAATTTTTTAATAATTAAATATTAAAACACATGGCAACGCATCATTTGCTTTAATTGTGACTAAAATAGTTACATCGTAGTTACATGTGACAATACGTATACAATGGAGTCAAAAGATGAACTTGTATTTGTTGATTTTTTCTTTCATCCAATATCCCTTGTCATTTGCAACTAATGTCTTATGCAACTTGTCCAAGGCGACTAATGACAGTTTAGTCGCAAATGTCATTTATAACTAAATTTTAGTTGTAGAGTCTAATAAAAAATACTTGTTTTTCTTCTGGTGAATTGGAAACCTTACAATTTTGAAATATCTTAATGTGACAAACTTTGAAAAACTTTTTTTTTTCATATTTTGAATTTTTGTTTTATTTTAGTGACAAAAATCATTTAAATTCAATATATCATGGAAGATATGTTGTCTTGAGTGTGAACCCGTTACAAAAAAATATGAACTCTAGATTTGACCATTGTTTTGCAAGGTGTATGTATGAATTTAAGTATATTTGTAATTTATGAAATTTTCAAAATTATAATTGACATTGTAAAAAAAGATAGAAGATGAAAATATTGTTATAGAATAAACACAATTAATTGATGAAATCAAATGGTTTGTATGTCATTTAAATTTGATAATTTTTGTCGTTCATGCAAATATGACTTACCACCTACTATAATAATAAAAACAATTGATTTTCTTTCTTCCACAATTTATTGTACATGGATGTCATTTTTATATTTATTTTATTTGAACCATTGTCACATTTTTGCATCTTTGACATTTTAATATGTAAATTGATATGATATTCCATTATAATTACAAGTTTAAACTAAATTATTGAAATTAATGGAAATGGAAATATTATTAACCACACAATACATTAATCATTTAAACATATTAATATTATGATCACAAGTGCAACTAAATTACATAACCTTGGATCAATCCAAAGTTTTTTTCCCCTAGTGAAAGGTTTTTAATTATCATAATAATTCCTTGTGATATATTGTTATTGTAAAAGAAAAAACCTCTTCTTGGATGGTGATTTAAAAGATTATGATATTTGCAATATAACATAAAAATAAAATAAATTACGTAGAAAAACATATACATGTTAATTTATAAACCAAAACCTTAAGAACCTTGGAACATGATTATTTTAAAAAAATCATTATGACAATTTCCTAATTGCAAAAGGAAAGGGAAGTTGGAGAAGCTTTTCCCCTTGTTTTTCCTTTTCTTGCACACCATTTGAGGAATAATTAATATGCCAGACTAAGCTAGTTGGTATGGTACTATCATTAATGACCTAGATTTCTAGAGATTCTTGACAATGGTTAATACTATAACAATTAAAAAGTCCCTTCATAAAAACAAATCTGAAAAAATAAAACTTCACAAGAATAATTTTCTAGAATTTTTTTGATATGCTATAACAAATAGACTAAATTGCCAAAGGGAAGAGGGTCTAAATGTCTAGAGTTTGGACCACTCTAGTCATCTAGTAGGTATGAGGCAATTAGATGTACTATGAGTAAGTGAAGCCAACAAGCAAGTGATTGAATCTATTGTATTGTGACTAAGAAACTAAAAAGTAATCAAATTCGATAGTGAATAAATAAACAAAGGAGTGAGCAAGTAAATTGGATCTTTTTTTATATTTAAAAATAAGAGAAGAAATTAGGTGGGTCTATTGCAAAAGTAACAAAATAACAGAAACAATTGGGATCTGTTGTGACGTGGGAAAATAATTAAAGATAACCAAATCAAATCTGTTGTCAATATATGAGTTTATGATTGATTAGGTTTTTTTTGTGTTGCAATGTAGTTGGGAAACCCATATGCTAGTAGCAATATGTATGGGGAATAGAAAATGTAGTTTGCACTAGTGCACAAGCCATAGGCGACAACCCATGCATGTAAACAAATACTTTTAATTGGGGATGTAGAGTCCTATGTGAGGGAAAAGTTCAACCAGTCATATTAATCAAATTGACATAACGCATCTTGTTGAGGAGTTGTGGAGGAGTCTCCATTTGGGCCACCATAAGATGATGACCTCCAAGCTGTTCAAGACCCTACTATTAGTCTTACCTAACCCCTTCTACCATTTTTTGGTGGGTTAGTGATGAATAGAACTTTAGTAATAACACATGCAATCCACTAAATACTGAACCTTTAACAAGTCCTAGACCGGCTCAATCCCTTCTCCTCAGAAAAAAAACCTCTTTCATTATAATATATTGAAGGATTTTGGTTATTTTTAAGTATTTTTTGAAGATTATATTTTTGCATGGTGAAATATTTGAGTTTGAGTTTTTTTTTTTTGCCTTAAAATACTTTTTAAATGTAAATGACCAAGACCCAGTGTGACACACTCCTTGTTTTGTTTTGTAATGAGTGAGTTCAAATTGTAACATGAAAAACAACATTTTCACAAAGATGAAGAAAAACTAAATAATGAGCGGTGCCATTAAAAGCTTTGGGGTCTTCATGCTTGCAGCAAAATCCCAATGGATTTTCATTGTACCTCAAGACTCAAGCCATCCATGTGCCCATGGATGATGATGGGACCCTAAAGGATATTATTTTTTACTTCTATAGAGATTTTTGAATGTTTTATTACATAGTAAACTATCCCCATTGCTACCAAGTAGTCAACTATTGTTGACTTTCGATTAAATAACATTAGTAGTGTTATAGGTTGGAAACTTGGGAATAATTTTTTAAAATAAAAACTTTGACATTGGTTAAAGTTGGAGTGATGTAGGCTTTAATGCACATGTTCTAGACATTTTCTAGTTGTATTTGAAAGGCACCAATGTTTTTTATTTATTTTAATATCAAAATTTAACCAAAAAATAAACAAAAGTAGTCAAATTTATACTAGAAAAAAAAAATCCAACTTTTTTTCAATCTTTTTGTTGGCAAATGGAGAGATTTCCACCACTACAAAATGTGGGTGCAGTTCATTGGTCCCCATTCACTAGACCAATGAATTCATTGTTTTTTCATTGATCCCCATTCACTACAACTAATGAATTCACTCAAAATCCAGTGAAATCAATTGGCATACATGGACACCTTTTGTTGTAGTGTTCGCAAGAAGAAAAAACACTAAAAGGCACCTTATATCCCTCTTAGAAAAAAGAAAAGATAATATGCATATTTGTTAAGTGGAAGGAAATTACACCTCTTATTGGGTGTAAGATCCTTCCACCTTTAAGGAGTGTGCTTAAAAACATTCTTCATGGTACACCTTGTGATCTATGAATATTGATGTTCACAATAATATTCATCTCATCCTTAATGATGGGTAAAACACACACGTGAAAGACATTTCAAAAATGAAAGGCTAGACTTAAATATCATTTCATCATAGGCCCCTTATTTGGGGAATGCCCTCACCTTAGGGCTTTAACCCCACATTGAAAAGCTTCTCTCTATGACTAATGTAACATGCGCCATTGGCCCAAGGGTGATTTGATTATTCAACTAATTTTTCCTTTAAATACCATTCTTTGTAATTTAATTAAATTTTCAATGATAAAAATTACTCAAAACCTTAGGTTAAAGTTTTTCCAAATCACCTTAATTAAATCTTCTAATTCATGGCTTTTCAGCAATACCAAAAACATGCCCATATTTTTAAATAACTTTTAGATTAAATTTGAATGTAATTATTATGAAAAATTTGTTCAATATTCAATAACTTTTTCACCATAGGTCAAAACATTATGAAGCCAACTTGGTGCACTTGTATTCATCAAGGGTTTTCTAGAGGTACCAAGAGCATGGGTAAGGTGTTGTGGTTTGGAAGATTTCAACATGACAAAACAAGCAAACAACCTTTTTGATAAATAAATATAGGTTTTGCCTTCATTATTACATCACAAACTTTCAATATCATGAAATTTTTAATAAAATCTTTGCGAAAATTGTAAAAAAATATGTCTGTGCAAAATTCATTGGTTTCAAAATGTAAAAATGGCATGAAAAACATATATATAACTTACATATAAATGATGTGTCTTTTTTCCTTATGATGTTTTGATATTAAATACATATGATTTCCATCTTAACTAAATCTATGCAATTATCATTATATAATTTTGCATAAAATTATTTGATTTTTGTGTATTAAACATGAATATTCACATATGTCATTCAACAACAATGTATTATATGTCTAAATATTTAAGATATTGAATACATACAAATATGGGTCATATTAACCATAGGATGAAATTCATGTGATGTTTGTATGAACCTATGAAAATCAAATTTCACATGAAATTTATATGAACCTATGAAGCTTAGTATGTTTGCGATGTATATGTAAGTGTTGCATTTTTTGGAAAGTTGGTTGTTTACAATGGCGTATTTTGGGGCCAAATTAAACTTTAAGACCCATTGACCCACCATGCAAGATGGATGTTATGTGAACAAAAAACATTTTTTCATCATAGTCTTGTTTCATATTTAAACATGTGGTTAATATGTACTAATTATCCACATTTATCTACATATCTACCTACCTAGTACCCACCAAGTGTATTCCCTACTTAGTTACCAAAATACCAACATACTAATCACTTATGAATCCTTACATGTTTCATTATGAAATTTACCAACTTACATCCATGTTTAACTTGATAATGTGATGTTGAAATAGCAAGGATCATATGTTAAGTTACATTGGTAGGTCTTCGTAACTTTTTTGTGGTTCATCCACAATTAAATCATGAAGGGATTCCATTGGATGGTGCTATAATGAGTGTTGGGTCACATAATTTTTATTTTGGCAAGTCACCCATTCCATTACCACTTTCCTTCCAAGGTGTTAAAGCTCAAAGTTCATGTAAGATCTAACATCTCCACCCTAATTAAGTCACATCCTTATTATTTGATTAATAATGGTTGTTGCACCACCTTATATTTCATATTTATGGATGATCAAATTAAATGCTAACTAAAAAGGATAAATTTGAGTGTTTGTCACATTTTAAGGAAAAATGTGATGTGTTGGAACATAGTTTCATGCAACAAATATAACATAATATCTTTTGTTTATGTTTTAAAATCAATAGAAATTTAACATTGTTTTTTGACTTCACATCCATGAACATACAAACATTCACTCATTTCAATATCATTGAAATACAACAACATGATTATCCATTGTTTTTTTGTGGTAAAAACTTACCAAAATGCAAAAAAAAAGAATGTGTGAAAAACATGTGTTAAATCTAAGTGATTTTTATAAAAAAATCAAAATCCTTAACCATCATGAGGCTTAGGAGGCCAACTTTACCACTAATGGTTTGGATCCATCATTGCATGTGATGAACACCAAAATCATCAAATTTTTATTTTAATGTGACTACAACCTTTTGTTGCCATCCTTTGGACCTAATTCCATTGCAGTTTTTTCCATGGGACCATCACCATCAATGCAACATGACATTGAGAGGAATTACATTGCCAAAAATGCATTACACCTATTGCATTTTGCCACCTTGAACTACAACAACATTGCCATAACCACTTTTATCTTCAAATTTAAAAGCTAAATTGGTCATAATATTGTACCTATAGTAATTGTGTCAAGGAAACGATGTTCCAACCTCAAGGTAGTGTATGGTTTATGTTTGTTGAATTTAAGTTTCAATGTTGAAATGACACATTGCACAATTTGTTTATTGTGTGACAACAAACATTTGTGCAAAAGATTGTTTAATCATGCTATAGTCTACAAGCCTCAAGGGGTAATTGCAAGCTAAAGTGGCCCATTTTATACATAACATGGAAATTTTTTGTACACCCCTTGGATGATAATGTGTCCCATGTCAAATGTTTTTGAATTCTATGAAAAAAGATTGAAATATATTATTCTTATGCAATTTAATTAGGAGACATGCTTTTGTTATTTGAAAAACAATTACATCAAATTGGGGAATTTTTAATAACAATACATAAACAACTTGTAAATGAATAATCATAATCATAGTTTGTGTTAATGAGTCCATTTATTGATCTTCAAAAATTTTACATGTCATAAGTAATTCCAAATAGGGGTAATAAAACCATTTCAAGATGGAAAGAAAGTTTTGAGGACTTTTAGGATTGCCAAAATCAGAGGAAAATCATAAAGTC
>Ga0209208_10012196_pt1 | contig 10919 bp, 6 predicted proteins | sample S1TSphfallax_3_FD_187694 | JGI IMG/M metagenome (GOLD analysis project Ga0209208, IMG submission 187694) | Host-associated microbial communities from peat moss isolated from Minnesota, USA - S1T2_Fd - Sphagnum fallax MG (SPAdes) (version 2) | ecosystem: Host-associated > Plants > Peat moss >... | reverse complement strand
TTTCAACTCCTTAGCTAACAGTGATGGTTGGCTCAGTTGCTTTTTTTTACTACCTACCCACAAGCAACCTGCTTGTGGGTAATAAGAACAGCCCTTACCTATGTATAAACCAGTGTTGGGCGGTTCTTAGATCCAGTAAGAACCACAGTTTTTAGAGCCATTATATATCATGATTCGCGGTTCTCATTTTGTGAAACCCTCACCCTCACCTCTGACCCGGCAATTTTCAGAAGATTCATACCCGCCCCCACCTCCAACTGGGCAGAAATTTTTTTTTGAAGATCCGGGCCCCCTTCTGCCCCAACACCCAGAAATGCATGAGGTTCTTTGAAAGAAACCCAACATTGGACAAGTTTGAAAACCATCTCACTGCCAAGGTTCTTTCACTGAAACCCGACCTTGAAAACCGCTCATTTGAGGTTCTTTCACAGAAACCCAACCTTAGCAAGTTGTGAAAACCACCTGTGTTTTCATGAGGTTCTTTCATAGAAACTTGAGCTTTTCTGAACTTCAAAGTCTCTCGGTTTTTTTCAAGGTTTTTTCAAAAAAACCCAATCTTCCCAAAATTGCTTTGCATTTTCTATGGAGGTTCTTGAGTTTTAGGTTTCCTGTGATGGAGAAAGGATGAATCAGGTTGTTCAACACCTCCATTTTTTGCGAGCTGCATGAATGCAACCTCAGAATGGCAACATTCATTGCTCCTTTACAAATTATTCAAGCTTTTTTCAAGTATGGTGATGGTGATTTCATCAGATCCATTAGACAAAGGTGAAAAAACATAAAAACATTTTTTTTATTTTATTGTTTTGTTGTTGCTCGTGTGTTTTTCTGTCTTTCCTTTTCCTCTATCAACAAGCTCAAGGTGTGGTATGCGATTGCAAATTTTTTGTGCTTCACTTATGTTGCCACCACCTACATGTGTTTTATCTGCTTCTCAAACCATCACTTTTGGCGATTCTCTCACTACATTTCCTTGTCATTTCTTTGTTCCACTACCATGGAATCTTCAACTCCAAAAACCAATGCTAATGTGTAAAGCCGAACCTAATGCCCTTTGTGTTGTTGGGCATTTGGCAAGGTGTAGTAGTAACAACATTGTGAACAACTCAGAGCAAGAGGCCCCATCTGAGGTCGACATTGATGATCTTATAATCCAAGAGGCATTCCTAGATAGCTTGAAAAAACAAGCAAAATTTTGGAGGCCTCGCTAAGGGGTTTTGAACACATGGGCTTTCTTTAAGGTGAACAACAACCAACCTATTGATTTGAAGCAAAGTTAGGTCATAAGATGCATTGTTTGTCATGCTAAGATTCTTGGCCCCAAAATCCTGGCCTTGTGCACAAGATGCCGCAACATTGCATATAGCAAATCTCATGGCATATCAGCGTTGAAAAAACATGTGGAACAAGATCACACTACTTTATTTAAAAGGTATATTGAAAATGTACATGTATTACATCCTCACAAGAGGGGTTTTCGAAGGACATCATGTTATTTGTGGTCAAAGTTTTTCTACCACTGAAGACTATTGAGTTTATTTAGTTCCACATACTAGTTTTTTAATTGCACATGAATATGAACTTCCCATCTAAAAAGGTTTTTAAGTAAAGAAGTCCTTCCTACATTGGTGGACAAAACATTGGTAGAATATGTGCAACTTGCTTTGGCTAAATGCTTGTCAACCACATGCACATTTAAGCTTTGGATGTCAAAAAGGGCACATGATATATTTTGCAATGGTTGTTTATTTTTTCTCTAGCAATTGGGAGTTGAAACACATCAATATTGGGTTGTTTCAAGCCAATGATATTAGTGGTGCTACCATGGTTATGAAGTTAAAAGATGATTGTTAAATTTTCATTCACACAAAATATTGTGGCCTATGTCAAGGACGAGGGGTTCAATTTGCAAACTTGTGCAATGGCTTTTAACTCAATTGTATCTTATGATGGCCTTGGCATGACGTAGCCATTTGATGGTTATTGTTTCAGGCATGCATTATCAAAAGTATGTTAATATGCCACTTTGGATGACAAGGTGAGTCACGAGTCACATTATGCATCAATAAAGTTTACTCAATCAGACATTCGAAAATGCATCACATGGCTGAAAAAATCTAACAAGGGGAAACAAGCATGGGAAAGGGCATACATGGATTGCACATGATAATGCAATCTCAATGGTGGGATGAATGATTAGAATCGATATACTTCATTGAAGAACTAGTTGTTCAATATTTCCCATAACAAGTACATTCAGCCAAACATTTTGGTTAAGTGGTTATGTTTGTCGAATAACAATAAATATTGTGTTTCCATCGGTTTTAAATGTGGTTAAAAACTAGATCGATGTGAAGGTCTTCATTCCAAATTACATCATTGTTCCAACCAATTTAGAAATTGGTTGTGTTCCAACTCATAATATGTTGTGGTTGGATTCAAAGTAGGAATTGGTTCAAAAGTGTAGTACTCAACAATATGTGTTAATTGTGATAACATAATAGTTTTAAAAATGTAGTAGCCAAGTGTTATAGATTTCCACCTCTAATTCGCATAAGTTATTTCATCAACATGTTGAATAGGTACGGTGTGATGTCCACCCAATTGTGCATTCAGTTTTAGTTGTTGGGATGAATGTTGGGGTGTCAAAAAACAACCAATTGAAAGTACTTGCGGTTTTTTCCATTCCTCTTGCTCTATTGGTATTTATGAAGAAATATATTTATTGTCATCGGTTATTGAGGCTCAATGATGGAACATCAACTAGTTGAATTCCCTAAACTTGAAAACATTCTTGTTCTAGCAATTATATTATTTCAAGCATAGATTATTATGGTGCAACCATTTTTGGTTGCCTTTTAAGGCCTCATATAATTACTCTTGACATATTTGAACATGTGCAAATATTAATCTCTTCAAAATCTACTCGATCAACAAGTTTTTGTATTAAAAAACCAATTAAGTTTCTTTGAAAAACAACACATGTAATTTTTTTTTAAAAGAATAATTAATATTCAATGACTAAGACTATATCAAGAAACAAACAAGATCTTTAAACATTTGCTTCTAATTCATAAAAATAATTACCAAAAATTATATGGCAAACTTTTTTTCACAATTTTTTTCTAAAACCATAGATTATAAATGCAAATGTCTACAATTCCAATCCATTACATGGTCACACAATGTTGAAGGTGTTTTCTATGCTTTCAAATAAAACAAAAATATTTCCTACTTGCAAAATCTTATTTGCATATAAACATCAACATGTATGTTTTAACTTAGATATGAAAATAAGAAAAAAAAATCAGAAGTTCATATTTACAAATGTATAAGTTACAAAACAAATCTTGAATACATCAAAAAATTAGATTAATTTTTTTTTCTAGTCCATCTCCAATTTTCATCCTCCTTTGTTATTGTTAAGTATCAACTATTTATACCAAAACAAAATGTTGTTTCAAGTCAAATAATCATTAGTTGATACAATAATCTAGTGGTTCAAAATCAAACTAAAATGGTACCGGCCACATGTTGATTAACACATGTGTTCTATCAATAGAGCAATTAACATAATAAACATGTTGCCTATTATTCCATCAAACTTATTACTAGCTGACTTAACAAGTCCAATTACATGTTGCCTAATAACAACGTCAATAGATTTTCAAAATGATAATGCCTCACCGGTTACCTATTAATAACCATTGATTATTATTTATAAATAATGAAAATTTGGTTAAGAATGCATTATTCCTCTCACCAATTGATCATATTTTGCTCTTGCATGTCTCTTTTGAAGGATGCAAGGGGACCTCTTTGATGTTTCCCCTCCTTTTGCAAATCAAGATTTAATTAACAATATTTCATTTTCCTCATATTCATTACTTCTTCCAGTGTCATCATTTTCTCCATCATCCTCTTCCTCGTCCTCTTCATGCTATTTGGTTTCATCATAAACATTTGGTTTCGACATGGCCGCCTCATTTTTTGATTCAATATCTTTCGAAGAAACCATTTGGAGAAAGATTGATGTTATTTTTGGCTCCAAAAGGCAAGAGCTTGAAATTTTCACACTTTAATTCTTATGAAGTATTAGCAACAAATAGTGGTAATATAAAAAAATTAAAGACACTTGAACACGCATTTATTCATGTAATCAAAAAGTTAGTTTATTATATAAAAAATGAATGTGTATCACCACCGTAAATATTAACAATGAAAAATATGTTTGTGATCAATAGATAAAGAATAACCTTGAGTACTTCCAAGCAAACCTCCTATTTGTAAACTCTACATTCGTCCTTGTGTGTGGAGTCCTTTCCTTGGATAGTATTCAAAAGCTTGTTGTTTCCTAGTGCCTTCTTTACAACATCCTTTCCAATAGGCTTTTGAAATAAATAAAAGTAGAACAAAAATGGGTTATTAACAATTGTTATACTTCCATTAGGTAGCTTTTCTAGTCATGCAAAACATGTTCCAATTTCATAAATGAAACAAGGATCGATTATAGTTTTATGAACTTTCAACATCAAATACCTTAAGTGATGTGCTCCCAAGTTCCTTGATAGACTCAAATGTGAGTATGAGGTGAAAACATCGGAAGAACAAGGAGTTGGGGACATGCTCCCTAACTTGCAACATTTTGGGGGTAGAAGGGCGTGTTGGAGCTCTAGGATGGGACTAGGAAAAATGATAAGCACTTAATCACTCCCATGGAGCTGCACAAAACTAAACAACAAGTTGGTTAGTGCATAGTTGGAACACTTTTGGTACTATGACAAACCACGGGCAAACTCGAACTCACAAAACTAACCACGGCCCAGACTTGGGGGAAACCACTACCTTCCCCCTTATAGTATACTATGTGGTTGGCCATAGGACCATCACCCAAATGTCATTTTGTCCCGAGACTCCCAAGTGGGAGTCCCGAAATTCCCACAACTAAGACTCTTATGACTTTAGGGGCCCATAACTTTGTGTGCAGACTTCCAATTGAGATGAAGTCTAAAGCAAAGTTATTGGCCTCATTGAGAGCTTTCTAATGGTATAAAGTAACTTTTCAATCCATTGGATTTTGACCCCTACAATCACTCTTTAAAGATTCAAAAGTCCATTGAGACTCCAACTCCCAAAATGGAAGCTCCCTTGGGAGTGTGAGGGTTCATTCCCTCACATTTTCCTTCACTCTTGGGCTTCCTTTTTGGCCCACAACCTTGCAAGCCCTTGCCTTGGTCGTGAGCCCAAGGCTAGGGTTACGACATTAAAAACTCCTTTTCACATATGCACACATACACACTTATATGAATTTTGCAATCTTGTAGTGCACCAAGAACACTCACCCATTCCCCTTTATAAATAGTGAATTATTCCAAGTTGTTGGTAATGTAAACCACAACAATTGTTTTGGTTGTGTCATGTTAAAGGAAATCAACATTTCTCTCTAGGTCATGAACTTCCTTCAAAGTAAACATATTGTGATTTCTTGGCATTTGTAAAAGTTGTCTAGGACAAAGGCATCCACCATTATGCCTTCATGATTTTTGATGGATTTCCACCTCTTTAAGATATCCATGAATGATTTTGGGGGAGTATATTTCGATGGATTCAACTTCAGTATATCTATGAATAATTTTTCCATCATTTGTCATTTGAGGAATATCATAACAATTGGTCATAATCATTGGCACCCTACATGTCTTTCCACTCTTTCATTAAATAGCTATTCTTGAATGAAGTTGGTTTTGGGAAGCCATGGTGCACCATAATCTCATTCTTAATCATTTTTGTGTGCTTATGGGCAATATACCATTCAAGCATTGTATTTATGTGTGGGTCACTCCTTCTTACCAGTCGATTGCGTGACAACACCTTTTAAGTCAAAAGATCATTCATGAGCTCAATAAGTTGTAATTCCTTTGATCCCATACGTAAAAATAATGTTAATTTTCCAACATGAACATGATTCATTGGCAACGATGTGGTACCATCTAGGACTCTTCCATTGTCTCATGCAAGCATACCTATGTACCATATAGGTCAAAAAACCTTCTCTAATGCCAAAATGATATTGATCCTTTCCTTCATAGATTTCATTCCAAATACATCCAAAAATTATCCATAAAAAACTTGCATGATACAAGGTTTAATTTTTTGTGAATAAGTAGATGACCACTACAAAAGAGAAGTATTAATCTCACTGATGTACCTTGAAATTATTAATATGGTGATTAAAGCTAAGCATGGCAATTGGACATCCAAGCTTTATCCAAATGCATTGAGCATGGGATAGATTATCCTTATATGTCAAGAAACACTTTTGCATGTGGTTCATGTTGTTTGGTGCTGACAAGAGTTTTTACATGTGTAGAGGGTCAATATGCCAAATAACAACAAACTTGAATGTTGAAAATATTTCTCACAATTTTGGATTAACATTTTTTAATGTGAGTATTTCTTACAAATAATCAAATCTAATTAAAATAATCTTTTATTTGGAAATCATGTTGAACTGTCTAGAATTGAGTAATGTAGCATAAGGAATTACCATAAGAGCCATAACATTGTGTTGGAAACTAAGAACAAAGAACGTGCATTTGGATATGTAATTCCAATTTGTTGGGTTAGTTGGAAAGCTTTCCTATGGATTTATTAAGTTTGTTGGACATGCATACATAGGCATCTTCCATTGAATTTTGTGTTGAATCATAAATTTTATCTTGATCTTGTTTTTGTGTGTCACACATAAAAAACAACATCATATCCAGGATGGTGCTTCAACAAAACACTGAATAAATAATTCGACATTAGGTATGGCCTCGAAATCCAATGGAAAACAATTGTCAAATTCATCCAACATGGCTTTGTCAACGATTCAACATTTTGCTTCGTTAAACCCTTTCACTATTACAAAATGTGGGTGCAATTCACCAGTCCCTATTCACTAAACCAATGAATTCACTACTTTCCAACTAATCCCCGTTTAGTAAAACCAGCGAATTCATTCAAAATTTAATGAAATCACTTGGCGTACATGGACACCTTTAGTAATTTGCAATTCTCACACAACATCATCAATTATCATTTCTCATTTCTCGTCCTTCATCTTCTCCTTTTTACCCTCTTTGTATTCCTTTGCATTGTAAAGCTTTCAACCTTTGTTTCTAATGTTAATTGGGGTTGCACCATTTTCCCCATTTTCCCCCTCTTCATTTTTAATTGCAATTCAATCTAGACCACAATGAATAACACACACATGTTCTCACCATTCAATATTCCAATATTTTCTATGTCGAACCTTATTTCAAGGCTTTTAGGGAAGTTCATCTTGCCAACCAACTTGGTCGTGTTGCAAATTAAATATGCCAACAAGCCTTTAAGGATCACTATTCGAATTGTCAATAAGGACAATTACAAGACAATCATCCTCACCAACTTGACGCATTTCTTGTGTAAAAACATTTTTTACATGGGTGAAAGCACACAATGGTGGCCAAAATATGTAGTTATAAATATATTTTTTGGAAACTATGTAACTTTCAACTTCCACCAAACCAATATTAAAAGAAGGTTTAATAAATTATATTCAAATTAAGGTAGTTCAATAGCCAAATAATGAAATTGTCAAAGGAAACTACATTTTTTTATTAATATTAAGTGATTAAAAGTATAATATTTGTGAGAAATTATATGTTGTCATGATATATTGCAAAGTGAAAATATACTTTAAAATTGATTCAAATAATTACAAAACTTAATGAAGTACTTAGTCATATATTGAATATGAATCAATTGTACCATTTCAATTACAATTGAAAAGTTTGATTCATGTGATTTCACAAAAAACATCTAGACAAGTTTTTCATTCAAATGAGGATGTAAGTGTTGAAAAAAAACATTTTGTTGAAAGATTACGTTCATTTGAAAGATGACAAGAATTATGTTGGAGCCCTCCCCCCCCCTCCTCCCCGTCCTGTAATGTGTTTTCACCCACATAATCATTAATATTTGATTTTGTGTAGTTGATTAGAACTTGGGGTCATTATCCTTGTCCTTCAATGATGCACCCCACGTTGATACTTGGGGTGCAACTTTTGTGTTGAATTTTTTTTTATTTACACCCAAGTAAAGGCCCTAAAGACCTTTCACATCAATATCAAAGTATAAGTAGCTTCTAATTTTTCTTGTACACATTTCAAAACAATAATAATAGATTTGAAAGAGGCATTCCACTCTAAAAATTTATATAAATACAATTTTTTTTTGCAAAATATCAAGCGCCTATATTCCTTTTACAATTTATGAAAATGAAAATTGGGTAGTTAGTTGATTTTCCCCAAGACAATCTATTTGTTTAATATTGGGCAACCATTTGAAACTCTTTTTCAATTTATGAAGGGTATAATTAGGCGAATGTTCACTATTGTTTTCTTAATTTATGAAAGGGTGTATTGAACAATTGTTCAATTCTCCTGAAGAATTTTTTTTTATTGAATATAAAACAATTGTTCAATATTTGTTTTTCAATTTATGAAGGGGAGTATTGGGTAACCATTTGATTTTCCCCATGACAATTTCTATGTTGAATATCAAATGGAACCCTACTCAATACTTGTTCAATTTATGAAAGGGCAAATCAAATAGACGCCCAATATTCATTTTTCAATTTATGATATTTAAAAAAAAATTGATATTGGGTTTGTGTATGTAAATAGGGTACATGCGCAAATTGTGGGTATAGGTGTAATGACGCACCTTCAAATTCTTTGATGGACTCAATTGTGAATCCAAAGGTGAAAACAATGGAACAAAAAGGAGTTGAGGCCTGTTCTTTAGCTTGTAGCACTTTGGGGGTAAAGGGGTGTGTTGGAGCTCCAGGATGGCACTAAGAAAATTGACAAGTAATTCACTTACTCACACGGATTTGCAGAAACCAAACAATAAGTTGGTTAGTGCATAGTTGGAGCACTTCGGTGCACGGACGAGCCACGGGCAAACACAAACTCACAAGATTCACCATGGCCCAGACTTGGGGGAAGCCACCACCTTCCCCCTTATAATATACTCTTTGCTTGGCCATGGGACCAACACCCAAATGTGACGAAATTCCCACAACTGGGATTCCCGTGACTTTGGGGGCCCCATAATTTTGTGTGCAGACCTCGGATTGAGATGAGGTCTGAAGCAAAATTGTATCTTTTGTTGAATGCCACCTGCACGCAAGGAAATTGAGGTGATTCTTGATTTTAAGTGGTTGGGAGTCAAATTGCAAATTTGACTTCCGACCTTTCTTTTGACTGTAACTTGTGTTTTAAGTGTTCAAATGGGTCATGCGAACCCATTTCAGACATCTACATTCCAAGAGCTTTTCAATGATATAAGGAAATTTTCAATTCAATTGGTTTTGATGCCTGCAATCGCTTTCTGAAGATTTGAAAGTCCATCGTGACTCCAACTCCGAAAGTGGGAGCTCACTTGGGAGTGTGAGGGTTCATTCCCTCACACTCTCCTACACTCCCGAAAGCATGAAATGTGACTCCCGAGCTTCCCTTTTGGCCCGCACCCTTGCAAGCCCTTGCTTTGGTAGTGAGCCTAAGGCTAAGGTTGCGACATGTAAATTCACTGACATTTAGCCACAACAACCTACTTGCATTGAAATTCAATTATTTTTTGTTTTTGGCAATAATCTAGCAACGAGATGGGCATGGTTTTGAAGAACCGTAATGGTCATCACAATTCAACCATGGTTGGGCAATGAAGGGTCTTATTTTTTCCTATGTGATTTTTATTGACATAAATTTTAATTTTTGAAAGTCTCAATTATTTTATTCTACACCCCCATGAATTTGAGATTGCTTCTATTTATTGTAGATTGATTGTGAAATTTATCCTTTCTATCCATTGTCCAATTTTGTCTAATTATCAATCATGTCTATGTTATGCAATTTTGTACACTATGTCCATTTTTTTATCCTTTCTATACATTTATATTCATTTTGTCAATCTTGTCCATTGTGTGCAAATGTTAAACATTGAATGAAGTATTGCCATGTGGCAAACCTAGACCTAAACACCTATGGACTTAATATTTAGGCACAATGACCTAGTTTAAAAGCATAGGCATTTCGGCAACTAGGTTAAAAGCATAGGCATTTCAGCAACTAGGTTCAACACCCTAAGCACCTAGGCTAAAATTTAATCCCTATATCCTACAATGGTTATTTATTTTAAGCTTATTGGGCTAGCCTAACAACCTAGCCTAAGTTGGCTAGGATAATTAGGTTACGAGATTGAGGATTTGAATCTCTCACCTCCATGTTGAAGGGCCAAGTCCTTGACCATTGCACCTCATAATTTTTATGTGAACAAATAGGTCAACAAATTATGTTAACATTTTCTTTTAACTTATTTGAATAGCATGGATTAAGTATTTAGGTTAGGTTAGGTACCTAAGCCAACACAAGCTACCCATGCTTAATATTGAAACTGAGCTAGGGTTTTAGGTTATATTTAAGTTATACCTAGGGCTATACCTAGGTTATGCATAAATCATATAGGTTATGCCTAGGTTATGTGGAGTTATAACTAGGTTATGTACATTATACTTAGGCTACATCTAAGTTATGTAAGTTAAAAATAGGTTATGCATAACTTATATAGGTTGTGCCTGGGCAATGTGGGGTTATACCAAGGTTATGAATGGTTATGCCTAAGCTATGTCAACTATATATAGGTTGTAACTAGGCTATGTAGGCTAGACCAAGGCTATATAGGCTATGCATGGGTTATATTTCTAAAGCTACACATAGGTTATGTAGGCCTTAACCTACACAATATTTAAGTTATATAAAGTATATTTAAAATATACCTATGTTATTTAATGTTATACCTAAGCTTTACATAGGGTTATATTGGGTTAT
>Ga0209208_10012195_pt1 | contig 10919 bp, 21 predicted proteins | sample S1TSphfallax_3_FD_187694 | JGI IMG/M metagenome (GOLD analysis project Ga0209208, IMG submission 187694) | Host-associated microbial communities from peat moss isolated from Minnesota, USA - S1T2_Fd - Sphagnum fallax MG (SPAdes) (version 2) | ecosystem: Host-associated > Plants > Peat moss >... | reverse complement strand
CGAATTCGTGTCGTTCGATAAAGGCTATTCGACGTCCTGCAGGATCTTCGCGACCGACGCCAGTCGGCTCGAGATCTGCGCGAGTTCCGCCTGCATCGCCGCCAGCGTGTTCGCGGTCGCGGACTGTTGGGCCGAGGTCTTCTCGGCGAGCGCCTGGTAAGCCGCCTCGCGCGCGGCCGTCGTCCGCGCTTGATACGCGGCCGAGCCGTACTTGAAGGCGAAGATGCCGAGGATGGTGCACAGGAAGGGGAGGATGAAGACGAGATAGTCGTGCTCTGACATGGCGGTGTCCTTGATCAGGGGTCGGGTTTATTGAGGGAAAGCGTCAACGACTGCGCGCTGACCGCGATGACCTCGGGTGTCAGCGCCAGCGCAAAATCGGCGATTTCGAAGTAGTTCAGCGCCTTGCCGTCGTGGGACAGCTCGAGGCGGCTGGTCACGAGGCCGGCCTCTTCGAGTCGCTGGAGATGCAAATGCAGCAGGGGCCGGCTGATGCCGACCTCGCGCGCCAGTTGGCTGACATAGTTGCGGCCCGATAGCTGCAGCGCAGCAATGATGCGCAAGCGATGCGGGTTGGCGAGTGCGGCCAAGATCAGCAGGAGCTGGTCGCCTGAATGTGCCGGTGGAGATGCATCTGACATGTGAAAGAAAAATATTTCACGTGACAGGGATTGTCAAGCGTTCGGGCTACGCCGGCCCTGGGCTCGCCCCTCTGGGTGGGCCCGAGGCGCGCTTTTAGGCCGTCCCTGATTCGTCCGTAAGAGCGGCTGCCCCGCGCCTACGAAGAATTACTCCGAAGAAAGTTGAACTTGGATTCAATTCCCGTATACTTCGCCGTCCAATTTTAGAGGTCGGAGTACGTGGGTGCCGACGCCAGTTGCCTTCCGGGGTGCTGGGGTCCCGAGTGTCCAAACCGCTGACCTGTCGCAACCGTGCAAGGCCTTTGGGCCTCGCCGTATGAGGATTGAAAATGACCATTGGTCTGGTTGGCCGCAAATGCGGCATGACCCGCGTTTTCACTGACGCCGGGGTAACGGTGCCTGTCACCGTGATCGAGGCGCTGCCGAATCGCGTGTCGCAAATCAAGAGCGAGAAGACCGACGGCTATCGCGCCGTGCAGGTGACGATCGGCTCGCGTCGCGCCTCGCGCGTACCGAAGTCCCTCGCTGGACACTTCGCCAAGGCCAACGTCGCGGCGGGCTATACCTCGCAAGAATTCCGCCTCAAGCAGGGCGAAGGCGAAGCGCTAGCCACCGGCGCCGAACTCAAAGTCGACATGTTCACGCCCGGCCAGATCGTCGATGTCACGGGTACGACGGTCGGCAAGGGCTTCGCCGGCACCATGAAGCGCCACAACTTCGCCGGCGGCATGAAGACACACGGTAACTCGGTATCGCACCGCGCGCCGGGTTCCATCGGCCAGCGCCAGACTCCGGGCCGCGTGTTCAAGGGCAAGCGCATGTCCGGTCACATGGGCGTCCGTAATCGCACGATCGAAAATCTGCGTGTCGTCGAAATCGACGTCGCCCGCAATCTCCTGTTGATCAGCGGCGCCATCCCGGGATCCGAGGGTGGCCGTGTGATCGTTCGCCCATCCGTCAAGGCGGCGTCCCTCGAGCGGCGGCGGCGCTTGATGCCGAACAAAGCCCCCGCGGCTGCCGCGAAGGGTGGTTCCGCTGCGAAACCCGCGGCCGCTAAGCCTGCTAAGAAGTAGACGCCATGAAGCTCCAGCTCAAGAATGCGACTCCGGCCAGTGAAGTCGAGTTGTCCGACGCGGCTTTCGCCCGGGCGTACAACGAGACGCTGATCCATCAGGTCGTGACGGCCTACATGGCTGCCGGCCGTGCCGGCACGAAGCGACAGAAGTCGCGCGCCGAAGTGCGTGGCGGCGGTAAGAAGCCGTGGAGCCAGAAGGGTACGGGCCAGGCGCGCGCCGGCTCGATCCGCAGTCCGATCTGGGTGGGCGGCGGCCGGGCATTCGCTGCGCGACCGCGCGATTACTCGCAGAAGGTCAATCGCAAGATGTACCGCGCCGCGCTGCAATCCATGGTGTCCGAACTCGTGCGCACCGACCGCTTGTTCGCCGTCGAATCGCTGGAGCTCGCCGCGCCGAAGACGAAGCTGCTGATCGCGAAGTTGTCGGAATTCGGTCTGACCCGCGCACTGATCCTGGTCGAGGCTTACGAAGAGAAACTCTTTCTGGCCGCGCGCAACGTTCCCTACGTCGACGTGCTGCCGGTTGCCTCGCTCGATCCCTTGAGTTTGATCAAGCACGAGAAAGTGATCGCCACGGTCGGAGCCCTCAAGCTGCTCGATCAGCGCCTCGGAGGCACTCATGAGTAACAAAGAACGATTGATGACCGTGCTGATCCAGCCGCACGTCAGTGAAAAAGCCGCCAACGTCACCGAGAAGGCGAACCAGTACGTGTTCCGTGTCATCGACGATGCGTCGAAGGCGGAAGTCAAGCAGGCAGTCGAGCTGATGTTCGAGGTGAAGGTCGAGGGCGTGAACCTGCTCAACAAGCCGGGCAAGACCCGCCGCTTCAAGAACGTCGCCGGCAAGCGCAACGGCTACAAGAAAGCATACGTACGTTTGGAAACCGGGCAGTCGATCGACTTCACCGGTGGCTCTGCGAAGTAAGGACCCGTCATGGCACTGATCAAAATGAAGCCGACTTCCCCGGGCACGCGCTTCGTGGTCAAGATCGATCGCTCGCACCTGCATAAGGGCGGACCGATCGAATCCCTGACCACCAAGAAGAATCGCACGGGCGCCCGCAATCATTTCGGCCGGCAGACCACGCGTCACATCGGCGGCGGTCACAAACAGCGTTATCGCATCGTCGACTTCAAACGGGACAAGGACGGCGTTCCGGGCGTCGTCGAGCGCCTCGAGTACGATCCGAATCGGACCTCGCATCTGGCCTTGATCCTCTACAAAGACGGCGAGCGCCGCTACATTCTCGCTCCCAAGGGCGTAAAAGCCGGCGACGAGATTCGCTCCGGCGCCGATGCGCCGATCAAGCCCGGCAACGCGCTGCCCTTGCGGCACATCCCCGTCGGCAGCACGGTGCACAACATCGAGCTCAAGGTCGGCAAGGGCGGTCAACTCGTGCGCAGCGCCGGTGGCTCGGCCCAGTTTGCCGCGCGCGACGGCCTCTACGCGAGCGTGCGTCTAAAATCCGGCGAAATGCGCAAGATTCACGTCGACTGCCGCGCGACGATCGGTGAGGTCGGCAACGATGAGCACAATTTGCGCGTGTTCGGCAAGGCCGGCGCGGTGCGCTGGCTCGGCGTGCGACCGACGGTCCGTGGTGTCGTGATGAATCCGGTCGATCACCCGCACGGCGGCGGCGAGGGCAAGTCCGGACAAGGCAACCCGCATCCGGTGAGCCCCTGGGGTCTGCAGACCAAGGGCAAGAAGACGCGACGGAACAAGCGCACTGACGGCATGATCGTGCAGCGCAGAAAGAACAAACGACAGTAGTCAACGACTGGAGAATCATCAGTGCCTCGTTCGCTAAAGAAAGGCCCGTTCGTGGATTTGCACCTCGCCAAGAAGGTGCAGGTGGCCAGTCAGAAAAACGATCGCCGTCCGATCAAGACCTGGTCGCGGCGCTCCATGGTCATTCCCGACATGGTCGGACTGACGATCGCCGTGCATAACGGGCGTCTGCACGTACCCGTGCTGGTCTCGGAAAACATGGTCGGACACAAGCTCGGCGAATTCGCGCCGACGCGGACGTTCAAGGCGCATTCCGGCGATAAGAAAGTATCGGCGGCGGAGTAAGGCATGGAGACCAAGGCAATTTTACGTTACGCGCGCATCTCTCCGCAGAAATGCCGCCTGGTCGTGGACACGATCCGCGGCAAGTCGGCGACCCTCGCGGTGAACACGCTGAAATTCATGCCGAAGAAGGGCGCGAAGATCGTTCTCAAGGTGCTGGATAGCGCGATCGCGAACGCCTACAACAACTTCAATGCGGATGTCGACGATCTCAAAGTCACGCGCATAGAAGTCGATCCGGCACCGATGCTGAAGCGCTTCCACGCCCGTGCCAAGGGCCGCGGCGTACGCATCGCCAAGCGCAGCAGCCACATCCTCGTACAAGTTTCCGACGGTAAGCGAGAAGCCTAATGGGTCAGAAAGTCAATCCAATCGGCATTCGGCTCGGCATCACCCGCGACTGGTCGTCGAAGTGGTATGCCCATTCGAAGAATTTCGCCTCGAACATCCACACGGATTTCCTGGTGCGTCAGTATTTGGGCAAGAAACTTGCGGACGCCTCGGTCAGCCGAATACATATCGAGAGGGCCGCGCGGCGCGCGAACATCACGATCCACACGGCACGCCCGGGCATCGTGATTGGCAAGAAGGGTGAGGACATCGAGAAGCTCCGCACCGGCGTCGCCAAGATCTTGGGCATGACCATGCAGGACGTCCGCTTGAACATCGCCGAGATTCGCAAGCCCGAACTCGACGCGAAGCTCGTGGCCGAAGGTATCTCGCAGCAGCTCGAGAAGCGGGTGATGTTCCGCCGCGCCATGAAGCGCGCCGTCACCAACACCATGCGCTCGGGCGCGCTCGGCATCAAGGTACGGATCAGCGGCCGTCTGAATGGCTCGGAGATCGCGCGTACCGAAACCAACCGCGAGGGCCGCGTGCCGCTGCATACCTTTCGCGCCGATATCGACTACGGCCTCGCCGAGGCTCAAACGACTTATGGCGTGATCGGCATCAAGGTCTGGATCTTCAAGGGCGAGGTGTTCGACCAGCCCGAGGCCGAAGCGCCCGAGTCCGAAACCGAGGCCCCGAAGGCCACCGAAGCCGCAGCGCCGGCTGCGGGTTGAACCAGGTAACGACACATGATGCAGCCGAAGCGGACCAAGTTCCGCAAACAATTCAAGGGCAAGATCGCGGGCAAGGCCCAGCGCGGCAACTTCGTCGCGTTCGGCGAATACGGCCTCAAGGCCACCGACCGCTGCCGCATGACGGCACGCGAGATCGAGGCGGCGCGCCGCGCCATTTCACGTCACGTGAAGCGCGGCGGGCGGATCTGGATCCGGGTATTCCCGGACGTGCCCATCACTCAGAAGCCGCTCGAAGTGCGCATGGGTAGCGGCAAGGGCAACGTCGAGTACTGGGTTGCGAAGGTGCTGCCCGGCAAAGTCCTCTTCGAGATGGAGGGCATGAGCGAGGAGGTCGCGCGCGAGGCGTTCCGTCTCGCCGCCGCCAAGCTCTCGGTTTCGACGACGTTCGTCAAGCGCCAGGTGCGGACATGAAGGCTAAGGAACTACGCGTCAAGAGTCCTCAGGACCTCGGCGAGGAATTACTCAAATTGCGTCGCGAGCAGTTCAATCTGCGCATGGCGCGGGCGACCGGTCAGGCGGCGAAGCCCGATCAATTTGCCAAGGTGCGCAAGAACATTGCGCGCGTGAAGACGGTGCTTGCCCAGACCAAGGCGAGCGGAGGTAAGGCGTGATGTCGACCGAGACACAGAGCATCGAGAGCGCGCCGGTGGCGCAGGTTCCGGGACAGCGCTTGCTGACCGGCAAAGTCGTCAGCACGAAAATGGACAAAACGATCGCGGTATCGGTCGAGCGGCTCGTCAAGCATCCGACCTACGGGAAGTACATCCGCCGCACGACGAAGCTGCTCGCGCACGATGATGCGAACGAGTGCAAGGAAGGCGACACGGTGTCCATCAAGCCGTGCCGGCCGATGTCGCGCCGCAAATCGTGGATTCTCGTGCGCGTCGTGGAACGCGCGCAGGGCGAATAAGGGACCGACATGATCCAGCTTCGAACAATGCTCAACGTGGCGGACAACAGCGGCGCCAAACGCCTGATGTGCATCAAGGTGCTCGGCGGCTCGAAGCGGCGCTACGCCGCTGTCGGCGATGTGATCAAAGTCAGCGTCAAGGACGCCATCCCGCGCGGCAAGGTCAAGAAGGGCGAGGTATACGACGCGGTCGTGGTTCGTACCCGCAGCGGCGTGCGCCGTGCGGACGGTTCCTTGATCCGTTTCGACACCAACGCCGCGGTGTTGTTGACCAACAAGCTCGAGCCCATCGGCACGCGCATCTTCGGGCCGGTGACGCGCGAGCTGCGCAACGTGCAGTTCATGAAGATCATCTCGCTCGCGCCCGAAGTACTTTAAATCGACCCAAGTGAGTCAGGACAAGCTGCGATGAAAAAGATTCGAAAAGGCGACACGGTGGTGCTCATCACCGGACGTGACAAGGGCCGCCGCGGCGCCGTGATCGAGGTGCTGGCGGACGACCGCGTGCGCGTCGAAGGTCTCAACATTGCCAAGAAGCACCAGCGACCGAATCCGCAAGCCGGCCAGCAGGGTGGGATCATCGAACAAGAGGCGCCGCTGCACGTCTCGAACGTACAGTTGTTCAATCCGGCGACCCAGAAAGGGGACCGGGTGGGCTTCAAGTCGCTCGCGGACGGACGCAAGGTGCGGGTGTTCAAGTCGAACAACGAAGTGGTCGACGCCAAGTAATCGGCGCATCGATCACCGCAACGAGTATCAACATGGCAAGACTGCAACAAGTTTATCGCGAGAAGATCGTGCCGGAGCTCAAGCAAAGCTTGGGGCTGAAGAACACGATGCAGGTTCCGCGCATCCTCAAGATCACGGTCAACATGGGCGTGGGCGAGGCCGTGGCCGACAAGAAGGTCATGGACGCCGCCACGGCCGACATGGCGAAGATCACCGGCCAGAAGCCGGCGATCACGAAGGCCAAGAAGTCGGTCGCAACGTTCAAGGTCCGCGACGGGCAGGCGATCGGCTGCAAAGTCACGCTGCGCGGCGCGCGCATGTACGAGTTCCTCGATCGGCTCGTCAACATCGCGATCCCCCGCATCCGGGACTTCCGCGGCATCAGCACGCGCTCCTTCGACGGTCGGGGCAACTACAGCCTCGGCGTCAAGGAACAGATCATCTTCCCGGAAATCCAATACGACCAGATCGATCAGATCCGGGGCATGGACATCACGATTTCCACGTCCGCCGTCGACGACAAGCACGGTCGCGCGCTTCTCGAAGCCTTCAACTTTCCGTTCCGTAAGTAGGGTCCAGCCCATGGCAAAGACGAATATGCTCATGCGCGAGAAGCGCCGCCTCAAGGTCGCGAAGAAGTTCGCTTCCCGACGCGCCGAACTCAAGGAGCTGATCCGCGATCCGAAGACCTCGCCCGAAGAGCGGGAGAAGGCGCAGATCGAGCTGCAGAAGCAGCCGCGCGACGCCGCTGCCACGCGGCAGCGTAATCGGTGTTCGATCACCGGCCGATCCCGCGGCGTTTACCGCAAGTTCGGTTTGGCGCGAACCAAGCTGCGTGAGGCGGCTAATCGCGGTGAGATCCCAGGCCTGTCGAAGGCGAGTTGGTGAGGCGCGCACAATGAGCATGACTGATCCGATCGCCGATCTCTTGACCCGTATCCGCAACGCTCAATCCGCGGGAAAGCCGACCGTGGGCGTGGGTGCGTCGAAGCTGAAGATATCGATTCTGAAAGTGTTGAAGGACGAGGGGTACATCGGCGCCTATGGCGTCGAGACCGTCGGCGCGAAGTCCACGTTGTCGATCGAATTGAAGTACCACGACGGACGCCCCGTGATCGACCGCATCGAGAGAATCAGCCGTCCGGGTCTGCGGATCTACCGCGGCAAGGACGAGTTGCCCAAAGTGCTCGGCGGTCTCGGCGTCGCCGTGGTTTCCACCCCGAAGGGCATCATGACCGACCGTCAGGCGCGTGCTGCCGGTACCGGCGGCGAAGTGCTCTTCGTAGTCCAATAGTGATTCGTCAAGGTAATTAAACATGTCTCGAGTTGCTAAAAAACCGGTCGATCTCCCGCAAGGGGTGAGCGCGACCATCGCCGCCGACGCGGTCACCGTCAAGGGCGGCAAGGGTTCTCTGAGCTTGAGCCTGAAAAGCGGCATCACCGTGGTGCAGCAGGATAAGCATCTGTCGGTCGAGGCGGCGTCGATGGCCGAGGGCCTCAACGCGATCGCCGGCGCTACCCGGGCCCATCTCGCCAACATGGTCACGGGCGTGTCCAAGGGCTACGAGAAGAAGCTCGAGCTCGTCGGCGTAGGTTACCGCGCCGCGGTCGCTGGCAAGAACCTGACCCTCACGCTGGGCTATTCGCATTTGATCAATTACCCCGTGCCCGAGGGGATCAGCATCGAAACGCCGACGCAAACCGAGATTCTCGTCAAGGGGATCGACCGGCAACGCGTCGGCCAGACCGCTGCCGAGATCCGCGGTTTCCGTCCGCCAGAGCCGTACAAGGGCAAGGGTGTGAAGTACAGCGACGAGAAGATTGCGCTCAAGGAAGCGAAGAAGAAGTAAGCCTATGAAACTGGACAAACGAGACATTCGCTTGCGTCGCGCCTTGCGCGGACGCGTGAAAATCAAAGAGCTGGCCGCCTTGCGCTTGTCGGTGCATCGCACCCCGCAGCATATTTATGCGCAGATCATCGACGCGGGTGGTGACAAGGTGCTGGTGGCCGCGTCGACGGTGCAAAAAGACGTGCGGGGCGAATTGAAGACGACGGGCAATATCGAGGCCGCGAAGGCCGTCGGGCGTGCGATCGCCGAGCGCGCCAAGGCCAAGGGGATCTCGAAGGTCGCGTTCGACCGGTCGGGATTCATGTATCACGGGCGCGTCAAAGCGCTGGCCGATGCCGCGCGCGAAGCGGGTCTCGAGTTCTAACGGAAGGTCTGAGGCATTATGGCAAGAGTAGAAAAACCAATGTCCGGTGACGACCTGCTCGAGAAGCTGGTCGCGGTCAACCGTGTCGCCAAGGTGGTCAAGGGCGGCAAGCAATTCGGTTTCACCGCATTGACGGTGGTCGGTGACGGCGCCGGTCGCGTCGGCTTCGGCTACGGCAAGGCGCGCGAAGTGCCGGTGGCGATCTCCAAGGCGATGATGCAGGCCCGTAAGAGCCTGGTGAACGTCTCGCTCAAGAACGATACCTTGTTCTATGCCGTCAAGGGCCGTCATGGCACGACCCGCGTCTACATGCAACCGGCTGCGGACGGCACGGGCGTCATCGCGGGCGGCGGCATGCGCGCCGTGTTCGAGTGCGCGGGCGTGCGTAACGTGCTCGCCAAGAGCTACGGCTCTCGTAATCCGATCAACGTCGTGCGCGCCACGATGGATGCGCTCGCCAAACTGCGCACGCCGGACGACATCGCCGCGAAGCGCGGCAAGACCGTCGCGGAAATCGTGGGCGACGCAACATGACCGATAAACTCATCAAGGTGACGCTGGTCAAAAGTCTCTACGGACAGTTGTCCAGCATCGCCAACTCCGCGCGCGGCTTAGGGTTGCGCCGGATCGGGCACACGGTGGTCGTTGCCGATACGCCCTCGAATCGCGGCATGGTCAATGCGGCCAGCCACATGCTCAAAGTGGAGCCTGCGACGGGCTCGGAGAAGCTGTAATGCGTCTGAACACCATCAAACCCGCCGCGGGCGCCAAGCGCACGCATCTGCGCGTAGGTCGCGGCGCATCCGCCGGCCAGGGTAAGACTTGCGGTCGTGGCGTCAAGGGCCAGCGCGCGCGCAAGGGCGGCTACCACAAGGTCGGGTTCGAAGGCGGGCAGATGCCGCTGCAGCGCCGCTTGCCGAAGATCGGCTTCATCTCCGCGATCAAGGCCTCGCGTGCCGAACTCACCCTGAGCGATCTGGCGCGCGTGGCCGGTTCCGAGGTTACGCTCGCGGGCTTGATCGCCGCGAATCTCGTTCCGGAGTACACGAAGCGCGTCAAGATCATTCTGTCCGGCTCGATTGCGAGGGCTTACGCCATCAAGGACAAGGCAGTCACCGCTACCAAGGGCGCCAAGAGCGCCGTCGAAGCGGCCGGCGGCCGCTTCGAGTCGTAAGCCCCCGCGTTCGTACCCCTCAAGGACTCCCGCACTCGTGTCGACCTCCAGCACCAACGCCGCCGCAGCCCTCGGAGACATGCCGCGCTTCGCAGAAATGCGCAAGCGGCTGCTGTTCCTCCTCGGCGCACTCGTCGTTTATCGGGTCGGCACCTTCATTCCGGTGCCGGGCATCGATGCGGCGAAATTCGCGACGTTCTTCTCGGGTCAGCAAGGCACTCTGCTCGGTATTTTCAACATGTTCTCGGGCGGCGCGCTGCAGCGCTTCAGTATTTTCGCGCTGAACGTCATGCCCTACATCACGGCCTCGATCATCATTCAGATGGCTTCGATGGTCTATCCGCCCTGGGCGCAGATCCGCAAGGACGGCGAGTCGGGACGGCGCAAGCTGATGCAATACACCCGTTACGGAACCGTGTTCCTGGCCGGATTCCAGGGTTTCGGCGCGGCGCTCGCGATTCAGAACTCCGGCGGCAACCTCGTGCCGAATCCCGGATTCCAGTTCCTGTTCATCGCGACGGTGTCGATCACGACCGGCACGATGTTCGTGATGTGGCTCGGTGAGCAGATCACCGAGCGCGGCATCGGCAACGGCATCACGATGATCATCGTCGCGGGCATCGTCGCGGGCTTGCCGCGGGCGATCGGCAACACGCTCGAGATGGTGCGGTCCGGCGAGATGAACCCGCTGATCGTGCTGCTGATCCTCGTCGTCGTGGTCTTGGTGACCTTGTTCTGCGTGTTCGTCGAGAAGGCGCAGCGCAAGATCCAGGTCAACTACGCCAAGCGCCAGGTGGGGCGCCGCATGATGCAGGGGCAGAGCACGCATCTACCCTTCAAGCTGAATATGGCCGGCGTCATTCCGCCGATCTTTGCCTCGAGCTTGCTGGTGTTTCCCGCCACCATTGCGCAGTTCTTCGGCAACAGCCCGACACCCAATGTGTTGCAGCGCGGTTTGCAAAAGATCGCGGCGATTCTCAATTATGGTCAGCCTCTACACGTCGTATTGTTTGCCGTGTT
>Ga0209208_10012194_pt1 | contig 10919 bp, 10 predicted proteins | sample S1TSphfallax_3_FD_187694 | JGI IMG/M metagenome (GOLD analysis project Ga0209208, IMG submission 187694) | Host-associated microbial communities from peat moss isolated from Minnesota, USA - S1T2_Fd - Sphagnum fallax MG (SPAdes) (version 2) | ecosystem: Host-associated > Plants > Peat moss >... | reverse complement strand
AAACCTCCCATCACTACTACAAAATGTGGGTGTAGTTCACTAGACCAATGAATTCATTCAAAATCCAGTGAAATCACTTGGCATACAGGGACACCTTTTGTTGTAGTGCATAGAAGGATGATGATTGTTGCGCACAAAGAGAAAGCTACACAACAAAACAAAGTGATAAATATGTAAGAAAAACACATAGAAGCAAACCACACAAATATAATAATAAAAAAGTTACAACAACGAAGATAGGGGTTCAAGAGTGAACTTCCCTTAAAAGGGGATAAACTCCCATAAGAAAACAATGACCATCATGCATGAAAAGAAATCAACAAAACAAAACAAAACAACATCAAATTTGCAAAAAAACAAAGAGAAACAAAACATGTAAAGACAACCAAAATAAAACTTATGACAATGAAGACAAGGGGGAAAAAAACTACATGTGAAAGGGGACAAACCTTTTGCATAAGGATTATGACCATTGCATAGATAGAGAAATTTAAATTGCAAAGTAAGAAAAAACGTGGAGAAGTAAAACACACAAAGATGACAAAAAAAACACCCCAATGACATTGATGAAGCATGACGAAGTGTGAAGATACAAAATCACAACATAATGCAACAATAGTGTGAAGATGTAAAAGTAAGATAAAACACAAAGAAAATCAATGATGTGAAGATGCAAAAGCAAGACAATGCAAGTTGTATGTAGGATTGTGAAGTGATGGGAGAAAAAAACATTGTTGTGTGTGTATGTAGGATTGTCGAGCAATGGAAAAAAGAATGCCAAAAGCAAAAATGTTTTTGGCGCAAAATGAAGACAATGGGAACAAAATGTGCATGATGGGGACAAAGGTTTATTGGCATCATGATGCCAAGTGTGAACCTTCATGGATGAACATATGTTGCCACTACTTTCTAGCAAGAATGTTTTTGTTATGTGTGAATAGGTGGTGAAAAGAAAATGCCATCATGCATAATGGTAGCCCACTTGTCAACATTGTGGAATTAAAATGGTGCTACGAATCCTACCACCAACCACCCTACCACTAGGTGTGAATCTAGTATTTAGTAGGTTTAGCCTATGTAACCTAAAAAAATGTAGATATTTTGTAACTATTTCAACTACCAAACATAACATAAAATTCTTTAATTATCAATTTGGGATAGATTTTGCCTTTCACCTTGAGTTTCTCAAAACCAACTATTCTCTTAAATACATGATGTTTGATTGGCACATCAAACATTTTGTGAGGTTTGACAAACATGTAGTCTATAAAGTTCTTGATGATGTGACAAAATCTCTCTCTCATATCAACCAATTACATCAAATTATCACCATTGGTTAAACCTAAATAACAATTGGCCATGGTTAGTCAAGTCCTTTCAATGGCCATCACCTCCAATTAAACATGGCATTAGGTCCCATAACATTAAGTAAGCTAACACTTAAATATCATAAAATTTTTTTTTAAATGACCTATTTTAGTCAACATTGGCTTAAAATTTTATTTTAAATTTTGGTTAGTCAATCACACCTAGAAAAACCATGGATATATAATTTTTTTAATCTTAACACTAACTTAAAATCTTTTTTTATGGTTGTTACTTAACATTGTATTTTTATTCCAATATCTATTTTCTAAATAATTGATATTAAATTGACATGCATTTAACATTAACTTGACACCCACTTAACATTGTGTGCCACCTAAGTTTCCACCTAAAATTTGATATTGGATTAACACCTTTATATGAATGCAACAAAAGAAAACTTTCCTCTCAACATCAACTTAACATTAGTTTTGATTGTTGCATAATACCTACAATGAAGAAGGGACATTAATGAATTCTAAAGTCATGAGACCTCCTAATGACAAAATTTAATTTCCTTTCCTCTACACACCACACCCTTTGTAAGTAAGCTTCATTTTTCATCTTTTTATTCTTCTTTTTAAACTTGAATTTCATTAGATTGACACATTTCGAAAGTGAGTCAAAATTTTGATCAAATGACATGGAAAATATGCATATATTCTTATTTCATAGAATAAATGTAATGTATGAAACAATTAGCCAATTTTAAAATGTAGTTTTGGTCATTGAACTTTAAGGTGACCCACTGAACAAGGTCTCTAACTCCATACCTTTCACCTTGATATATAACTTTTGTTTAAAATACAATTTTATAAAACTCAAAAGCACTTGAAAATTTACTTCAAAAAAAGAAAGCTAATGAATAGGTTAGGTTTATGGTACTATTTGAACATCACTAGAACAATATTGATGTAATACCTTGATTGATTCGATAATCTTTTGTTGAACATTTAATTAATTTTCAAAAATTCAATGTGAAACCTTATTATTAATGTATGTATCATTTAATTTTTAAAATTATATATATTATTCTTATTTTCAATGTGTGTGTGTGTGTATAACATTTTGACAATGTTAAAGATTATCTACATTCTATCATTTTTTATATATTTTTTCTATTACAAATTTGTTGGATTGGTGGGTGAAAAGTTCATTTTGATTAGGAATATTATTGGCATTTATTGATATTATTCATTGAATTTTTTTTTTAATTTCAAAATGAATGGAAATATTTGACAAATAATGAAAAATGAGGGTGAAACAACTTCCTTGAGCATTCTTGTTAGTTATTGTTATAGAGTAATTTGCATCAAGAAAAACTTGCAATGAAGAGTTTCATGTAGCTATTAAAGAACATGTGAGTGGAAAAAACTTGCTAACATATGTTTTTGGAACATACATTTGCAAGAACTTGTTAGTACATTTAGGAATGGCAAGATTGATTGAATTCTTTTTTTGTTAATTTGGTACTTATGAGTACCCAACAAAAACAATAGAAAATATTAACAATATTTTTTAAGCTCATCACAAAAGATGAATACCAAAGCATTTTACAACATGAAATTAAGTTTCTGAAAAAAATGCAAGAGAAAGATATTAAATGCATAATGCAAACATGTCTAGTTGGCTAACCCAACAAATGCAAAGTGACTTTGCAAACAAATAAAGAGATCAAACAAGAATCAAATGCAAAACAATCAAGAAATACATCACATATGCACAAGTATGGGACATTAAATGTTAATTGGTTTCAACAAGGCCAAATGGTTGCCCATCGTGGTAGTAATCAAGAAATACCATGATAACAAAACTAATGTTTTCCATTTCTTGAAGATTGCTTACAAAAACCTAGGATGTTTTAGTACTTATGAAAAAAATTGAAATAACTAACATTAATTGTTGGTTTACATATAGAGGAGAAATTAAAGCCAAGTATGCCCATGTAATCAAATTAAACCCACAAGTTGAAACTAGGGAATATAGTTTACCAATCCTTGAAAATCAACTTATACTAAGAGATTTTATTAAAACCATGTTGCAAAAGATGAAAGAGGTAGGTCAATTTTTAACACTTCCATTGTCCAACCCATATTTCATCAAATGATATAATTTTTGACCACCAAATGTGCTTTGTGACAAAAAAATTTAACATGTTTTTAATTATTTGAAATTGAATTCACCAATTCATAAAACATTACATAAATTGCATTCTAAGGTTATTTTATATCCCATAGCAAACTTCCATTAGATTGGCATGAACAAGGTAAAATTCATGGTTTATCATGTTGCTTACCTAGCCAAGGCCTATGACATTCCACCTTCATTTATTGTCAATAATGGTCAAATCAACATATAGATGATACCTACATTAGGAGAGTGCACATGGGAAAATAGGGATTGAAAACATGTTCATGTACTTGGTAGAAAGGACAAAAGGAAAGTGGTTATAATAATATCTTCATCTACAACATGAATGTTGTTGCCACTATAAGTCATATTTACAAGCACTACAACAAAAACATTGCCACCAAATAATCAAAGAAAAGTTGTGTGTGGTAGATGGGTGGGATCAAACACCTATAGTGAAAATAATTCATTAGACCATGAAACAACCAAACATTTTGTTGAAAATGTCATGGTGCTTTAATACCAAGCTCAAATTAAATTATTTATAGGATTGTAAACACATTGGAAAATGGCTTGGTTGTTAGATTATTGAAGTGTAAACAAAAGTGAATAATTATTGGATTGGATAAAAAGTAAACATCCAAACATCTTGGTTTGCAAGTAGTTGATGTCATTTTGTAGTAGGAATGTTATTTCATGAGCATGTGAGTGTACGTGAGCAAGTGAACAAAAACAAGAAAAATATTCAAAGTATATTCCTTTTGTGTTAAAAGAATGTTTTTTAACACATCCTTCCATTGTGGAAGGAATATATTTATATATTACCACGTTAACAAAATTTCCACATGGGATGGTTTCCACATGGAGGTGTTCATGTGTAATGTTCATGTGGCCATCATTAGAACAACCCAATATAGAACAACATATACTACTCCTATTTCAAGGGGGCACTTTCCGTTGCATAATGGCAATGGACATCAAATTTGTGTCTAATGGGTGGTAGGCTAACTCATTTCTAACTAAAATTGATAGACACATTATGGTCATTTTTGGTTTTAGTGAGATTTATCACATTTGTGCAATTGGTTAATGTAAAGTTGTTAATGTTGTTCTAGAATAATCTCTCACACTTCCCCAATGAAAGGTTTTATTCAACACTTGAATATGTTGTAAAATCTTGGAGTAGATTTGTTAAAGATTGTCACAACATTTGAGTTTGTTGTAAAATCTTGGAGTGTATTTGTTAAAAATTGTAACAACATTTAAATATGTTGTAAGATCTTGGAATAGATTTGATAGAAATTGTCACAACACCCCAAGGAAGGATTTCTTCACACTCTTTAGATTGTTGTAACATCTTGGAATAATTGTGATAACAAACCTTTAATATTGTTATTATGACCATAATAAGTTTTTGTACATTTGTTAACTTTTGAGTACAACAAGAAAGGGAAAATATAAATCAAAACTTTTTAGTTATGAACCTTCACCTCTAGTCATGTTTTGTTTAACTATTGCACTTTCCACAATTTTAAGATGAATTTAGAATTAGTGAAATGTGGAAGCAAGTGATGTGAAAAAGAATTAGAAGGCATTGCATATTGACATATTTCTTCAACTTGTGTTCATGAAAGATTAAAACAAGTTTCCCAAACATGTTTGTTGCAATGTTGGTGGGTTTATAAGAGGAAATTAGAGTTAGTGATCCCATGAACAAAAGCCTAATTGCCTTTTGTAGTGAATTTTTAAAATGAAAAATGGTCTTTTTTAATGTGTAGTCTTCAGAGTCAAAACATGACTTTAGAAGAAATTAAAAATACAAGTAAGTGAAGTGACCAAACATAAGAAGGCATTTTATTCTCCTACATCTTTTCAACCTTTATTTTGTTTAGAACCAAAAAAAGTTGAGGAGGTGGGAGTTGTAAATGCTTTCAAATGTCAAGTTTAATGCATTGTAACAAAATGGTAGTTTAAATTATTGAATCATTTGTAGTAATGATAAAAAAAAATTAGAAATGATTTACATCTAAAACCCTAAACCTTAAAACCACAAATAATTTGAAAAACTCAAAAAATGTTCATGGGTGCATGTGTAAGAGTTTAACAAAACTCATTAACGAATTAATAACAATGTGAAGGAGACCATCAACATGTCACATTGTTTTGATGTAGAGGTAGGTTGGGGAGAAAGATCTACATAAACAAATAATGAAGAGTTTTTCACTCCACCCTAAAGCCCTAAGAGAAATGAGGTAGCTAGAAATTGTAAGAACCATAACATCATTTTGAATAACCAAAAGTGGTGGCTAGCTCGATAGGTTTAAAACTAGATTTTTTGGTTTTGCGCTAATGGGTTTATTTATGTTTTGCTCAAAAATTTAGCATAACAATTTGTTATTTTGTTTTGTTTTTGTTGTAATTGGATACATTTCTTGGTATGTTCACCCAAAAAAATTTGATTTTCATGTGTAATTCCTTTAGGAGTTGAACCCAAACATGGGTTTGGTACTTGGAGTTTGTTGTGTGAAGAAAAAAAACAACAAGAGGAGGGCCCTACCTCTATCACAAAAGTTTTATGTGTGTGTTTTTCTCCTCTTTCTTATTTTTTTCTTTTCCTTTATCTTTTTCCTTGTCCTTGTATTTCTTTTGGTTCATCAACATGAGGCTCAACAGAAAGGGGTAAGGGTTATCATTTCCAACAAATTGGTGGTGGTGATGACAATAAATGCATTGCCATTGCCATATCAAAAGCTCAAGTTCTCGGCCAATTTTCATTGAATAATAATTCAAAAAACAAAAAAATAGGGGTGGGGATGGGGGAGGAAGCTCACCTTCTTCTCCTTCACCTTTGTCATTAAAGGTGTCATGTAGTTGAAGGAGGGTGGTGAGGTAGGGCCATTGGGTGGCTACAAATGGGTGATTAAAGCCCAATTATTAATTGCCTTTGTTGGAGTTCAAAACTCTCTTTCAAACTTCCTAGGCCCAAGCACAAACATAAGCTTGTGTGTTTTGGATTAAGTTTAATGTCGCAACCTTAACATCAAGTTCGTGACTAAATGTGGAATGCAAGGGCCCATAAAGCCAAAATAATGTGTTCAAGTATGAAACACATTCTCACAAATGGGGGAAATTGCAAGAGATGAAGCTTAAGGATTGCCAACTACATTCCCACTTTGGGATTTGCATTCATATAGGAGTCTTAAATGTTTAAAACCTTGTTCGAAAAGGCAAACAAGCACCAAATTGGGCCCCCGTGATACTACTGGAAAAATATTGAAATGTACATGCATAAAGTGCCCTCACATTGTTCATTTAAACCTGATATGCATGGGTTATGATCAAAAGAAAGGCCAGTGACTCTCGACCACAAATTCTTTTAAAGTAGGGGTCAAATGATCTTTGATTGGAATGTATAATACACTATTGAAAGATGTTTTTAAGGGCTATAAGATATTGCCCTTGCATGTTCAAGAAAGGCTTGATTTGAAGAAGATATGAGAGTCCAAATTTTCAAAATAATAAAAGTCCCAATTTTGGGACTCCCACTTGGGAGTCCTAGGAAAAAATGCGATTTGGATGTAACCCCGTGGAGAGTCATAAAATATATGATAAGGGAGGGGAATGGCGTCTCCTACCAAAGGTTACGGATTATGTAAAGCTTGTGTTCGAGGTTGTTTCTATTAAGTTCGTCGCACCACTTGCGTTCAACTTGCATTAATTGCCTTCTTTCCTTGGTTGTGCAAGTTGACTTCATTTTGATTTTTTACTTGTGAGTTTTTTTTAGTCTCATCCCAAAGCTCCAACACACCTTCCTACCCTTGAAGTGTTGTGAATTAGAGAACATGCTTTGATCAATTTATTTTTTCCATTGTTTCAATATGGGACTCATAGTTAGGTCTTTTAAAAAATTTGGGGGCACATCATTCAAAATAAGTAGGGAAGGGGTGGGGTTTGATCTATATTTCCTATTTGTTTATTTTAATTTTTTTTTTTCCAAACCTAGAAAATATGTTTGCCACCAATTAAATTTGCCATGTGTTTTAGGAATAAATTTATTTATTTTGTGAGGTTTTTTTTTCAATTTTTCATCAAGTGTAATAATTTTGTCAACAATTTGGATGTAGTTCAATTTTCATTTATCCTTCGCCATTATGTTTAGTGGGTGAACATGGATTATGATCAAATGATGATTTTTTTTGAAAAAAAATATTTTCAACATTTTTAGCCATGTGAATGAACATGAAAATAACAATTTAATTAATTTCAAATTCTATTTTGGAACTAATTGGATTTCTTTTGGAAATTCATATATTTTATCTACAAAGTTGGATTAAAGTGTTAATTATGCCATTAAGTTCTTGGAAAGGGCAGCTACTTGTGTGCAATGTTTCAATGAATTTGGAAACAAATTTTTTTGGAATGTTTTTATAGGTGTAGAAGGTGGCATGTGTAGGAAATGTTGTTTTAGAATTTTTGACAATTCAACATTGTGTTGGTATGTTCACATGATTACACCATACAAATGGTCATGGAATGTTGTGCCATCAACAAATCTAAATGAATATTTGAATTGATGTCATAATTTTTGAACAAAAATCACCAAAGTGGAGATTTGTGGTGCATAAATTGTGCATTTCCACTTGTGTCTGTTGGATGCATTGTGTTTTGACCTTGGTTTGGAAAATGTCAACCATGGTTGGGCTTAACATTTTGGGTTGAAATTTTGAAATGCAAATTTCATATACCACATGGTTGGGTTTAACATTTTGTGACAAGGTTTTGGGATGTGAGTTTCAAATGCCACATGGATTGTTTGTATTTTGTGATGAATTTTCAAAACATAATTTATTACATTAAAGGTTTTTTTAATCATGTCCAATTTATGCATTTTCGTTTAACAAGGTTAAAAGTTGGTTGGAAAGGTTAGGTTGTGATGGTGTTGGTGCTGTGGATATTCCAAATTTGATCATTATTTGTCTCATTGATTGTTTGTGATGATGATACTAGGTTTATGGACAATAGACAGACAATAGACAACATTTGTTGTGTTCATAATGTACCCATGTTTGTTGGCCTTGTGTAATGTTTATGTGAATGTAGGTGCCTTGGATCAAAATTAAGATAAACCCACATATTCAACATGTCAATCGAAGGTTAAAGTTTGGTTATTTCAGATTTAGGATTAAAGTTCATCACAATTTGATGCATCCTCTTACATTTACATAATTACAAATTAACATGAAAAGTATACATATGTGTGAAATTTGGCATACATCATTGTTCTATTCTTGAATATTTTTTCATGTGTTCAAAATTAAAAGGTGAATGTTATGTCAACCAACCCCAATTGCGTTCATTTCATGTTGCATTATATCAACAAATTACCCAATGAGTGATTGAACATTGGATTCCAGTTGCTTAATTGCACAATGTTGTTTCTTCATCTAATGTTGTGTTGTGGCTTATGTCTACAACCATGTTATTTTTCTTGCTTATATGCCAAGTAAATAAATTGTGCCAACCCAACAATAATGTAGTAAAAGTTTCATGAATATCCTTTCCTTGTATTCTAATGACCTTTCATTTTTAATTTGTTTTTTCATGCAATATGTTTAGAACATCCTAGACATAAGATATTTTATTTCCAAACAACAAGTCCCAAAATTATTGTTTGATGATAAATGTTTCATCAGAAATAAAATGTTAGCTTTAATTGATATAGCAACATATGCATACACTCACATTACACTTGCCTCATCATAAAAAGGTTTTTCAATCTTTGAAACAAAACAATCCACATTTGAGTCTTTATGCATCCTTTTAACAATCGTGTATTATTTTTTTTCCGTACACCAATTTCTTTTTCCTCATCATCTTCCAACACGTGATGTTCATCATAGGACGCAAACAATGACCAAAAATAACGTCCATCAAAAATTGGTTGAATCAATGGTTATATATCCAAATTGACATAATTTGTGATTTGGTAGTTCCATATATTGTAGATCCTCATCAAGAACAAGTTCTTTAAGGCCACATGTAATCATCCACCCTTTAGCAATTGTAATTCCATTGATTCAAAATGTCACATTTTCTTCCACACCTCTACCTCCTTCCAATTCCAAGAACCTTGGCATCACTTAGGTGATTTTTTAACCTATTCAAATGAAATAATTCAATTTGCAAAGGACCATCCTTGTAACCAAAAGAGTGACTTTGAATTTCATCATTGTACATGTCCATGCATCATGGCATCCTTCATAACATGACTTGACATTAAACCTTGGACATTGGATTATCTAACATTAAGCAAAGTGTTTTTTATTGGCCAAAACCTCCACATAGTCTAAGGTTTTTAAAACATTGTGCAAAGGAATCAAAGAAAACAATTTAAAATGTTCAAAGACCTTCATAATAAATTGAAAGTTATAATAATTTGATTATGTCGAGCCACTTGATTCAATTTGCACGTTTTTGTGAGGTGGAGGCAATTGGGCAAATGGCCCATTTTTGTCACCTTTGTTATGAGGCGATAGAAATGAATAAAACTCAAATTCTATTGGATAAAAATTTCTACACTTTCATGGATACAAACATCATGAAATTTCAATATGCCATAAAAATAATTCATGAAATATTGTTGAAATTTTTATTTCATTCATAAAAGCTTATTTAAACTTCATTCTTAAAGTTTCATCTACATGTTATGTTAGTTTTTTGTGTTAGTCATGTTGGTTTAAAGATTCCATTGTTGTTTAATGCTTATATATATATCATTACAATGTTGGGGTTAGGGGAAAAAATTAGTCATGTGTCAAAGGAACATGACATAATAGGTGGCATGAGTTTTGCTAGTCACAAATTGTCACTAGATTCCTTTATAGTCCTACCTAATCCCATGGTTTCATGTTACAAATCATGGTTGATATTTGGCTAACTTTCATCAACGGAATAAAATTTAATGGATAATCTTCATTTCATCATGAAAATTCATCAAATTTTATCCATGAATATTCATCCATAAGACTAATTACTAAACTATTTTACCAAGTTCACTTTAGTTTCTTCTCAATTCCATCATTATAAGAATCCATGATTTATTTGATGAGGAAAATTAGTTAACAACAACACAAAAGTGACAAAATCCAACCCGACCAAACAATCATTTTGGTCAAATCATGTTGAACATATATATTTTGACCCTTGGTTTTTCTTACTAGTAAAATTGGTGGATCTTTGACTAGTCAAATGAGACAATAATATTTGGCCAACCCAAAAAAAATTGAGATTATTTTATTAAAACATGAATGACCAAAATAATATAAATAATTTTTTACAAATAATTATTTTCCTAATTAATTGATTACTTTCAATTCATTAATTAATTTACCTATCCAAAATAATAATAATAATTGATTCATAAA
>Ga0209208_10012193_pt1 | contig 10920 bp, 8 predicted proteins | sample S1TSphfallax_3_FD_187694 | JGI IMG/M metagenome (GOLD analysis project Ga0209208, IMG submission 187694) | Host-associated microbial communities from peat moss isolated from Minnesota, USA - S1T2_Fd - Sphagnum fallax MG (SPAdes) (version 2) | ecosystem: Host-associated > Plants > Peat moss >... | reverse complement strand
AGGTTGGCCACGGAGAAGTCTCGCATGCGGGGACAGAGAGGACCACATCATTGGATATAATCGAGCTGGGTACAGCTCTTGCAAAGGAAATGCTTGACGATTATGGGAAGCCCCCATCTGAAACAACACCAGCAAATCAGTTAAATTGTATGTTTGTTACTGCTTTCTGGTCCGTAGAAAACAGAGATGTTAAAGTAGAAAATGTTTCAATTGCATTGTCATGCAATTTTCTAGTGTGGTTCTGAGGTTGGGAGGCTAGCATGCATTTGGTTGTTTGTTTCTTGGGTTGTTAACCAACTCCTCGCTGAAATTGATAATGTGAAAACATTACATGAGTTTATATCTTTAATACACTGTATCTCTGTCGGAATTCAGGAGTAGCGTTGTGAGTAGTCTTTCATACACAAAGTTATTATTCTTAATTTTTCCCTCTTCTTCTTCCTTTATGTCTTTCTTTGTTTCTTTGTCTGGTCTTTATTGCGGAGTCTGTTGCTAGCCAGTAGTATGGCTGAGTCTTCCCGTTGCTTCTAGAATTGCAACAGAAACTCAGTTTGTATGATGGTGCTTGTCACCAGCGTTTACCCACTGTAGGGAACTGATGAAGTCAGTGGGGAAGTTGTGATAATTCAGTCACTATCATGCATACTGTTGTTGATGGTCCCTGAACAGGTGTGAGACTTGCACTTTTGTTCATACCGGTGTGTGTTTTTCGCTTTTTTTTTGTTTTTTGTCTTCCCTTGTTTGGTTCTTTCTGTGGCTTCCTGAGGAAGTGTTACCCTTGCTGCTTCTTTTTCATCGGGAGAATGGAGATTTCTCTATTCTTATGAAACATGTGTTCTTAATAATTCCTTGGTTTGTAGCATCAGTTGACAATGTGGTCATATAATCACCTGTAATGTACATGTTTTACAATCCTAACCTTTCTGTCTTGTACATTAAATGGAGTAGGTAACATGGAAGTCATGACTGACAGTGATAATGAGAACGGAGACCACTACTCCAGCAGCATGGGAGAGGCACATGTGGAGGACACGGACTCCGAGCGAAAGAATGCTTCGGAAGGTAATGGGTCTGAGCCAAACACAATATTGGAGCTAGACGATATTCCATCTACATGCTTCATGCTAGTTTCATCTTCTTGGCTTGTACATGAAAGAATGAAATTGGTGGTGATTCAAGTGGAGTAATGAAAATCATTGTTTTGGATAACAGCTACAAGACCCCTTTTTTGCAAGAATTTTGCTAAGGATGTTGCACTTGGTTCTAAGATGAGCTGAAGTTCTTTCTCCACACATGCAAAAGTTCTTTAGATCATGTTGCAGAACTGAGCATGGTGTGTTTGTGATGAGTCTTTCACATAGATGGGACATTACATCTTCAAACATACTTTGAATTGTGCTTTTGTAGGTGCCGATGATACTTTCATATTCCAAGCGACTTCATGGAACTCTGCCAACAACAAGTCTTGAAGGAAAGGATTTTAACGGCAATATGTGACCTGGATGATAGAACATTTGGTCAAAATTCAAAACTGCAGGTGAATGTGCAGCAGTGCAAGGAGATGGTCAACACTATAGTGAACAACAAATGTTATCTCATGGGGGAGACTTGTGCAACTTTGGCTGATCCAATCTACAAAGAGTTGTTCCGCATTACAAAGAAAGCAGACTTGATTGTGCAAGAATGCAGCGATGAGCCATTGAATCTCAAATCAATACTTGCGGAAATGGATAACATATGTGGATTTGTTGCTGTCATTATTGATTGGCAATCATGCACAAGGTTGTTCAGAAAAGACATTGATCATTGCACATGGGAATCTGTTCATTCAAGATTGGAGCAACTCAAAGCACAAGATATTCAAAAGAATAAAGAGTTATGGGTTCCACACATTGTAGGACTTCGGCAGTTGATGAATGATGGTGGTGGTTTTAGAACAGGAGAAAGGATCAACTTTGCAGATTATCTCCAAAGGAGGGTGCAGAATGACTTAGCACAAGGATTACTTCCATGGTGCGATTTGGCCTTTGATCCTGAAGCAAAGCGAGGAGAATTTCTGGGGCATGGCTCATTCGGGTCAGTTTCTCAATACACATTTTTTGGGATGGCATGTGCTGAGAAATCCTTCAATGCTTTACTTGATGACGAAGAGATACGTGATTTTGGGAATGAGGTTGGAGTCATGGTTCGCTTGAACCATCCCAATGTTGTACGATTGATATGTTGCCATCAAGATTGTATCAAGGCTTCAATTGTGATGGAACTCATGCCCACAAATCTTGAAAAACACATTAAAGAACGAAAGGATTCACACAAGCCATTCACACCTCAAGCAGCGGTTGATGTCATGTCACAGATCTTCAGGCATGCAGTACTTGCATGAACAAGGGGTTGTGCACCGTGACCTTAAACCTAATAACATCTTGGTGAGTCCAAACACAAACCCTGAACTCTCTGTGGATGGGTATGTGGAGGTGAAGTTGGCCGATTTTGGTTTGGCAAAGACAAAGGTCAACACCTCTTCATCTATGTTGCACTCTAGGATTTGTGGAGCTGCACAATGGAGGGCACCAGAGGCCTTTGAGGACCCTGAAGGGCACCCAAGGCGTTTTTCTGCCAGAAAAGCTGATGTTTATAGCTTTGGAATCTTGTGTTCGCAAATTCTCTCTGGTACAAAATTCCCTTTTGGTAAGGGCGCAAGGGGATTGCGTGAAAGAATTAGTTCCCCAAAAAATGAAAGGCCATTTTTGCCTTCGAACAACCATTACCCTGCAGAATTACTTTCCCTGATCAATCGGTGTTGGGATCCTCTTCCACGTGAACGTCCAAACTTCGCAATGATTTGCAATAGTCTTCAAAAAATTAGATTGAATCTTTTGGCGTGCAAATGGGATGTGAACTAGAACTGAGCTATTGCATGAGCAGTTCTTGATTATGAACCATTCTAGATCAAGTGAACAATAGGCATGCAAGATAACTGGCATGTTGTTTTGACATGCAGGAATATCTGAAAGTGGGAGGTTTCATTGCATGTCCTTCATGTTAAAATTCATCCCAAAGTGTTGATATGCATGATATTAGGGCTGTACTTTTATCACCCTGTTTGAAGAGTTATATATGAAATTCATGGAAAAGATGATGCAAATAGGGCTGATTTCTAAGAGGAAGCATCATTTTGTTCTCATAGATGTCAGTGCGTCCTTGAAATTGTATGAAATAGCTATAAGATTGTACCGAGTTCGAGAAATATGCTCATCAAATGTGCAAAATAGGGTGGAAAATTTGACTTTCATGTTCATGCCTAATTGATGAGTGGAGCACACAAAGTCAACTGTCATTGCAATATGATTAGGCAAGAGCTTTCTTCCCCTTCTAATATATTCACAAGTTGCATTTCTATCCAGAGTTTCTTCTCGAAGGAAGAGATCCGTAATACAAGGTAATGGTGTGTCAAACTTGCACTCTAACAAAATATTTGAATCTTTTTCCTTTTTGAACTTGTTCAAGCTAATGGTGTTAATTACTGGTAGGAATCAAGAGAGTGTTTGACTAGAAGATGCATCATCTGCAACACAGAAATGCACAGTTGCAGAAGTGAGTTCACAGAATCTTAGCATTAATGTGATAATCATGATCAAATTCTTTTTCCAAGCATGCTATGCTTATTTCTATGCATGAAGCCTTGTCTGCAATTGTTCCCTTTATCTATGGACTAAGGTAAGATCCCGTAGACTGCAGGTCAATATGTTTACACCTATATGTGCGATCTCACATTTTCATAGTATGAAGTAAGCCATGAAATACTTTCAAGGAACAATTTTCCTGCACAATTTCAGGCTGATGTATAAAGCTTCACATGCTCATGAATTCTCTCTGCTAAACTTGTATCATTTTGGTGAAGCCTTTATTAGGATGTGTGAAAGGACAAGTTCCCGGAAACCCAAAAGTGAAACTTTGTCTGTTTGACATGTAGCTGCAATTGTTCTTATTAAGAAATCTTAGATTGAAACACTCTTAGGTCGATAAAAAGTTAATCTGGAAGAGGACCTTAGGTTATAGAAAATATGATGAGAATGGGTTCTTGAATGAGTCTTGAATGGGATTCTGGAAATGATGGTTTCCCAGAAACATGAAAAGATTCGGGGCTCCTGATCCATAGTTGCATGCACCCATATATTCTCCGTTTTTTGTGAGCAAACCAATTGAACTTGGCCTATTGAGGTTCTCTGGCTATGAATGCGGCTTGTGAATCAGAATCGCACTACATTAATAGCTCTTACTGCATGATATTGTATGACGGTTGAAATGCCAGGAGGGAAGTCATCTAGCGCATGATATTGTATGACGGTTGAAATGCCAGGAGGGAAGTCATCTAGCGCATGCTACTGCAGGACCATGAGCTTGGAGAATGCTTACCATATGCCTTGAGATAAGACTTGTTCAAAGTAGTGGAGACATGCAAATTGGCAAGTTTTTATTTTCTTGATTCAAGATGTTGGACATGCAACACTGACACGCACAACACTCTTAGATTCGTAGTTAGGTAGTCTGGAAGAGGAGCATAGACAGAAAGCATGGTGAGAATCCTTCCTATGGTATTTCCTTTTGAATGAAGTTGATTGGTATGTTGAGAAAGTCTGATGACTTAGATCTGTTGTATAGGATATGCTGCACTTCTACTTTCAAGCTCTTTCAAAGTCCATCAAGTTCAATAATTTTAAAGAGTTTTTCTTGTCGAAAGCACAAGGTTGGTATCATGTAGACCCAGTTGAAGGTGCATCCCCCAATGCAAGCAGCATTTGTGTTAGAAGGGATTAATCTGAATTTTGGTTTTCTCAGGTAGCTTCTCATTATGACAATGAATCTACACAAACTGGTGAACTAGAGCTAAGCAATCCTGATATTTTCTGTAGTGAACTATAGATGAAAATTTGTGTTGGTGTCTTCTTTGTCGTCATAATGTTTAAGCAATTGTCTGATGAAGAGGATGACTCCAACCATACTGGGTTGATTTGCAGCAACAATGCCTACCCCAGAGTCAATCGGGTGATCCCATGCTTACCCTGGCCACTGAGATCAACAGTGGATTTTGGTTCCAACAACAAGGATCATTATCTCCGGATCTCTAACTCTCAACCCAAGTGCAAGCCAAAACAAAATTTAGGCCCAAATCTACCGAAACTTATAACAGCCAACTTGGTAGATGTCTCTCTAACCACTCTCCAGTTCACGACGAAGGAACAATTCCCTCTATCACATTTTGTTCCTACATGCAAATGCATAAACATGAAGTTTTAGGTTTCAAGAAGCATCAAGTTGCACAACCTTCTTTATATTTGCAGCTCTCCTATTCATAGCTTGGACACAATCAGAAGTCAGAACAAAACAACCACTTTGCTAGTTGTTTCTGTGAGATGTGGGAAGTTCACCTGTATATTATTATGTCTTTTGCCCTAATTTGGTGCTTGCATTTAGATACATAAATGAGATGTTTTAAGCATTGTAGAAGCAACAGGTTGATGAGGCATTCACAAGGATTTGAATCTAATGAAAGGTGGCCCTGGTTGTTGATATTCTACACAGCTAAAGAAGTAGATGGAGTGGGGGATGTTTGTCAAAAAAATAGAGCCATGAGCAAAATTCATGTGTGAAAACTTGTAACGCTTGGGCCTTATTTGAAACATTGCATTTTGGTTTGTTTTTATTTTTCATGGGTAGTTTGTCCATGAAGAATAAATAGGCATCCACAAAATTCGCATGTATGAGAAAGCTTTTCAAAAAGTTGACCTCACCCCCAAACAATCTTCTTATGTTTTTGGGCTAAATGTGAATAGCTTTTATCACACGTACTTGTTCATGTGAGCTTTTAACCTTCATCTTGAGCTGTTGCAGGGTTATTGCCAAACCATGTTCTTGCACACCTAAGGTCCATGGAACTATTGTTGCATCCTCCTAATTTATTTGCAGAGGTGCTTGCGTATCATTTGCATTCAAATGGTTACAAAAAGAGACCGATGGTATGTTCCATGACATATTTGCCCTCTGCAATGAACATGTCCTTGTTTCAAACAAGATCCATAGCTTTTACCAAGGCTTTAATATCTTTTGTCATCTTCTAGTTGTTGTAAGGACCCTACTAGTCCATGGAGATTTGTTTCTTGTATCTACTTGAAGCTACGGGGAACATTTTCTTTGTCAAATGCTAGCTAGTGCAACATGTTGTTTCATTGTTTGCAAGGCACATTTAGATTGTTGATGGCGCTATTTTTCCTAGCCCAAGAAGGGGGGCCTTGCGGTTTGGCACCATTGGAGATATGCCCTTATTTTTTCTAAACACAACCCAAGAGGAAAGACAATTGGTTATGTTAGGAATACATATGTTTCTTGTGGTTCAATAAAAGAAATTAGAATGTAAAAGTCTACAAAGTCTTCTCACATAAAATTCATGGCTTTTGTGGATGTGTAGTTTATGGTGTGAATTTCAACATGCGGTTGATATGAGATGTTTGAAAATCTGCCTTTCTTTGGACAAGGTGCATACAAATGTGGGACTACAAATTGTTGGACCCATTGAGAATGTAGGAATATTTTGAACTTTTCATTTTAAAAATTGTCTATGATTTCAATCACTATCTTTTTTTGGCTAAACTTTTATCTTTCAGCTAATTTTTTTTTATATATAGTTTTATTGCCTTTTTCTTTTATAAAATATTTTGTTTTAATTTTAAATTTTCAAGATCACTAGTCTAATTTCTTTATTTTTCTTCTAATTATATCAAAATTCAAAACTATTATTGTAGTTTTTTATATCATTAACCATGGACATTTTATGCGCAACATCTAGACACATTGCTTAATCAAAGATTGAAGGTTTGATTGGACTTGTATCCTAAGGGTTGGTTGCTTTTGACTCCTTTTATTGGAATGTTGGCATTCGACTTGTATCAACATATTGCTCAATCAAAGACTAAATGTTTGATTCGGTTTATATCGATGGGGCTTGTTTGTTTCAATTCCCTTTATTTGATGTGGTAGAATCACACAACTTTTTTTCTTTTCTTACTTGTGACTCATGTAAGTTGATTTGAAAATCTCCATGATTCTATGCCAAACAATTTTGCAAACATCCTTGTATTGAAACATCACAAATTTTGCATGACTACAATTTCCTTTTGAATACAACCTTCTTGGAATATCCAACATGTGGGTGATTCTCTCCTTAAACGACTTGTTCAAATATTGTGTCTAAACAAACTTGTCACCAATATAAGAAGATTATCCCCAAGGTGATGGCCTTGCAAAGATGATGGTTAGACATGCAAGAAGGGACTTCAAAAGATTTGCTTCATTAGGAACAAAGAGGATTGGGACCTGACCCTACTTTACATTGCCATGGGTTACAGGATGTCCAAACACGCCTCTTTGTCTCATTTCTCTCCTTATTTTTTACTTTTTGAGAGACATCCCATTCCACCTTCTTTCATTGCTACTCAAATGGACCAAGTTGTGGACTTGGACTCTCTAGACATTTGGGCTAAGGTCATTGCAAAAAAGGTTGTTTAATTGAAGAGGGTTATGCCCATGGCCATGGAAAACTTGTCCATTGCATAGTGTCAAAACACCTTACGGTATGCAAACACACGAGGTGATAGTTATAAACCTAAGCTAAAACCCTAAACAAAACCACAACCCTAAAACACATAATAACGTTCAGTAACCTAAAAACATACATTATCCTTAAGAGCATACATTAACTCTAAAATGCATGATTGTCGTGCTCGTAATCAGTCGTCATGTATGAGGCCATGCTTAGGGACATGACATTGGACCAAGGCAAAGATGTTGTGTTTACGTTCATTATAAAATATAATAGCTTAACATATTTTGGCCCCAAAGTAACAAGTCTATTTTTATATGAGGATTTATGCAAGTCGATATTTTGGCTTGTGTTGAAACTTGAATTAATTATAGGGTTATAATATTTTGAAGGATTTTGGTTTTTTGTAGAGGATTTTTTGAAGATTATATTTTTGAATGGTGATAGAATTGAGTTTTCATATTTTGTTTTTTGCATTAAGATACTTGTTAGCAAAGCCACATTGTGACACATCCCTTGTTGATTTATTGGTAGATCTATAGGTGTGTATTGTATTGCAATACTTGAATCAATTTGATATATATATATGTTAAAAGTTTTGAAAATATATATAATTAAATCAAAAGTTGTAAAAAAATTTACCCACCATTTGTTGAATGTTCACAAACCTTAGCTTTTCATTCCTAAAGTGGGGTGTGCACCATGGAGGATTTGATTTCCCAAGACTTGTTTTTGGTTTCCTAAAGTGCAATAGTGCATACCATTCTTCCCCCAAAGGACTTGGAAGCCCCCCGTGCTTCCTCATGAACCTTTTTGGCCTTCCAAGGTAAGTGGTATGCACGGTGTGGCAATTGGTTATAAAATGGGTGAAATGTTGTAGGCGAGGTTCCCATACGAGTGTGTTCTCTTGAGCGAGGGGTGACTGAGGGTGTGAGTCCAAGGGTGTTCCCGAACCTCAGGAGAACACATGAGTACAAGAATCTCCCTTTACATAAACAACTCTCTTTTTATTTACCTGGCTTCTTTCCTATTTCATAGAAAAGAAATATTTCCATGGGAACATGAGAACACATAGAGAACATGAGAACATGAGAAATATTTCCATGAGAACATGAGAACACATGTTTTACAATTAATTAATTATGTTCATTGAATGTAATATACATTACAATTAGTTGTATATTATGGCCTCTAACAACTATTTTTTAAATGCTAAAAATGCAAATACATGGACATTTCTCCAAACTTTCTTTTACTAATTACTTATAGTCAGAAAAATAAAATTCCATTCAACAAATGGAAAAAATTAAATTATGAAACAAATATAAGGCATTGAAATTATTTGTTACGTGCAAATTCACATTATCTACCTAAAATAAATTTCAAGCTTTAATTTCATTCCATGAAAAAAGGAGGAGATTGAAATGGTTTTCCACTTTTATATCTTAATTTTCAATTTCTATTTCTTGTCAAAACCCTTTCTGAATGCAATTTTGTTTTTTCCCCCACATTTAAAGGCATATAACTAGTTTAAGGAATTCAAACTACAAGATCGAAAACAATTCTTTTAAGTAGTTAAGTTATAATCTCTCACATTTCACACTCTAGCAACACACAAATACTATATATTATTTTATTTTATTTTAAATTTCAACCACTAGGGATCACCCCCCATGTCCCCCACACCGTAAGCTTCATTTACAGATTATGCTTAAAATTTTAAACCCTAAATTTTAGACATTAATTTGGGCAAGCTTGGTGGGGGCTTAAGTCCACTTTTTTGTTCTCTTTTTGGTGTCTTTGTGTGTGTTTTGGGAGGTGGTCCCTGGTAGGGCCCAAATAAGACCAGGCCCTTTTTACCATTTTCACAATCTCTACTTATTTACGCCCCTCCCCTGTAGTGAACTTTTACTTCTAAACCCTAGTCTATCTTTCTCTCTCGCGTGGAGCTTCGAGCTTTCTTCGCGCACCGCAACAGCGCTCGTCTCTGTGTTTCCTTGGTCGATTTCGTCGCTCGTGGCGATCGTTTGTGTCGTGTGGGTTCTTGCATTTTAGTAGCAGCTACGCAGCAGCAGAAGAAGCAAGTGTTGAGACCACAGAAAAAATCTTCAACACCTTCTTCGCAAACGGTTTTTTTTCCTTTTTGCTGGTGTGTTAACATTTCCATCAGATGATACCTCCTCCTCCTCCTTGAATCTTTCTCTTTGTTTCCTTTGTTGCGTCTTTTCTTTGGGTGAATCTTCTTTGGTCTTTGAAAGGCGAAGAGCATTATTACCAGTAGAAATGTATGCATAGTTTGTGCTCATTTTCTGGTCCTTGAGAGCCAAGCGGTTGCTGGGTTTCAAATTCATGTCATCTGTGGTTTGGATTTCTTGTATTCCTTTCTTTTTGCGCGCGTGTCTAACTGACTACCTATATAGGAAGGGCGGCTTCTTGAGGCGACGTCTTTTTGTTCTAAAATTGTGGAAACCTGGGAGGATTTTTGAATTCTTGAGTGTGGCGATTTTTCTTTTTGGGGGCAAGTTGTGGACATGTTTTATGACTGTTACAAAAGTGATGCTGGAAAGCTTTTTGTTGTGTCAGGAGACAAAAAAACAGTCATGCAGTGGCAGCCCAAATCCAGCTGGTGCATTGCCACTGGATGGTGCCCACCTTATGGCTCTTTTGACCACACATTCAGGAAGTGACGGTCCAAGCAAAGAGGACAAGACCAGCACCACTGTTGCAGGACCTCCTCAAAGTTCCATGGAGCGCCCCTGTTCCTCACATGGAAACACAGCAGAGGTTTCTGTTCCCCCACCTGCTATAGCCCCAGCAATGCCAACTGCCCCACCTGTAAATTTGGTGCTCTCTTCTTCATCTTCCACATTTTCCAGTAACAAGTTGCCAAAAGGCCGGTCTCTGAGAGGAGAACATGTTATATATGACGTGGATGTGCGGAGGAGCGGGGAAGCCCCACCACAACTTGAAGTTTGCCGAATCGTTATGCACACGTCTCTGCCAGTTCTACTAATGGGAAGGCGGATAGCAGTAAATAGGAGGTACTTATGCTATGTGTGGGGAAGAGGCAACATCCGGATTATCAATGTCGACAGTTTGTGGCAGCAATTGTTTTGCAGGCGACCTTTATCGTCATACCCAGGTATAGTATGGACCAGCCTTATTTGATCTATCTTTCACACTTTGTCCCCAATACATTATGCTCTTAAGTTTCTCTCTTTTGTTTCTCCTTTTTCCTCCTCTCCCCTTATTTATTCTGTTTTTGTTCTCCTTCTTTCTTCTTGGTTTCCTTGGTCGTCTCCTGCTTATTTAGTTTTTTGTTG
>Ga0209208_10012192_pt1 | contig 10921 bp, 7 predicted proteins | sample S1TSphfallax_3_FD_187694 | JGI IMG/M metagenome (GOLD analysis project Ga0209208, IMG submission 187694) | Host-associated microbial communities from peat moss isolated from Minnesota, USA - S1T2_Fd - Sphagnum fallax MG (SPAdes) (version 2) | ecosystem: Host-associated > Plants > Peat moss >... | reverse complement strand
CACGCGATCGAGATGTTTAATAGTAGAAGGCAATCCTTCGACGGACGGATGTCGACAAAGCGCTGTCCACAAGCACTGGACGCAAACAGGAGGGGTAGGCGCCTTGTAGCGGCGGCGGATTGGCGATTGCAGAGATGCTGGCGACGATCGAGCGGAACGGTTGGATAACAAGAGAGGCTTTCAACAGAGCCCGAGGCAGTCGATCGATGGCAGTTCAAACACAAAATCGCCGAGGGATGTAAATGTCACGTAGTCGCAAACGGAAACTTCTTGCCAAGTGCCTTAGGTCAACACTCACCGGGGGCCCGAAGTCTCCGGTCGGCCCGGTCGGATTCAGAACGCACGGCAATAAGGCCACCGCGAATCGTTTATTATCTGCGTCTGTCGCCGCGCTGCTGGCGGCACCAGTCGTTTCTCAAACCGTCGACAGCAACACAGACACCTCCCGACCGTTGGACGATATCATCGTGACGGCCACCAAACGCTCGGAGAGCATCCAAGACGTGCCTGTGAGCATATTGGCGCTCGACAGCACCACGCTCAACGAACATCAGGTTGTGAATTTGGATGACTACACCAAGCTGATGCCCGGGGTGAGCATCGATTCGTTTGGTCCGGGGCAGGCCGATATTTCGTTTCGCGGAATCACCACCCGGACGGGTGCTCCGACCAGTGGTCTCTACTTTGACGATGTCCCCATCGGCTCCAGCGGCTCCAATCCCGCGGGTGGGGTGTCCGCCCCGGACCTTCATTTTTACGACATGAATCGAGTCGAAGCACTTTCAGGCCCTCAAGGCACCCTATATGGCGCCAGTTCCCTGGCAGGTACGCTGAAGATCGTCACCAATCAGCCGGATACCTCAAAATTTGAGGCCGGCTATGACCTGCAGGGCGACAAGTTCGGGCACGGCGGCGGCCTTGGCGGAATCTTCGAAGGTTTCGTCAACCTGCCACTCAGCGACACCACGGCCCTGCGTTTGGTCGGATTTTACGAGCGCGACGGCGGTTATGTCGATAATACGTTCGCCGACCGGACGTTCCTGCGACCCCACACCTTGGCGGACGGGAGCGTCGAGAATGCACCGCTCACCTTCAACAACGCGCAGTATGTCAAGAATGACTTCAACAACGTTGAGATCGATGGTGGCCGCGCCGCTCTCAAGGTGGATCTTACTGACAATTGGACCATCACCCCGTCTCTCATCGCTCAACAGACGAGAACCGATGGCGAGTTCCTCTACGACCCAAAAGTTGGATACTTGGCGCTCCACGATTTCACGGAAAACGATCGCCATGACACGTGGTACCTCGCTTCGCTTGCGGTTCAAGGCAAAATCAGCGACTGGGATCTCACCTACACTGCGGGATACTACGCCCGGTTTATTGAACAAACGGCCGACTATTCTTATTTCAGCGTGGCCTACGATAGCTACGTGGACTACAACTATCTGAAAGATGCCTTGGGTCGCGACATCAACCCCACGCAGATCTACCATACCCAAAGCCGTGATCACCAGACTTCACACGAGCTTCGAGTGATTTCTCCTGCCGACGACCGGCTGCGCGTGACTGCGGGGCTGTTTTTCCAGGAGATCTGGGACCATGTCTCCGACGACTACGAGGTCCTCGATTTGTCGCAGGCGGTCAATCCGTTCAGTCCGCCCGTCCCGGGAGCCAATCCAAACGACGTTTTTGCCGATTTCTCGAATGAGAAGCAAGTGAATGCAGCCGTGTTCTCGGAAGTTCAATTCGACCTGTTGCACAATCTTACGCTCATCGCCGGCGTCAGAGGGTTTCACGCGTCCAACAACAGCGTGGGCTTCGCCGGCCAGGCCGCTTCCATCACGGCCGACTGCCCAGGTCCGGGACAGACGGAGCAGACTTGCCTCAACAACAATACCAGTTACAGCCAGAACGGTGAAACGCACAAAGCCGGCTTGAGCTGGAAAATCGATCCGGGACATCTCGTGTACTTCACGTATTCGACCGGCTTCAGGCCGGGCGGTGGCAATCCCGGTTATGTCGCCTTGGGCCAAACGATACCGCCAACCCAATATGTGGCAGATACGTTGACGAACTACGAGGTTGGTTGGAAAACGAGCTGGCTCGACCACACGCTCATTTTCAACGGAGACCTCTTCCTCGAGAAGTGGAAAAACATTCAATACTCCCTGCCCGGCATATATGGACTCTCCGCGATCGACAATGTCGGGAACGCCGTTTCCAAGGGCGTTGAAGGAAACGTCGATTGGCGCATTGGCAATCATTTGATCCTGTCCGGCGCCGCGACGTATCTCAATGCCTATCTGACGACGAATTTTTGCAACGTGGAGTATGGTTGCAATCCGGCCAACGGCGGTGAGTTGTACGCGCCGGAAGGCACGCCGCTTCCGATTCAACCGCACCTCAAGTTGAATTTGACCGCGAGGTACGAGATGAAGCTCGCCGGCGGGGACGCTTTCGTACAGGGCGGCGCCCTGCATCAGAGCTCCACCACGAGTTACGTCACCACCATCGGCGAGCAGGAACTCGGGCCGAATGCGGGTTTCACGACGGCAGATTTCTCGGCGGGCATCAAATACGGCAATTTTAGCTACGAAGCATTCATTCAGAACGCCTTCGACGAGCAAGGGGTGCTCAGCAAGAATACCGTATGTGTCGTCAGCGTCTGCGGTGCTTACGCGCGCGATTACCCCATTAAACCTCAGTTCTTCGGCGTCAAGATCGCGCAGCGGTTCTAGTGGCGGAGGGGCGCCGCCATCCCGGCGCCTCGGCTCCGGCCGACAGAGCCGCCCCCGATCGAGCTGATTCAAACGAACTGATGGCCGTTGGGATCGCACCTGATGGCGACGCTCCTTGGCGAACCCTGGCCGATCGGCATGCGCGCGAGGGTGACCTTGCCGCCGCCGATAGGGCGTATCTCAAGCACGTTGAGACCGCCCAAACGAACCCCGTGTTGATGCTCGCGGGAAATGCACTGGTGGGGAACGACCTGGCCGTGGCGGAGCGTCTTCTCAAACCGTTTCTGCAACGAAATCCTACGGATGTTGCGGCGATCCGTATGCTGGCAGAGGTCGCCGGGAGAATCGGCCGCTATGAGGACGCGGAAAATCTCTTGCGACGTGCGCTCGAGCTTTGCCCGAGTTTTGCCGCTGCGCGCTTCAATCTCGCGATCGTGCTGCATCGGCAGCATCGTTCCACCGAGGCGGCGGCCGAGGTGGAGGCGCTACTGGAAGACGATCCGGATAGTCCGGCCTATCGAAATCTGCACGGTGCGGTACATAGCCGGCTTGGCAATTACGAGGAGGCCGTCGGCCAATTTGAGCGAGTGCTGAAGAATCGTCCAGGCGATCCGCATTTGTGGATGAACTACGGCCATGCGCTCAAGACCATCGGCCGTCGTGACGAAAGCATTGCGGCCTATCGGCGATGCATCGATTTACGCCGAAACCTGGGAGAGGCCTGGTGGAGCTTGGCCAATCTGAAATCCCGCGTGTTGACGGACGCGGACATCCATGCGATGGATGAGATCCTGGCGGGCGAGAACTTGTCACCCGCAAATCGACTGCACCTGCATTTCGCGCTGGGTACCGCTCACGAAGATCGAGAGGCTTGGGCCGCATCGTTCGATCACTATTCGAAAGCCAATGCGCTGCGTCGCTCCCAGATTCGCTATGACCCTGCGGAGACATGGGGTATTGCCACCCGGACCTCCGCTTTCATGTCATCCCCCGCCTTTCGCGATCTGCTCGGCGCCGGTTGCGACTCGAGAGCCCCCATCTTCATCGTCGGGATGCCGAGGTCGGGATCGACCTTGGTCGAACAGATTCTCGCGAGTCACTCCCTGATCGAGGGCACCAAGGAGCTCGCCGAAGTATCCTTATTGGCCGGTGCCATTGCAAGAAAAACAAACAGCAGAGGCGAAGGAGTCTATCCACGTGCCATCGAACTGCTCGAGCGTTCCGATATCAGGGCGCTCGGCGAATCCTTCATCCGCAGCACGCTCATGTACCGGAAGAGCGACAAGCCATTCTTCATCGACAAGATGCCGAATAATTGGCTTCACGTCGCTTTGATTTCACTCATGCTGCCGAATGCCAGAATCATTGACGTGAGGCGCGATCCGATGGACTGCTGCCTGTCCAACTTCAAACAACACTTTGCGCGCGGTCAACACTTCTCCTATTCGCTGCCGGAAGTCGCAGAATTCTATTGTGCTTATGTGCACGCAATGAATGACGCCCAGATTGTCCGACCGGACGCCATTTACCGACTGCACTATGAGAGGCTCGTCGATGACCTCGAATCCGAGGCGGGGGCCCTTCTGGACTTTCTCGGCGTGCCTTTCGAACCCAGCTGCACGAAATTCTGGGAGAATGATCGTGCAGTTCAAACCGCAAGCTCCGAACAGGTCAGAAGACGCATCTATCGCAGCGGTCTGGGTCATTGGCGGCACTTTGCACCGTGGCTCGGAATCTTGAGCGACACATTCACCAAACACGGTGTCGCGCATGGTTGAGCGATCGTGTGGGCCCTCGACGTATTTATCGAATCGTCGTCAGGTGCGGGCGAGGTCCGGGAAGCGGCGGTTCCCAGGCGGCAGGCTGCTATTCCACAAGAGGAAGCAGGGGTCTTCCGTATAACTTTCGACTTTCATCGTCATCGCAGCGAGCTCTTCTCCAGGATCAAAGCAAAATTCGATGCCTTCGACGGGCGCATCGATGGCTGACGCCAACGCGTCGATTAGATTGAACACCGATGGCGCGTAGACGTCATGGACGATAAGCCACTCGTCGACCCGACTGACGACAAGGACAGCCGCCAGATCGTCGGTCAGAACCACATGCCGGGGGTTTTGGATCAGGTTCCACAGCATGATCGGAAAATAATCGCGAGCAGCGAATCGCCCTTTGGTCGGTGCAGCGCGGGCGCAATAATCAGCGAGTAACGCTCGGTCGGCCCGGATTGCGAGGTCAAGACGACGGATTGGGCACTTCGCGGGTTGAAATTTGCGGCCCAGCATGAATCGCTTCTGCGCAACGGGGCGAAAGCCGAAACGTGGGTAGAAGTCGAGGACCGTATCATTAGCGAAAAGTATCACGGGCTTTTCCGGACCCGAATGTTCCGCCAGAACGCGGTTCATCAAGTGCCGCGATAACCCCGTTCCGCAAAAGCTCGGCAGTGTACCCACAGCGCCCAGCTGGACTCCCTCATATTCAACTCCGCCAAATAGAAAATGCATATTCATTACGCCAATGATAGACGCCAGTTTCCGGTCGTTGCGCAACGCAAAAACTTCGTAGCTTTCGTTCCAGCCGCCCAGCTGCGCCCATCGCCGGAAGGTTTCGCCGCATCCAAAGATTGCCTCGACCGCGACAAAGAATGGTTCGTGCCAATCCGTGTCGGCGTGGCGGATTCGAAGAATGTCGGCAGAGACGGGCATTTCAAACTTTCCGTTGATGATTGGTCGATAGGACGCTGCAATGCTAAATAGACCATCTCGACGGCGAATTCAGCCTTGCTATGTACGCTAGAGCACAGTCACGATTGGACCCGGTCTATAGACTTCGGCGCTCTGCCCGCCGTACGGGCACAAAATCCGAAAGGCTGCCGAATGTCCATAACGCCCTTGATACGGCATAACCATATCCTCAATGCGCTCTCCCCAGAGGTACTTTCACGCCTCGCTCCTCATTTGGAATTGATACGGCTGTCCCTCGGCGAGGTGGTCTACGAGCCGGGTGCCGCAATGACCCACGTCTTTTTTCCGACCGACTGCATCGTATCGCTCCTCTACGTGATGGAGAATGGTGCATCCGCTGAGATATCCGTGGTGGGTAATGAGGGCTTGGTTGGCGTATCCTTGTTTTTGGGCGGCGAAAGCACCCCCAGCCGCGCGGTGGTGCAGAGCCAAGGCAGTGCGTTCCGGCTTCTCCGCAGTCGCTTGAAGGAGGAGTTCAACCGCCACGGCGAGCTACTGACAGTGATATTGCGGTACACCCAATGCCTGATCACCCAGATGGCGCAAACCGCGGTTTGCAATCGGCATCACAGCTTGGACGAGCAACTCTGCCGGTGGTTGCTATTGTCGCTCGATCGACTGCCGTCCAACACGGTGACGATGACCCAAGAGCTGATCGCCAACATGCTGGGCGTGCGACGTGAGGGTGTCACGGAGGCAGCGGGTAAACTGCAAAAGTCAGGAGTCATCCAGTACACACGCGGCAAGATCACCGTCTTGAACAGACTCGCCCTCGAAGAAAGGTGCTGCGAGTGCTACGGCGTCGTGAAAGCAGAAACCGATCGCTTGTTGCCTTATTTCGCGACGGCGACGGGATTGGCCGCCCATCCGCCGCGCGCGGCGGAACAAGCATTTGAACCCGGTACAAGCTCGGTTCATGGTTTGCCGAGGGACGCTTGATTGCGCCGGCTCAGCCCTATAAATAAGGAATTGCTCGACGAATTGGGTCAAGCGCCGGCCGCTGCCCTTCCGGCGTGGCGTGTCCAACATCGACAGGTTGGTATTTGCGGTCGACGAGTCGCGCCGAGCGGCGTACGATTCCGGTATGCCGACCTTTCAGTTGCCCGCCGATGAGTTGGAATATGTGGTACTCGCAAAGCTGTGGGAGCTCGGTACGGCGTCGGTGCGTGACGTGTATGGACATCTCGATACGCCGGAGCCGTTGGTCTACACAACGATCGCGAAAGTGATCGATAGACTCCGCGGCAAGGGCCTCATCCAACGAGATCGAGAAGGCAAGGCGTTTGTGTATCGCGCAAAAATCGCGCCCCAAGAAGTCGAGCGCGCGCGTGCGGAGGATGCGGTGAGCCGACTTCTAGGTCCCTCGCCGCGTTCTGCGGTGGCGGCATTGGTCGATGCGGTCGATGCGGTGGATCCCAAGCTTCTCGATGAGCTTGAACGCGCGGTGACCGCACACAGGAGATCGAAGCGTGGAACGTGAATCTCTGCTGGCGGTGTTGATCGTCCTTTTCGGTGGGCTGGCCTTGCAATTATTCGCGAAATGGCCGGGCCGCATCAAGGCTCATTCCGGGTCACCGCCATTAGAGCGACTACGGTACCTGGCTGTCTGGTGGCCAGCCGCACCGGCTTTGACCGTTGCGGCGTGGCTGTGCGGCTGGGCGCTGTCCCAGCCGGACCCGGTCCCGGCACGCGTGGGGTCTCTACTTTTCGTCGCGGCCGTGCCGTTCGCGATCGTTGGCGGGCGCGCCCTGCTGCGGGCTCTGTGGTCGCTATGTCGTTCACCACGCCGTTATGGTATCGCAACCATCGGTCTGCTGAGGCCTCGTATCGTAGTCGCACCTGAGCTCGAGCAGAGGCTGGATCCACGTGCCCTGCAGGCCGCTCTCGCGCACGAACGCACCCACGTCCGGCACTACGATCCTCTGCGCATTTGGCTGGCGCAATTTGTCACGGATCTGCAATGGCCCTCCGCTTCCGCGCGTACACGCTTCACGCGCTGGCTCGCAAGTTTGGAACTCGCGCGCGACGACGAGGCACGCGCCGGCGGAATCGAAGGCGCCGATCTTGCAGCGGCCGTTCTCGGCTCACTGCGGTATCAAATGGGGTTTACGCCCGCGGTTGCCACCTTGATTGGTCAGCCGGAAGCGCTGTCGGCGCGAATTGCGCGGCTCTTGAGGCCGCTCCCGTCGACGGCCACGGCGACGGGAGAGGAACCGCGATATCATCTCGTGGTCGGCGGTTGGGCCACCGTTTGGGCTGCTGCCATCGCGTTGGGTTTGTTGTGCGGAGAACCGTTGATCCGTTCCCTGCTTGCGCTGAGCTATTGACGCAGCGCGTGTGTTAAGAACTCCCCCATGTCAGGCGCCTCAGGTCCGCCGACGGCCGAACCGGTCAGAGCACTGCTCGACCTTGCGGTAGCAGCGCTTCGGGCCGGGCGGCCCGCCGATGCGATCGTACCTTTGCGTCAGGCGGCGCTCTTGAGTCCGCAGACGTCGATGATTCATCACGATCTCGGCCTCGCATGCCTCGCGACGGGCCAGGTGGAGGAGTCCGTCGATGCGTTCCGGTGCGCTGTGGCGGCCGACCCGACTTCAACAAATGCGCACTTTCGTTTGGCAATCAGCCTCGAGCGGCTGGGTGATGTCGGCGCGGCCTTGGTGGCTTACCATCGCGCGACGGAGCTCAATCCGTCCCTGACCGAAGCGTGGTACCGGGCCGGCGCGTTGGTGTACACGCTGGGTCATCGGGATGAGGCGATCGCCTGCTTCGAGCGTGCGGCGGAATCGGGATCCGAGACGCGTTTCGGGAGGCTGGCTGCCGCACGCGCACTGCTGACGGCGGGTCGCGACCGGCAAGGCGAGCACGCCTTGCGGGCGTGTGTCGCGGCGGATCCCGAGAACCCATTGGCGCATGACCTCCTCGGTAACCTGCTCGCCGAGGCGGGCCATTTCGAGGAGGCGAGCGCCTGTTTCACGCGTGCCATCGCTCTCGCACCGCTCTTGGCGGGCAGCTACTATGATCTCGTCCGCTGCCGCCGCATCACACCCGCCGATGCGCCGCTCGTTGCACAGATGGAGGCAGCGCTCCGCACACCCGGCCTCGACATGGAGCCTCGCATTCGTATCCATCTCGCGCTCGGCAAGGTGGCCGACGACCTCGGCGAGTACGAACGCGCCATGCGTCACTTCGATGCAGCGGACGTGGTTCGTCGGGCCAGCGCGGTGTTCCCTGCGGAGCAGTTCGACCGGGAAGTGACGCGACTGATCGAGCAGACGACTCCAGACCTGCTTGCGCGGGCCCCCCGCCTGGGGACTCCCGATCCCACCCCGGTGCTGATCATCGGCATGCCGCGATCCGGGACGACCCTGGTCGAGCAGATCGTTTCCAGTCACCCCAAGGTCCGTGCGGGCGGCGAACTGAATTTCTGGGCCACCTGTGGCGCCCGATGGCATGACGTCGGTGCTGCGGGCAGTGAGATGAAGTTCCTGCGGCGGGCCGCGTCCGACTACCTACGGGTGCTCAAGGACATTGGTCCCAAGTCGGTCCGTGTCACCGATAAGAACCCCTTCAACTTCCTTTGGGCGGGCCTCATCCATCTGGCGTTACCCAGGGCAACGATCATCCATTGTCGACGCGCCGCCATCGACACTGCGCTCTCGATTCACCAAACCCTGTTCCATCCCAGCCTTGCGTTTCCGACCGGCGGTGACAAGCTGGTCGCCTATTTCCGAAGTTACCAGCGTCTGACCGATCACTGGCGCAAGGTGCTGCCGCCCGAGCGTTTCATCGAGGTCGACTACGAGGAGCTGACGCAAGATCCCGATCCGGTGATTCGCGGGCTCATCGCGGCCTGTGGATTGAGCTGGCATGACGCGTGCCTGCGCCCGGACCATAATCCCCAGTCGGTCAAGACGGCAAGCCGCTGGCAGGCACGACAACCGATCTACCGGGCATCCGTCGGGCGCTGGCGCCGCTACGAACCCTACCTGGGGTCGCTCCGTCCGCTCCTCGGCGCTACACCCATCGGAATTCACATTTCTGAAGGATCCCTGTAATCAAAGTCGCATACCATCGGCGCTGGCATTGAATACGACAAGCGTCGTAAGATGTCGACCGGATGGAATGAAGTGCGTTGCCCCGTGCAGTCAAGTGGGGTGAATCCTTAAGTTACCAGCGAACCGAACAAGACTAACGGAGATCAGATCGTGGCGCGTAAGAAAAATCTCGCGAGAAATGCAGCTCGAACGAAACGAATGAACCCATTGACCGGCCTCGTCGCCCTGGGCGTCGCTTCGTCCGCGATCGCGGGAGGTTCCGACCCGTTCCCGACTTTCGTGCCCGGACTGCAGAAAAATAGCTCCTACATCGTTGCCAGCGGTCAGGTGCTGACGCCTGCAGGCAAGCAGATCAATCTCGGCGAAACGCGAGCCAAGTCTGTAGCGCTCCATCCGACGTTGCCGATCGCGGCGGTGCTCACCATCAGCAACTGGTCAGGGAATCCGGCACCCAGCACGGTACAGGTGTTCAGCACCATCACAGGCGCTGTGGTTCAGACCTATACGCCGCCGGCCAGCCCAAGCGGCAGCTTCCATGGCATCACTTTCTCGCCCGACGGGACCAAGCTGATGTTCAGTCAGGACGAGGAACCCACGTACACCACGAGCTACATCGCGGTAGCGAGTGTCGACAAGGTCGGCCATCTGAGCAATTACGCGGAAGTGTCGGTACCTCCGACCAACAAGTTCATAACCTGTTTCCCCAACAGCCCACTTGGCAACTACGCGGCGCCGTGCGGCGTGTTTTACACGGCGTATTCTTCGAATCCCAGCGGCGTGGCTTTCTCTGAGAACGGCAAGAGCGCCTATGCACTCTTGAACGCCAACAATACCCTCGCGCAGATCGACCTGGCGAGCAAGACCGAGGGCGAACAGATCCGCGTCGGCAACGCGCCGCACAGCATTTTGATCGACGGCAGCACCGCCTACATCAGTAACGAGGGCGGTCGGGTCGCCAACGCGGCGGACTTCACGATCTATTCGGACGGTACTGAAATCGTCGCCGATCCGGTGAACGGATCGTCAGTGACCGGCACGGTGTCGGTCGTCGATCTCAACACCTTCAAGCTGGTCAATACGATCGAAAGCGGCATCGGCCTGCACCCGACCGGGATGGCCTTGTATGGCAAGAGTCTTCTGGTTGCGAATGCCAACAGCGATACCCTGTCCCTCATCAACACCGACACGCAGCGGGTGGCGCGCACCATCGACCTCGGGCTGCCGATCAAGGTACCGGACGAGAAGCACGCGGCCTACGGCGCCGCTCCGGTCTCCATCGCGGTCGACGAGCAGGCCGGGATCGCTTATGTGGCTCTCTTCAAGGCCAACGCGATCGCGGTCGTCAAGCTGCAGGACTGTGACCACGAGCAATGGGATGATACGG
>Ga0209208_10012190_pt1 | contig 10922 bp, 7 predicted proteins | sample S1TSphfallax_3_FD_187694 | JGI IMG/M metagenome (GOLD analysis project Ga0209208, IMG submission 187694) | Host-associated microbial communities from peat moss isolated from Minnesota, USA - S1T2_Fd - Sphagnum fallax MG (SPAdes) (version 2) | ecosystem: Host-associated > Plants > Peat moss >... | reverse complement strand
GAAGAACATTTTTACTTCATATCCCGTTTATAGCCAAACTTCACTCAATTGTCTTATAGATTATTGCCACTTAAGCTAGATCAAAAACAGGGAAAAAAAGCCCTGATACTAGCAACATAATTAGTGTCAAAGATCCCAAAGTACTACCTATCAGGCTTTTCATTTTCACATTTTTAATATAAAAATTTGGCAATATTGGTTTAATGTACACTAGAAGAACTAAAAAATTCCAAAAAATTCCCAATTTTTTAAGAAGAAAAACAATACTGCTACCAGGGCACTAATCAATTATTAGAACTAATTATCTGCATCCATAAAATAAAGGTAACTATTGACATTAATTCCATTCATAAATAAATAATTAAATAAATAAATAAGCTGTTTTCAAAGAGAATTGCAGAACAGTGCAGCAGTGGTTTTTGTTTCAATTTAGGTCTGGTGACGAGCATCCCTAATCAGATTTGAACTTAATTGGTGACATTATTTCAAGGAACTCTTAAAATTGTATGCAGTAGACATAAATAAATGTGGCAATACCTTTTTGAATTAAAAAAAATTAAAATCAAGGAATTTGTGACAGAACATTTCATTTTCAGAAAAATGTGTTGCATTTTGGCGAAGAAAAAAGAGAGAAAAAGACCGCCGTGCAGGAATGGAAGTTGGAGAATGCAAACAACTATGCAAGCGGGGAAGAAGACAAAAACTCTGAGAAGAAGAAAAGGATTTGAGAAAAAAAGGGATCTTATCTTTGATCGTTGTTTTTTCTGCATCCCCGGGACTGTTGAGGAATTTGCTTAGCTCTGATGATCTTCTGCGGCTTCCGTCGACGCCTTCCTCGCTCCCGCTCGCTCGCCCGCCCCCCGCCCCCATCGTGTGCATCATCCATCGCTCCCCCCCTGTGGTGTTTGACCAGGGATGGCATCATCGGCGGCTGAGCTGTTTGTGTGTCGTTATTACTTACGGCTGCTGCGATTGCGCCACCACTACAAATACCGCGTTGTTGCGGGGACTATGATCGTGTGCTGGGTCATGCATGCATGAATGGCATTTCCTACGCCTGCTTCTCTCTCTCTCTCTCTCGCATCGTATCTCCGCCGCAGCTGCTCCGATCACTACTTACCACCTGCCTGGCTGGACCCCAGCAACCAGCGAATTCCAGGCGCGATTCTCACCTCAAATCCCGCCATCATCCACGCCTCCGCCGCCTCCCCCTGTCTCGAAACCCTAAAACCTTCCACCCAAACCTATCTCTCTCCTTCTTTGTCTCAGTAAAAACCAGTGTTGTTGTCAGGGTATTTGGGGGTTCATCTCAGGTTCTTGTGACTTGCTTCATGCTTCGCATCCTTTTGGATGCAATTGTCATAAGGATTGGATTGGACTGTGGAACTAATCTTCTGCTAATCCAGTTCTCAAACCAGAATCATGAAAAAAAACATTCTTCCAAAGAGGGTCAAGTTTCTCAAGTAGACAAATTGATTTTTGTTTATTGGGTTTACCTCCCCTTTCCTTACTTAATATTCTTCAAGGGGACTGGTGGAGGTTTCGGTACTTAGTGATTCTCTTACTTCCTTGTGGCCTGCCTCTATTTTGGGCTGTTTGCTTGCCCGGACTTTGGTCCTTGCCCCCTTGTTTCTTTCTCTCTCGCTTTCTTGAGTGCTTTCTTTTTTAACAATTTGGCAGGGTTTCATCACATCAATTGATTTTTTCTCAAAAGCTGACAAGTAGGTTTAACCTCAAAATTAAGTATTAATCAAATCAGAATTGTGAAAAAATGTTTTCCAAACCAGAGGCAAGTTTTTAAGTAGGAAAATTGATTTAAAAAAAAAGTTTGGCAACTAAACTTAACTTCAAAATTAAGTATTACTCAAGCCAGAATTGTGAAAAAATATTCTGATAAAGGGGGACAAGTTTTTTAAGTAGGCAAACTAGTTTTATAAAAGAAAGTTGACAAATTAAGTACTTGTTTGAAATTGAAATTTGGGTTTTATTTGGGGCAATCTTGCATGAATATGCATGTTTCAAACTTGAAACCCTTTTCCTATAGCTATTTTTTAAAAGAAGGAACTTATGTGGTAATTGAAAATTTGCAAAAATTCTAGTCATGGGTGTCAAAGATCTATGTAAGTGTAGAAATAAGGTGCATGAACAAAAAAAATTGATGAAAAAATCATGAGAGAAATTACACAACAATAAATCAAAGGTTAAAATATATTTTTTGGTCAAACTAAAAGGTAATGATTGGTGTTGGCTGGTTATTACTTTTTTTTGAGAACTAGGGACTCCAGTTCTAAGGAAAGCTTTTAAGAACCAGCCCAATTCTTTTGAAAAAAAATACAGCCTTCAAAGAATCAACCAATGTCTCAGATTTTTGAAAAAGATTTAGTTGATTCTCACAAATTTAATAACAATTGATTCTCAAAGTCAGTTTCCACAAGCCAGTCATCAAAGTTTAAAATTTTATTTTAAAAATTGAGAAAAAATAAATGAACAAAATTCAAGTCAATAGATGAATTTCATCCCTAAATTATTATTTAAAGCTGCAATATTTTGAAATTAAATAATTATAAATATTGCAAAATAAATAAATCATAGTCAACAGATGAATTTCATCCATGAATATTATTTGAAGCTGAAATACTTTGAAATTAAATAATTATAAATATTGAAAAGCCTATTTAGAATCTAGATTGTTTTGTATATAAAAATTTGGAATGATCTTTCACTTGTATTTGAAGATTTATGTTGACTTTTCAAAGGTTGAAAAGAACAATAGGAAGTTTTAAGTTTACAATCTATAACTTTTTGAAAATGATAATTTACTAGGCATTATGGATTGTTGCAAAGGAATGCACATTAGAATCTTCAGTCTTATGTAGGCATGAATCATTGAAAGCAATTTTATGGACAAGAATATTGATGCCATTCACCTCTTTAGATCATTAATGGAAGGTTGAAAACAATCTATTAACCTTCATCTCAAATAATTCAAATCACATTTTCCAAAGCTTAATGTACACTCTATGGATTGAAGAATAGAAATGATGCATTCAAGGAGGCCATGATTTTTAAAAACATTGATTAATAAGGTTGGCTTTTATTTATGTTGAATATTGATATTCATGTAATCAATCTACCATTAGAAAATTATTATATTGTGAATTTGTGAGGAAATCACTCTCCAAACGCAGAAACGATTCCTTTTCAAGATAAAACACCATGAATTGATTTTAATATCAACAATGACATGTCAATCTAATTAATAAAAATGTTCAACTATCAAAAATCAATAATATTTATTTTTTTCTAGTGAGCCTACTCATGCTATGAGATTCAATATTAACACATCCAAAAGGAACCATTGCACTCTTTTCATAAATAGGATTCAAATATAATTTGGAATGTTGGGAGAAGCTCTTAGCCATCATCCATGTATTCTTGAAATTGTAGATTCATTTTGTGAAACACTATAAATTTGTCCAAATGGGGTTGCATGTGTTCTTTATGATGGATGAGTGAGGTGATGATGACAATCGAGGGGGAATGACAACCAACCAACTATCCATCAAGGGATCATTACAAGGTTAGGATATGGATAATGGTGAAATTGTGACCATGAACTAAGCCCAAAACCCTTAAAAGGACCCTTTTGTTTTGCACAATATTTTAAAATAACTTAAACATGATAGAAGAAGTGCATTTTTTTTGTTGAAATGTACCTATTACCTAGCTACTTAGCTAGTAACTAGTGTTGTGTGTGTAACTGTCAATAGCCATATATATGACATTTAAATCCTGTATAAATGTAAATCATTTACACTTATACGAGGACAGTGTAAATACTTGTCAAATATATTTACACAGACCCGTGTAAATGTTTTAGGGGCATTTAAGTGGTAAGTGTACATATTAACGTTTTCTATAGAATCATTCTGCGTTTGGGCCTCTTTTCACCCCCAAACTCCTTTTTCAATGGTATTCATAAAAATAAAATTTAAAATTACATCTGGGTATGAAATGGTGAAATTCAACATTTAATGCATAAGGTTCAAGAGTAATTATAATAGCTGTACAGGTAGGAGTAATTAAATTATAAGTAGCAACTGTGGAGGTGCTAATGAAAAAAGGAAAGACAGGGTGAACCCAGTTTCTCAGTCGAGTGAACTGGGATGCTTCAGTCATGTTCTTCATGTCTTTAGAAAGCTCTCAACGTGGAGGGGTGCATGGATATTCTATGATGTTTGGATTTGCAGTGCAAAAGTTCTTGAAAATTGAATGATTTCTTCACTGAAAATTAAATTAAATCGTAGCTGAAAATTTCAGAGGAATTGGAATGTGCCTTTGGTGTTGTTGGAAAGGTCTTGATGAGCAGGATTTAATTACTTTATTTTTTATTACATTTTTCTTTTAAGATTTGGATTCAGAATGTGGGAGATATTGATTTTTAAAGTGAATTCTGCTGCTGAAAATTCAAATAAATTCCAAAAAACCAGGTTTTAGAAGGAAAAATCATTTGAGGATATGATAACACTTGGGCCAAACAGCACAGGCTACACTAGTTTAACTTTGAAACTTTGGGAAAGGCTACTATCAACCTTGCCTTCGAAGTGAAGTATTTGATTGAAATTTGGTTCTGTATAGCTTAATTGTGTAGGGTAAGGACCCCCAATGGGCCATTCTGGGAGTGAGGGCCCAACATGAGGTAGAAGCTGGGTGCAAGACTCAAATACCCATAACTGAGCCCTTTGAGGATTTAGGGGAGCTGAGTGCAGGAATTGAATTCTCAATACAGCCATATTCCCAGCCCTTAGGCTACCTGGCCTAAAGAACTGGTAGCATTTTGCTTTTAAAACAGATGGCTATGATTTTATTTACAATGTAAGAAGGCCTAAGTTTTTAGGCGCCAAGTTATGAGCAATTGCCTCCTCCTTGAGTTCTTGAGGTAGAAATATGACCAAGGATAAGGCACCAGTCACATACAGTAGAAAAAATCTACAAGTTCCTTGCAAATTTAATTAAATATAAATACATTATGGTGATTTAATTTGTTAAAAAATATCTTTTTTTTTGTGCCTTTTGGATTGAAGGGTTGATTTGATTATTGCCCTTTATTGTCCTTTTGGGTCTGAAAGACTTGATCTCAAGTTTTTGCACATGAGTTAAAAAGGATTAGACCATTTTAAAGGAGAAGAGGGGCTTTTAATTTTACAAACTGAGACAACTGGTGACTTTGTCTTGTACATGTTGAAGAATTGAAGCATCACTTTACTTTACACCAATTGTAAGCAAATTGGGGGGTCTCATTTATTTGTCCAAATGTATAAACACATGATGTTGTCAGAGCACTCTGATGAGTGGTTAGGAATTGGACAGACTTATTTGGCTTATTTGGTTTAACCCCTTCACCCAAGGCCCCATGCCCAGGGAGAACCAGCCCCCATAGCTTCATCTTTTTAACTGAGGTCTCTAGAAGTGGCCATGCCAAGCCCAACAAATGTTAGATTTGAGCTCAGAGACCCTAATTTAGTCTAAGGATGGTATATTTTTAATATTTGAAAATCATTTAAATGGATTTGGGGATTTTTACCATGGTACAAACATGGGTGCTTGTTTAATCAATGCCTCCCACTAGTACCTTCACATTCTTCAGGTTCTAACTCTCAACAATCAACTCTCAAGAACCGCCCTCCCCCCCTTTTTTTAAACTGACATTTAGATAGGATAGTGGAGAGTAGCAGTGTCCAATTCTCATGCATAGGGGGTCTAGGGGTATAAGCTAGGTAGAAGGTAAGGTCTGGGGTCTAGGGTGCTAAACTTCATGTGAATGGGATGAAGTTGCACACATATAAAATTCTGCATTTTAAAATTATTTTAATTATAAATTTATTTCCTTTTCTTTTTGCATTTACTTGATTTTCAAAAAAAAAATTCACTTGATTCACAACAATTGTCAAAAAAATGAGAACATTTGATGGTCTGAAATGTTTTTCTTGGTTATCTGGAGTGAAATAATAGTTAAATGTGTAATTAGGTTTGGTAGGTTTGTGAGAATTTTAGAAATGCTAGAAAGGGACCATTGTTTTCAATGTTCAGCAGAATACGGTTGTGTAAGCACAAAGATTTCATTTTGCAAGTCAATGGGGTCACTAGATTTGGGGATCTGAAGTTGTTTTCTCCTTGCAATAGATTTTGACCATTTGTTTAAAATAATAATACTAGTTAAGAGCAATCAACATATGACTAATTATTATCAATGAAAATAAAACCAATTCGGTAAGGCTGGTAGCTAATCTCAATTTGAAAATCTTAGAACTGGTTTTTTTATATGCAGTAATTTTAAAGAAGTGGATGCGATTAGGTTTTGAACTTTTAAATCACTGCCCAACACTGATTTTTATCATGGTACGAGTGTGACATTAACTGGTTCATCCAAGGAAGGCTCAACAAAGTGCCTTGATTTGCTCTGGAATGAAAGAAAAAAGAATGAAAACGAAAAAACCTTCACATCTAACTAAGTACACACTACTATTACTGTCCGGGAATGTTCCCTCACAAGATCTATCCTTTTGAGTACCTTCGGTATTAAGAAACATGACAACCTTGTCTTTTGTTTTTTAGTGCTGGCTTTTCACCCTTTGACAAAGTGCGAAAGCTGGAAAGTCCTCCGGACTCTAATATACTTAAAAGTCTTCACTGGCTAAAAAAAAGTCATCTGCTATCCATAGTTGTTTATTTTGGTCAATTGATACACGAAAGCATCCACACTCATTTTAAAGAGAGAAATTGCAACAAGAAGTTGTTAGTTGCTTTGTGTTTCATGTAGGGTAGCCAGGCCGCTCACCCAAAACTTAGTGTCTCAGAGGTCTACGAATTTCTGGAGAGTGCTCCTTTCAATTTCATGCCAAAAGAGGAATTGTAGCCCTACTATTTGCGCACCCACAGAAAGTTGAATCGTTGAAAAAGATGAAGAAATGAGCCAGATGTGACCCTCCAAAGAAAGGAGGGGGTGTCAAATGGTGGAAACCAAAAACCACCGCACACTTCAAAGACTATTACCGAACACCCAAACAAGTCTTTGAAAGTCACTCTATTGCCTTTATGGTTCGAAGATAATTTGTAGATCATAAGGTTGCGCTCTTATAGCACTTTAAATCTCTTAGATTGAACAAGAAATGAGAAAGTTATGAGCATTGAAAATAAGAGGGGTAGAAGAGAAAAAAGAAGAAGAACAACGTGTTTTATAACTTGGAAAAGCTTATTTCTCTTCTTGCTCTTCTATAATTACTCCTTTGCCTCTGCTGTTCAAAGAAGAATTGAAAAGCTCAAGTTAGCGCTCCCATAATGGAGAAGAATTGAGAAGGATCTGCCAAAGTGTTTGGTGATAGGATAGTGCTGGGTGATGGACTGTTCTACCCTAGCACCCAAACCCCTATGATGAACAAAAGGGTGAAAAAGTCTTGATGAATTTTTATTTTTTAAAAATGTGTCATAAATGCACAAAACCAAATTCTACTTACCAAAGAAGAAGAAGACAAACAAGTCCCCAGGGGGAAAAAGAAAAAGCTCGAAATGAACTCCAGTTTTCGTGTACAAGAAGACTTCTTCCTCTAATCATCCACAAGAAGTCAGACACACCCTCAAAGTTGTCTTCTTTGGCCCCTACAAACACACCGCACCCCTGCCCCCGCCCCCTAGGACGTGCATACTTTTGTGACTTTATGCCTGCTTGTGTGTGGGTGTGTGTGATTGCGGGATGATTATTGAAGCATGGGAGAAGGGGGCGGGCCCCAGACAAGTAAGCTCCTTGGCCCGATCCTATTTCAAACATATATATGCAGCAATTGCTTTAACCCCTTCCTCCAAGTGGTAGTTAGAAAACCTACTACAACTTGGAAAACTTTTGAGATACTATAAGGCAAAGTCAAAAACATTTGGTACAGAGAGATGTCTGGATTGGCTTTTGAGGATGGTTTTCTCTTATAAGTCTATTGTGAGTGGCAAAGGTGGCTCCTTACAGCCGACTAAAACCCATGGCCTTAATGATTCTATTAAGGGTTGCCAAGATGCCTGGAAACACACATCCGGGATCCAACCCTCAATCATACAAACATCATACTTGCAAGCAAAACACATTCCACGAAGGTTCTGTGGATCCTTTGATTCTATCCTTCAAACATCAACAACATTTGCAAAGTCCAAATTATGGGACAGCAGTGAAAGAAAGAAAACAAACGGAGTCGTAATGGAAGACTCTATCCCACTACTTACCCACTCATGCACAGAAATGGAACTTGAAGACTTTAAAATCCTGAAATGGAGCCCTGTTTCTTGTTCCATGGAGAGGAACTTTCCAGTGGAGAGCTATATCTGCGAAAGAAATCTGTACATAATTAATGTTAAGAAACTTACATGACTATATATGATCCCATAAAACAGGACTGCAAATGACACCATTTGGTATTTCAGAGGTTGATTCATAATTCACACAATTCGACATGTGGTCAATGCTCAACATTTGGAGCTCTGAGGGGATTGCAAGCAGATCTAAATGGAACAAATGTAAAGCTGTTGCTGGGAGCAAAAATTGTGATCACTGTGGGCTAATGAAAGAGACCGTTAGTATTACGGAGTACAACCATACTGCATATGGATATAAATAACCCCAAAAAATAAGAAAAGAAAGTATTAAAATAGTATTTTTTTTGCATTGCTTCATTGATTTCAAAATGTTTCCTGGTATCATTGTCCTTTTGGGAGGGGCAGGAGGATTTTGATCTAAGTAGGTTTTTTTCCCACACTCACCAAATCTCTCTCACCAATACATTTTTTCCAACCAATCTTTTACTATTTTCTATGATTATAAATTCAAATTTTCATCAGCTTATAATTTCTCTTTCTCTTTTATAATTCTTATACTTCAGATTTTACCTTGTTGTAAGCCCTAATAGCTTCAGAAATATTGCCTCCTCTGAGTGACAACACCTTTCGTTGGCCCATTGGGCAAAAGAAAAACCAAACAAACGAATATTCAGTCAAGGTCAATGAAACAACAAATATAATTAGAACAGGAAATTAATTAGTTTAATCATTTAACTAGGGTGCAAACCAGGGTTTTTTTAAAAAAAATATTTTGAAAAGTTGCACAGTTTGCAATCTTGGGAGGGAAAGGATTAGGCATTTTGTGAAAATGCCAAGGCAAGGGAAGGAAAATATTGCAACCACTTTTGTTTGACATTGCAAATTTCTATCAATGTCATATATTTTGAAATGTTGTGAGACAATATGGTAGAATATGTGATGATGAAGTCCACTCTTTGATCATAGAATTGATGGAGTGAAGAGGGTCCAAGGCAACTTGAACATTACTTTTCATGGTGAGCTTGAACATAGAGTTTTACACATTTAAGGTAAATGCACACAACACCTCATAATCACATTTTCAACAACCCCCATTTTCTTTAGGGGTACAAACAGACCTTTAAGAACATTCAAACTCGTCATAGTCATCAAGAAACCAATAATGAAAATAAACAATACTTGTTGCCTCATTCACCTCATGTTGTGGAAAACATGTGCAACTCACCAACCAACTTTGTGGTTATTTCAAAACACCAAACCTTCACACCTTCCACAACTTAATCAAAAATATTGTTGGTCACATGACATTTCACCCTTGTGTTGGAATCTCGAACGTGTGCCCAAATGTGATTTGTTTGGCATTCAAATACCAAGTGATCAATGCCACTATTTAGGTCTATAATCCATCTCATCAAAATTGTCGCATGAATACCTTTCACAATAGATTAGAAAGATGCAAATGAATTAGATTTGAAAGCAATAGAAGGATCCAAAAACATTTCATGCAATTCTACATGGGTTTAAAGTTTGCACCAAATCAATGACAAATACATTTGAAGCTTGTGCAAGCTTAATCAAGTTTTTCACAATGTTCAAAAAAGGGACAATGTAAGCAGGGTTCAAAAGAGTTTCAACATTAGCCAAATGTTCCAAATTGGAAGTAGTATTTCAAATTGTGGGGTTGTTTAGTGCCATCTTTGACTATAATAGACAATACCCTTGCAAAACCCATTTAAATGGGCTAAACATAGAAATCCAACAAATCTTGACATTGTTCAAAATCTTTAAGAACTTTGTATCTGTGGTTTCCCCAAGCTTAACCAATTCCAAATGCCTGTATGGAGAGTTGGAAAAATATTCATAAAGTGATTACATGACTATTTCAAAGTGATTGACCATGGGCAAAGTAGAGAGGGTTTGGATAGCCAAATTTGTTTGATGTGCCATGTAATGAACACTAGTCATGAATTGAACAAATTGATAATGTAGATTGTAACGTTTGTGCAACAACCTTAAAATACATTAACCTCATTAGCACCAAAAGATATTAATTTCTTGGAAATTAATTTCAAAATCCAAAAAATACCTCCATTAATGTAAATTGCTTGCATAATTATTGTAGTCAAGTTGGGTACATTAAAACCATCCATTACACATTTTAAGGATAGTAACATTGCAACTTTTGTCCAATTCTGAATAGTGTATGCATGAATTAACACTTATTATTAATTATCAACTAAAGTAATTTCATCACAAGACAAGGCAAACACATTAGACTTATTCAATGCAAGCTTGGTAGCTTGCATGATAATGGAATGCAAAGCTTTAGCCATACCCAAAGGTGCATTATCACACTAATGTTTATTTGGGGACCAAAAGCTTCCCTCTACCTTCAATTTAAAAACAAACTTTGCACCTAACAAAAGTGACTAGCCTATCCCCATCAATCATAGATTTTTCCCATGGTAATTGCATTGCCCACATGTCCTATTCCAAATCCACAACAAATGTAATTGTAGCAAGAGTTACATTATTCAATGAAGCAACATTAAAAGCAAGAACATTTA
>Ga0209208_10012189_pt1 | contig 10924 bp, 13 predicted proteins | sample S1TSphfallax_3_FD_187694 | JGI IMG/M metagenome (GOLD analysis project Ga0209208, IMG submission 187694) | Host-associated microbial communities from peat moss isolated from Minnesota, USA - S1T2_Fd - Sphagnum fallax MG (SPAdes) (version 2) | ecosystem: Host-associated > Plants > Peat moss >... | reverse complement strand
AATTAAGAAACTAATGAGCTTTCTTAAGTATAATAAGCTTTAGTTCCATCCATATTTTCAATTTTAAAAATGTATATGTTTCAAAAAAAAATCCCTTGGTCAAAAAATAAATTCTAATAAATTTTTGCCTTGAAGAATTCCATGTACACAATAAACTAAATAAATAATTTCAAATATTAATGGTTAATTTTATGTGACATTTTGAAAAAAAACTTGTTGGAAATTTGAAATGTTGAATGGTAACCCAAGTATGAATATTTGTAATGTCATACAAAGTTAGAATTATTTCATGCATGCATTTCAACATGTGGTGATTGTTGTGGATATAATTATACCATCCATGCTTGGTTCTAAGATTGCTCTTGCTAGGCAGTAGCTATTGCAAACCTCTCATGAAGGGTGCAAGTCTCACATTTGGGGGGTGCATGGCTAACATCTAGAATACATGAATGAATTTGATGAGGTTATTGGAAAAGTAATGGTTGACATAATATAACACATGTTAAGATGTTGCACCACCATGGCACCCATGTATCACCCACTTGGCACCTAAAATGACACCTACATTGGGAAAATGTTTTTGGGGTAGGGGCGGTGGTGTTTGAGATGTTTTGAGATTTTGTTGTTTTCAACATGTTCCAATAAAAACTCATGGGAACATGGAGTCTATCTATGGGACCCCCAAAATAAAAGGTTATGGAGCATTTCCTTTGGTCTAATTATAAATTTACAAGGTCACAATTTTGGGCAAAATATATGGGATAAATGTGGTGATATTGGGAACAATTTGGAGAATGGACACATGGGAACTTGGAGAGTACATTGGTAACTTCATTGGAAACAATTGGAAACACAAAATTGGATAATATAGTTAGCAATAACTATTCACAATGGGGGGAATCATGTGGTGCTAATGGTAACATTGATGCCTTGAATACATCAAATATAGGAATTGTAACAATAGGCTATCATATTTTCAACCAATTCATTTCAAGCAAATGTATGAAATTGATAAATGCATTAAATTATGAACGTTCAATACATTTAGTTGGATGTTGGACACTTGAAGGATACAAACCTAGTTGTTGAAATTCAAACATTCATGGCAACATTATGGGGTTTAAACAATAGGCTATAAACATTAGGCTCAAGAATTCATTTACAATAGGATTTAAGGTATTGGAATGAATCTAACATCTTAGTTGGATGACAATTGTAGAGGCAATTAATTATGGACAATCACATATACTATAATGTGCGCCACTAGAAAACGACCAATGGAACTCAATAACTACACTGAATCATTGTTCATATGAGTACAATGTGTACATTCATGAATTTATTCCAACAATGAAAATGTCATTATATGCACAACTATGTAAATGAAACCCAATTTTATGCATAATAGAGGATGACACATGATAGGGTGTGACATGTATGGTCAGTTATGGCATGTTTTAGTCCAAGATGTAGCCCTCCACAAAATAATTGATGAATGTCCTTTCCATAGCCAAAAAAATGAGCTCAAGATCAATAGACATTTCCCCCTTTCACACATTAACATTTTAAGAAACATGATGTAGAATTTTATTGGTTACATTGTAGATTTTTAAAGATGAAAAAACATGTTCCATGGAATTGGGAAAAGAAAACATTTAATGAGTAATAGAGTTGGTGTAAGTACTTTGGGTAGAGCTACATTCCATAACAATTTGTTCATCATGGAGAGAATAGAGGAAATAGAGTCAATTCCAATTTGGAAGGATCCATTTCTTACCTTGAAGTCAAGGAAGAGACAAATAAGGAGTTTCATTCCATTCATAGCTCAATGTGAGATTCCAATGTACTAACTATGAAGTAGATTATCAAGCCATTGATGTTGAAAAACAAACTCATTCCAATTCTCTTTATGTCGGCTTATTGTTGTGATGGAAGTTGTGGGAGGTTGATTATTCAACACAAGATAGAGAGACTTAAGTGCAAAGCAAAAAAAGCGATAATATGGAAGGGTTTGTGCAGATTAAAAGTGATGGAGAACATAGGCATATTCTATGTTTTGAGGAGGAAAATGTGAGTGAGAATACGTTGTTTTGTCGATGATTGCTCTTACGAAATCCCATACAATAAAGAACTAACCAATATTGGGTGGGTATACACTTGGTATCTAGACTGGTATAGCCTTGGTATTAAACTGGTATCAAGTCCTTACTAGGTAGGTACAAGGCTTGTATTGCCTCAGGTCATACTAGTCTGGTCGATTCTTTGATACCAGGACCAGTACCTCGATTGCAGTTGAGAGAGAGAGAGAGAGAGAGAGATACACAAATATGTGATTGTTGATGTCTCTTTTGTTTCTCTGGAGCTCTCAATTTTGGGGGCTATGGCCATGGCCACCATGGTGGTAATAGGGAGATCATCATGGCAGCAGGGAATGATGCACTATGTTCGGCAGCAACATCCTTGGTCCATGCACATGCAGCGCTTCTCCTTCTCCAGGTGAAAGAAGTTTGCAACTTGGTTGTGCATTAGGGTTTGCAACTTGTTTTTTCTGTGGCTTCTTCTATTTTTTGTTCTATTTTTTATGTTGTTGTTGTTGTTGTTGTTGGTCAGGATTATGTAGTTTTGCTTTATGGTGTGTTAGGTAGGTCTTCACCAGTGTTTGTGAAATGTATGTTTTGCCCCAAATTGTAAGAGATTAGGGTTTTCTGTAGCTCTGAACCTTGTGATGCCTTGATGCTGATTTCAAGCAAAATTAATCCAAGGATGTGCAATTCAGAGTTTGTTGTCCTGCTGGGAGATGATAATGAGCATGACATGGAAGAAAATGATTTTTTATAGAGAAGTTTCTTGAAAATAATCTGAGGGAAATGTTACATGTCAGCAGCCTTGATAAGATGTTCTGACACAATGATGCCATAGTATTGAGGCATAATATGAAGATACAGGAGTTTAGTTTTGTTTCATTTGTGTGAATTTTGCAGGATGTCACAATTGCAAAGGTGGGATCAGCTTGAACTCTCAACCAAGCCAATTGTCTTCCAGGCAACAATACAGGTTCATCCATTCTTTAAGCAGGTAGTATGGTGGATTCTCTAAGCTTGTTTTGCAACTATGCCCTTCTATCTTTGGCATTTGCAGTCTGAACCCTTAATTCTTGAGATTCTTCTGGTAAGGGGATGGGAAGGAAAATGTGAAGCTGTTTCCTTGCTCTTCATCTCAAACTAGCAAAAGACAGAATCAACACTAACTTTTGCAACGAGAACATGGAGCCTAATCACAATGTCTTAATGTCTGCTGGTACTTCGTCTCTGTACCAGTTTGACACAAAGTAGTGAAGCCTGTTTGAAATCTTTGGAACAGAGTTTTTATTGTTATGGCAACCACTATGGCTCAGTGTTTGTCCGTCAAAAGTCACAAAGGAGTACATGGCCTGAGATTTTTCCCTTTGCCGCCCGACCTTATGCAGAAAGACTTAAAGGGGAAAGAATTCGGAATGAGCTTGGGTCAGAGGAAGGCAGTAAACCCAAAGGCAGGTTGAAATTTGCACGGAGATTCTTGCGGAGGATTCTAAAGTTGGCCCTTGCTGCTCTGTCAATCTCAACATTGGTACTTGTTGGAGGGCCATCCTTCATTTCATTGCCAGTTGGACTCAATGCAGTCCTCTATTTGATGAATGTTGTGATTCCAGGTAGCTCTTCCATTCCTGATGAGTTTGGGTCGTTTCCCTGGGTTTGTTGCAAAATTGATGATACCTGGTCAGTCATGGCACTGGAAAGGTATGCATTTGGATGTCCTTCCAACAGGATTGACAGGTTTTGTGATTCTGATGAGAGATGATCTTTTCCACCAAGTCAGTAAAGCAAACATTGACAATATTTGAGGCTCACTTTATGATATGGTTGACCTGCAGGCACAATCTCAGTGGGATCTGCATCCCTTGGATGGACAATGCCAGCCTGCTTGAAACAAATCACATTGACAGGTGTGGAAGGCAAAACTGTCTTATCAATAGTCGAACTGGAGACCCAATCCCCTCTTTGGTCTCTTATTGCTGGCAGAAGTGGCCTTGGTAATGAACTTTCATTTGTCAGTCTTGTGCTTTTGGTGCTGTCATCATCTAAACACTGGATCCCCTTTTCTCCATTCTTGTCCATTGAATTTGTGGGTTTAACTTTGTGTTGCCAAGTAATGATCACTCAACATCTGTGTGTGTGTGGTGAGGATGTAACTTTCCCATAATTCCGCATAGTGTAATTAAACCTTTCAGGGTGTTGAATCCCTTAAGAGACTTGTACTCTATAGTTTCCTACTAGGTTATGTCTCTCTATGTTCATTTCCTCTCATTGCAGCAAATTTTCAACTTTAGATTTGAATTGCAAAATGTAATTAAACCTTCCCGGATGTTGAATTTCTGCTTACCAGATTGTGGAGTTGTAGATTATGGTTTCAGATGTCAAAGAAGTACATGTGGATAGCCATTTGAGGAGTCTATAGTTGGGTTGTGAATCAGGGGACTCCATCATTACTTCACCAACAATCAATTTACAGAAGGATCCAGAGACTGGTCAATCTTACCTGGCTCTTGCTCTCTTCTCAATTCAGAAGCTTCAAGAAACCAACCCATATGTAAAGAAGAATTTCAGAGCTATGCCATCAGCTGAGGTCGCATGGAGTGCCACAGCACAGGCGCCCTTGGGTTCCCTGAAAGTTGTGAATGGAAAGCTTACTGTGCCTGGTGATGTTGCAGCTGTGGTGGGTGATGTGGTGAACTGTGATGTGGCACTTGGTATGTTTGCTACGGCAAAGAGCATTCAGCTGCAAGAAGCTATGCATAGCCATAGAGGCACTTTACCACTGTGTGCTTCCTTGTGGTCAGAATGTGGTAGGGTTGATTTGACAGGGTTTTTTGATCAGAGCAAGCAAAGGTTGGAGCTTCTTCAGCCAATGAAAGCTGAGGTAAAAGCTTTAGCCTTGTCTCTTTTGCAATTCAGATCTTTGGTGCATTGTACAGGCAATTTGGGCAATCAACATGCAGGCTTTTTGGTGGAATATTTCATTCAATGAATACTCCACAGCATCTCCTTAAATGACCAACTTTAGATTTGAATTGCAGATGAATTTGTCACCAGCAGTAGCAAAGTTCTATTTGGCACGCATAAATCCTCTACTTGGTGAGATTGTGGGGCTTGCAAACAAGCACAGTGACTTGCCTGATGTCACAATAGCTGTAACACCTGCTGAGATGGCTTGGCCAGCTGAAAATTACTTTATTCATATTGAGCCCATTAAAGTGGTACTTTGTACTCCCTCTTGGTCTACTGAATGATGTAGGATGATTTTGATTACATTCTTTGTGTGAAATTGTCTCCTTGCTTTCTATTTCAATTGTAAGGCAATCCACATGACTTATTTCATTTTATGAGCTTAACTTGTGCTTTTAATGGCTTCTCATGCAATACATTGGATTTAGCAATAAACCAAAAGTCCAAAGCCCTATATGTTAATATTTTTGACAAGCTTTCTCAGCCAGAATATGCTGTGCATGAGTAAGATTTGTATGCCTTGTGTTTTTTCCACTATTTCAGATTTTGCCATCAACATTTCAATGGGTAGAGGTTGAATATTCTGGAGGTGGATTCAGAAATTTGGACAATTCTGCCATCAACATTCTGAACATTGACCTCCACCCACTGCTGGGAGCTGATGAAGGTAGTGGGGATGCTATGGTAGTTGGTCACTGCCATACATGTTTCTGTCAAGGTTCTTTCAAATTCTGTTGAGAGACCCAGCAGCATGGCTGAGTTTTCCTGTTCCTGCCACACTTGGGACAAACTCCCTACATTGGTTAATGTATGAAATTAACCTCCACACACTGCTGGGAGCTGGAGTTGTTGGTGGGCATGTATGGTAGTCAGTCATACAATTGCTGTTGAAGGTCTCAGAACATGCCACTGTTGTTCAAACTGGTCCTTATTTTGGGTTATGAGTTTTCTTGGTTTCTTCTGTTCTTTAGGGTTGGGTTTTCTCTTTTTACTGTTTCCTGTTTGCTGATATGCTGTGAGATGTCAAATCTTTACAAACATATTATTGGGTCATCTTTGAATTCTATTCGAATTGATTTAAATCATGAGTATGGAGAAGTTCTCAATACTTATGAAGATATGAGGATATGAGTTTATGCTTTTGTTTCATGTTTGTGTTGAAGCACCCTACTGGTGTTCATTCATACTGCTTGTTCTAGCCTGTAACAGACTATCACATCTGGTTTCAGAGCTTGTACATTCCTTTTTTTGCCATTGACATCAATCAGGATTCCCATGTTTTTGAATTTTCTTTATAGTTGGCCACAGCATGCTCTGATCACTGAAGAGTGCCCTTTCTATTTCTCTACCTTCAAAAAATAGACCAGAAATGCAACAAATTGCAAAGATTGCATCTAGACTTTTAAGTACACACATATACAGAAATTGAGACATAAATGTATGTTCATGTGGGCAGACATTGGCAAGAGGACAGTTGGTAGACAAGGTGTTGGCACTGCTGCCTAAGCAGGATCTGGACAAGGACAACCAGCAGCTCACTATGCAGACATCAGCAATAGAGGCAACTGTCCATGTGGATGGTCACCTTTCATGTTCTCAAGTGGATCTCCTTATTGCAGGTACTTTCTTTTCCTCAGTATCTCTTTCAGTTTACCTCAGATTGTTCTTGAGAAGTCACCATTTTAGTGCACTCATGACCTTCATTCTCAGCACAGCTATTCTTTTTTCTGCTAGAGCACATCATGTATGCATGCAATCAACAGTTTTAAGGTTCATTGTTCGTTCCTTCACTGCAGAATGTGACAGTTTGTATGCAGCATTCAATCTGCAGTTCTGGTTATAGCAATATTACATACAGGGTGATAACAAAGTTCACAGTGCACATGATGAATCTGATATGTTAGAACAGATGAACAACCTTCAAGATTTTACTGCACCTGATACTGCTTTGCTGCATTGGTGCAGATAAAGTACACGTGGCAACATGGGGGCTTATGGACCATATCCAGGAAACCATGACAATGACACTTGCAATCCCAGGAACCTCACTAAGGGATCTCCTCGGGCTCTCCAAGCTCCCTTCTGACTTCAATTTCAAGGTACTGGGATATATCAGCTTGAGGGACACTCAATGTTCATAATGCTATTTCAAACCCATTTTTTGCAGCTTAAAGGTGGGATTGGCTGAGAGGGATTTTAAAGTGATGATATAGAAGACAACTTTGTTCTTGACAGATTCCTATCAGAGGCACATTTGATCAACCACAGGTTGACTGGATAGCAGCTGCCCGAGGCATTGCACAGCTCACAGCCCATCAAAAACTTGGAACTGGTTTTATTTCCAGCATCATTCAGCAGTTTGATGACATGGAGATTGGAATTCCAAACCCAAGTGGTGTGTTTCCATGGGCACCAACTTAAGTTCTTCACTGTATATGTTGGGTATAGATGAGGCACAACAACACTTCGTTCTGGAAGCAAGCTTTATGGTAAAGATTTTTCAGGTCACCATCAGCGGTTGGCATGGCACTTCAGATTATGCTGTTGGGGAGCCAGTTCTCTGCACATGAAATCTGAACAGCAGTCAGTGGGGAAAGGCCAAGGGATGAATATGTTTCTGTATTGTAGATATTGCATAATTCAGCAGAGTCTCTAGACTACAAACACAAACTTCTTATGCATTCCTCAGCTGCCAGGTTATCTTTGTCAAGGTCCAGGTGGATTGAAACCAAGAGGTGGTGGCGTTTAACCAATCATGAAGTCTTAGACTTGGTGTATGTTCATAATATTGTCATGTGAAAGCTTTATTGCATGTTGGGCCTCCAGTTCTGATGGCATTATCCCCTTGTACCCCTCTTATACCACTGGAGTGCCCACGTTTTTCTTCTTATGACTCTTGATAAGAAGTCATGCATTTTAAGAGAAAGGCGATTGGAAACACGTGGGGCCAGATATGATAGAATGCATTTGTAAGAAATGCAGAAGACTATGAAATGGTAGAAAACTACAATTGTGGCTATTGTTTTGCTATTTGATTTTGGTGAAGGCTTGTACCAGTATCAGACCCTTAGTCACTAAACAGTGGAATGCCACCACTCAGGTCTGTAATTTACTCAACCAATGGGGACTATCTGTGTTGGACAACTGTGTGCCGTTAGAGCAACAATGTTGGGCACTCCAATGGCAACAGTAAAGTGGCCTGTACAGAGAACGTTGGATGAAGTGAATTTTTAACATAGGTAGTATGAAACTGAGTTTGAACCTGTGAATCTTAACAGGATATTGTAACTTAAAAAGGGGCAATAAAAGAAAATGACTGCTTTGGATTGGACAAATCATAATGATGCGCCTAGTTGGTGATATTTATATAGTCTCACACTTCATATTGTAAATTTTTTTATATTTATGGGTGAGGATGGGGAGATAGTTAATGTTCTGTGGTGGATGTAATAAACATTTTTAGAGGCCCAAACACGGGGTGTGGATGGAGAATCTTTGATGCAATCTCACATCTTCAAATCTTTGAAGAGTAGGGAGTTTTTTTCAATGTTTAGATAAACATCTAATAAGTCAAGCACTAGTAAAGAAATAAAGAGGAATTTCTGCCCGGAGGAGATCCACATGTAGCATTCAGAATGTGTTCACTCTTTACATGTAGAGCATCACCGCCCACGCCCACTATTTGGGTCAGTATGAGCTTGTACCACATCCAACACAGCGTGTTCGTTATTCCCCATATCTCCATTAAACATGAAATTCTGAACAGTAAAATGTAAGAGGCTATTAAAATGCCATCACCTGTGCCAATCATTTCCTTGTACTGGTCCTTTTGGAAGGTGCTGTATCATGAGCATATTTACAGGCCCAAATTGAGTTTCACACCATTAGACTACAATACTTCATCCACAATACAGTGTATTTGCATACACCATATTTGGGTGAGGATGCTCAATACCACGAAGGGGAGATCAGCAGAAACAATATTCAGAATGGGATTAGGGCTACAATAAACTTATTCAAACTAGGGATTAAACTTTGATCAAAGCAGTTTTGCTCGGTTATTGCTAGAATTGTTAAATTTCAAACCATGGTAGGATCTAGCTAAGTCCTTAAACAAATTGCTAAATTTCTTGATGCAGGTTAATTGCATCAGATTTGTTCTCATCAGATTGATCTATAATTGATGAAGTTGCATTTTATGGTCTTCTGTGTTTCTTTGATGTAAAATTCAAGTGATTATGCATCTGGAATGCTTCTGAGATGGCCATCGACCACATCATGTCTTTTTGAGTATGTAAGTTAAAAGAAGGGCTAGAGGTGAACTTGCAGCCATCACACACCATCCATTGGAAGTCCATTATGACTCTGTAGTGGATGAACTCCAACTGGATTGATACAACTGGATTAATGTTGGGTTTCACCTGGTACCACGTCTTGTAAAAGAACTCACTCCCTCTCCCTCTGTTTAAAAGATAGGTCTGTAGGTAGGTAGGTAGGTAAGTGGATGCACGTAGATTGTTAATAAGTTGGTAAGTGCTTGTGGGTTGTTTGCACGAAGGTAATAAAAACACAAATTGCAAACCGCCATGGTCAACTAGTGAACCAAAACCCGATGGAAATGTGTTCCATGTCCATCCACCTCTCATGGTGTGCTGGTGGCTGTTGGTTCACTCTGGCCAATTGCTTTGAAATACGTCTCTAGTCAGCCTTTTTGGCATATCGAATCAATGCTTGTTGCACAAACAGGCTTGTGCCTGAATATGACAAGTTATGTGACCCAGCACCCACCAGTACACCATCCATTGGAAACCTCTAGTGACTCAGTTGTGGATGAACTGCAACAGAGTTATCAAGGTAACCTATCTGGGTTAACCTTTGAACTTTTTCCCCTCACTATCTAGGTGATCTATGTAAGTGGGGTAATGGTTCATCCATACCTGGAGATAAACAAATGCTAAGTCTATGTTAAGTAAGAAAAATTATCATGCTTTTACACCTAATGTTAAGACTAACATAAAATCCAGTGTGGCATTTGACATGGCATGCATAATTAAAAGGCTGTTGGTGGGTAGTGTTATAATCTCACCCAGTGGTAATGAAGAATCAATTGTTTCAGAATTTCAGCAAAACTATAGCATTAAACTTGGAACACAGAAAATGTCCTCCTAAGGTGCATGGTAAGTTTTGTTTCAAATTTTGCCATCCAAGAGCCAGATTGTTCTAGTGTTGGGTGATTCTCACATTTTTCAGAGAACTCTTGGGGGTTGGTTCTTACAAGGTGTTAGGAGAGCTAACCTGGTTCTTCAAAAAAAGGTATTTTTTACAATTATAATACTTGTTCTGATTTTTATATTTACCCAAAATAAGAACCAATAGTATTTAGTTAGGCCAGTTCTCACAAGCCACATAACTGGTTGACATATCAACCCACCCTCTGAAGGGAGCAAGTGAATCTTAAACATTAGACCACACTTTCATGCTAGAAGGGGTGGTGGAGATTGTTTTATTTGTAGTATAGATGACATGGACCAACCATTTATAATACAAATAAAAAAGTTTCTATGCCAATTTCACACATGAGAGTGAGGTATATTGTTCCAATTCTCTTTTTATGGAACCTACAACCTAGTGCTAGCCTCTACTACCCTTTAGGCTTGAGAATGAGACCTAACCTGACCTTTTCTAACCCCCCAAATATTAGGGTTTTGGGCGGAGATGGGAGGTGATTTATGAGGTAGTTATCATGATTGTAGGGATCATTGATTCTCAAAGGGTGATGGTTCTCACATAAAAGTGATAAACACTTGAATTTAGGCTTGGTATTCAACTTGAATACTTGGGTGGTTATCAACCTTTCCCTAATATCCACCCCCCCCCCCCCC
>Ga0209208_10012188_pt1 | contig 10925 bp, 10 predicted proteins | sample S1TSphfallax_3_FD_187694 | JGI IMG/M metagenome (GOLD analysis project Ga0209208, IMG submission 187694) | Host-associated microbial communities from peat moss isolated from Minnesota, USA - S1T2_Fd - Sphagnum fallax MG (SPAdes) (version 2) | ecosystem: Host-associated > Plants > Peat moss >... | reverse complement strand
AATGGATGTACAATTTGACATGATATACAAATATGTTAAGATGCTTCAGGAGATTGTATGTGTTACTGGGACTAATGGGGGAGTGAGTCACTCTTAAAGAAGAACAAAGTATTGGAACTTATTCAACAAAAAATATAAGAGGAAAAAAAGGATACAATGGCAACCTGAACATGACAAGGTGGGGGTAGGGTAGGGGAGGGGAGGGGAGGGGGTGTGCTCAAGTGTTTGCTGGACATCACAACAAACATCCGTCCTCACCAATCCCAAAGTGTTGCTCAAGGTTGGTGGGGGACAAGTACTCTTCACCTACTTCTCTCTCAAGTTCCAATCCTTTCTGGGTTCTACCTTACCCATGCCTTAACTTTGCAACTGTGTATGATTTCGACTTGAGGGATGAGGACTTGAAAAATACATACTTTACAAGACTCAATTTGTTTTTGAGTTTTTAACGTTCCCATAATCATAAACTTAGCATGATATGTTGGATTTTCAATGTTATTGTCAACACACACACACCTATTGTGATAAATATCTAAATACCTGAAGTGCCTATGCAGGTCCCCCAACTCCTTCCTCCCTCCCAAAAAAAGCTAATTATATAACCCCTCAATTTTGCAATTAAACCATCCAATTGCATTCAATCTTTACATGAGGTTTGTACATAAGATGTGCCTTACAAAATTGTTAACCACCGGCAGAAAATTTATAGTGTATTTGAAGAGCATCTTATCAAACAAAATTGCCAAGGAATTTCTCCTTGGCCAAGGGGAGAGCATTTTGAAAAAGCCAAATACCCGCTCTACTGATCATTTCCCTTGGCAAAGGGCAGTGCATTTTGAAAAAGCCAAATACCCGCTCTACTGATCATTTCCCTTGGCATATATACCCATCGGATATCACAAGAAAAAATAACCAAAACATATTCTGCCTATGCTAAGGTAAGAAGTGCAGGCTTTTTGTGACTGTTAAACCAAGGACCCTTGGTTGGGAGGAATATTCACATGAGCAAAGGGTCTACTGACCCCTGGTTAGTTATCGGGGGATACTCCAGTTAATGGCCAGTGGTAATAAATTAATTGCGGTTTTCCTATTCTGTACATCATCATTTGCTTCTCATCCAAAATGTAGAGAGAGTGAGAATGCAAAATCCCTGGCAGAAAAATGCAGCACCCATGTCCTTTCTACTGTGCCTATATCCTCGCCCATGTACTCAGCTCATGTACTAACACACCAACTTGACTACAGTGAGGATAATTAGGTACAAGGATGTAACCGTAGGTGGGCCATTTAAAAGGCCGAATCAACATCATTGTTTGCAAGGTTGAGTGAATCAAAACGAGGGAACAAACACACACACTCGCTTCAAAGTATGTACTATAGTTAAGTGCGAAACTTTATAGTCACAATTGAACTTTCCTTACGAAAGATGCTGTGATGTGCTTTGCAACAAAATGCCAATTGTAGAAAATCATGAAAGAAAAACTAAAGAAAATAGGGCACATGGTGCATGACAAACATTTACTTCTAGATCGGTGCTTGCCATAAAGATTCATCTTGATTTCATTTATAGCCCAACACATTTTCATGAGAGAGAAAGAAAGTTGAAAATCAAATCATAGCAAAGCCCAACCAACCTTTTGGCTGACTATGCTCAAATCCGCAATTTGATATTTTGGCCACTGGATAGTAACAATAGACTCTAGAGAGGGTTTTTTTTTTTTTTTTCTGTGTAGGACTTTTGAAAAGCTCACAATTTCTCATGACAATAAATGGTGATTAATCTTTTACACATAATGAATAGGTACCCCATGGCTGGTTCCCAGTTTGACTAGGCCGTTTATCATCAAAAATCATAAACGAGTTTGGAGGCGGGGTTTGACACTCGATGGTGTGTTGTTAGGAATATTAAATGCTGCTGTTGTAGCAAATAAGTATCAAAACTGGATTTGTTTAAAAAACTAACAACAATTATCAATCACATAGTAAAAACACTGCATCCAATGGATGGGTTTTTACAAGGTTTTAAAACTTAGGAAATAAATACATGCATTATTATTATTATTGCAGAGGAGGGCAATAATCTTGCAAAAACACTTGGTGGTTAGCACTTTCTCCCAACTAATTAGTTTTTAGGACTGTTCCACCAAAAGAAAAGTTGTTGAAAATTTTTGTCATCCTGAAATTTTATTGCACACTATAGAAAGGGAATAAAAAAAGTCATAAAAAAACCTATGAGAAATTTTCTAGTGCAGTTCAAGGCAATGTTACATAGCAAAAAATATTCATATGCAAGAAGTGCCATGCATTTCAAAAAGCGAAATGCCCACTCCTTGAAATGCCTACAGGAATGGGCATTTAACTTTTTGAAACACCCACCCTCCCTTTCACATTTTCCCCTGGGTATCACAGAAAAAATGAATAAAAAAATTTATCATAGATTTTCACACTGCGTAACGCCCGCCGAGCCAGGTGTTACCAAAGTAATCTTACTGCCGGGATGCCCCTTTCCTTGGGCATTACCCTAAGCTACACTTTAGGGTTGATCAATCACAATAAAAAGACCAGCCACAAAAACATCACATTCAAAATTTCATATCCATGCAACCACAAACAAAAGAAGTTTAACCCCTCTCCCTCAAATGCCTGCAGAGGCGTGACCATTTTGCTCTAAGCACCCGCCCACTGGGTATCATGAAGAAAACTGAAAAATAAATCTCATAGGCCTTGACAATCAGTAATGTCGTTAGAATGGGGCATTCCCAAAGTAAGCACCATGAGGCGAGGTTGCATACATTGGGAACACCCCCACTTGTTGAGTGGGGAGCCATTGATCAATCACAATAAAAGCATCGGCCAAAAAAACATTCACATTTGAACAATTTCACATCCATGCAACCACAAACCCACAAAAAAAACAAAAAAATAAAAGCAAAACCACCACCCCCTTTCCCACCGAAATTTTTTTAAAAAAAAAAAGCCATCCAAAACGCAAAAGGAATGACGCACGGGAATAGGATCATCTTCCTCGCTGCTACACTACCACAACGACACCGCTGTTGTTCTTGCTGTTGTTGTCGTTACAGTTTTCCTCTTGTTGATGTGTTTTGTGCGCGCAAGTACTTCGATCTATTTCCCCCTATAGCTCGTCACGTCACGCTGCAGGTTCTTGATTTCCATCAACTTCTGCTGCTGCTGCTGCCGCTGGAGCTTCATGTGGACAGATCAGTAGTACTCACCATCATAATCGTCTTCGACGTAGTCTCGATTCGTAAGTACTACGATGATTATTTCAATACTTTTACTGGTGTTGTACATACTACCAGCTACGAGCTGTGGTGACCATTTGTAGGTGGAGATCGTGGAAGAGTCTAAACTTTATTCTTCCATCAAGATCGATGTCCATGCGCGTCTGGTGAATCATGTGTTTGTATAATGTTGAATTCATAAATACGCGTCGTAGTTTAACGTCCCCGGGGCAGAGCGTTATGGCGCCGCTTGATCAGCGTTGGATATCATCCTGATAATTTCTTGCAGCAGCTCATCAGGTTTCTTCCTGGCCAGTATTTTGTTTGTAAACAGATTTCTCTTCGACGTATCTAGTTTCGATCATTGTTTTGTGTGTGAAATTGCACTAGAGGATTCTGTGATAATGGAGATTGGCAGGTAAGGGAAGAGGTTCTCGATCTGTGGCGGATTAATTGATTGCGCATAGATCTGTGATGTGGTGAGCAGTATGATCTTTCTTGGATCAGTCTGCATCGTTAGCGGCGGATTTTGTTGTTCTAAAGAGATGTCGACAGGAAATAGATTCCTGTTCTCAAGAGATCTCGACTGGTGCAATAGATTGCAAGAGGCGCTACATTAGATTGATCGACCGTTGTCAATTTCTTGCAAACTTTGTCTAGATTACTGCGCCCGGGATCAGGTGATTGCGACGCATTTTTCTGGTGGTTTGCAGGAGGAGAGCCGCTTGCCTTGATTGATCAAGGATTCTGACTGCCTAGGAATGATGCTCGATGCTCACCAGTTATATACTTCCATGATCATGTCCATGAAACAGTCGCAACGCAGGCTAGCCATTCATTCAGAGACCAGAAATTATCTCTACACAGCAAGAATCTGTATCAGTATGTTGTCATTTTGCTGTTCTTGGACCAGCCACACCGTTCGAAGCACGTCATTCGGGTGTTGAAAAATCCAATCGAGACAGAAATTCTGCGTGCACACGTTCCTGAGAAAGTATGTGTTACAGTCCTGTACTGCACTGTAGACGATCACATGTATAATATGCTGCAGTAATCTTGCTGCAAAGACGTTGTTGTCATACTATTATGTCCTTTGATAGGAGAATCCATTGATCGACAAATACGCTAGAGTGTGTAGGGTTTTTTTGGAACGTCCTTCTCGGATACGGAAGATTGCACTCAAGTCCTTCATACACCAGCTGGATCTAGAGCAACTGAGAATCTGGAGGAATTCATTGGCTTGCTGGTCAGCAGATTGGTGTGCCGAAGAAGCTACTCAGATCTGTATGTTCCACTCGAGAAGCGCTATGTGTATTTGCTTTGATTCGAGTTCCGTATATTGTTGGTTGTTTTTACCAAGTGAGTTCTCGGATTGTCTTCGCTGCAGACAGTAGTTGATAGTACGGCACCAATATGGCGAAGCATGGAGTGGGAGGAATTCAGGAACGTCTTCGTTCCATTGTAGGACCTAAAGGATGGGATTACGCTGTCTTCTGGCACCTTCGTGATGATTCACGGTTAGTACAGGTTTCCCTGGCTCAGGTCTAGATTTCCAACACTGCAACCTGCAGACAACACTCTTCTAAAAATGTGTATAGAAGTCTCGGGGTTCGCTGATTTGGCCATGGATGGTGCAACAGGTCGCTGGACTGGGTGGGTTGCTGTTGCAGCGGAGCAGAAGAAGAAGAAAATGGTGCAACAACGGCGCCGAATAACTTGTTGGCCACATCTTCCTCAAGCAGGCGATACATGGAAGCAGGCGTTTGCCCTGACGTGAAAGTTCTGCATCCGCCAACTCACATCTGTGCTCTTCTCGCCAACATGCCTTCCTCTATGTCCCTGGACTCTGGGTACGTCTGCACTGTCGTTGCACAGCACATATGCTTGAGTTTCAAGCTTTCTGACTTGCTACCAAATTGCCCGCACAGTAGTCAAGAACAGCATCCTCCGAATGAGTTCAAGGTTGAGGTTGGATTCAAATCAGGGATATTCTCATAGCAACAGGTTCCAAGCTGGTGGGATGTGTTTCTAATGTGGCAGTGTTGGTCTAGGTGTTGAATGCAGAATTCAAGGGCGTGTGTTCCTCGGGGGCCAGCCGAAATGGATTCATCTTGAACCATCTACAGTGGATGGTCAGGCACGTTCCAGCTACGAGGTTTCTCCTAAGAACTCGCAGGGACTCAATGTTCAACAGTACCTTGGATGTGTACGGCCGTGCACAAGTTGATGAATCGTGAATTACAGTAGCTGTGCAGCAGAAAAAACTCAAACCTGACTTCACGCAGACCGTGCTTTGTGTTTGGTTTGCAGGAAGTGCCCGTGCAGACCAAAGTTTGCATCCCCGTTCAAAGTGGCCTCGTGGAGCTGGGCGTGGCGAATCGTGGAGCTGTGAGTTCTCTTTCTTCGATTCCTCAGCACCCAAGTTCACTTTCTTCCATTCCTCAACACCCAAGAGAAGTTATCTTTCTTCGATTCCAACACCCATGTTCTCTTTTCTGTTCCGGGTCAAAACATTGATCATGGCCGTTTCCGTTGAGCTTGTAAGAGCCAACTTCTGCAGTAGCTTGTTCGTTGTCATTCCAGCTAACGCGATCTTTTGCAGCAGGTCACAGAAAGTGCACCGCTGGTGCAATACGTAAGAGCTCGGTGTGGGGATCCTTGGCAAGCTGGAACCTCAAAGGCCAATATTGGCAACGACCTTGATTCTGGAAGTGGACAAGGAATGATGGATCAGCAAGCGGTCAAGCTCTACTACTCGCATCCTTCTCCTGCTATGTCTTCCCGCCATTACCCTCTGGACGGCTCCGTTCCTTGGGCGAGCTCTCACCCGTGGGATCAAGAAGGCACCTTTCTAGACGCTCATCTGATGGGAGGAGGCTCGAGTATTCCAGAGAAAAGCAGCGGGGCTTCCATGGGCAACAGGGATCATCAGAGCCTTGAAGGGGGCAATATAGTTGATCCATTGCTGCGTTGTGACACGGCAATTGAACATGACCTGATGCAGCAGTTACCTGGACCCCTTGTGACACATTCTCTAAATCACGGAACCGGCGTTGCAATGGCGGAATCGCCGCGTGGGAGTGGTCTGTCCAAAGACGATGGCGACGTGAAGCAGGAGATGAGAGGCGACTCTTCCGATTGCAGCGACCCTATGGATGACGATGATGAAAAGGGTGGCCCTCGATCAGCTCGTCGTCACCTGTCCAAGAATCTGGTTGCTGAGCGCAAGCGCAGGAAGAAGCTGAACGAGCGTCTCTATTCGTTGCGCGCTTTGGTACCCAAAATCACCAAGGTACATGCTGCTTCTTTCGAGAGCCTTGCAATCTGAACAAATGAGATAGTTACGGCACTGCAGAGATCGCTTCCTAAAGTTGACATATGTAGAAACATATTATGCATGGATGCAGATGGACCGAGCGTCGATTCTTGGGGACGCCATTGAGTATGTGAAGGAGTTGCAGCAGCAGGTAAAGGAGCTGCAAGATGAGCTGCTGCTGGACGGCAAAGACGAGGAGGATGGGCCTGGTGGCGTGCCTAGTACCTCGATAGAGGATCAGCTGGCAGCTGCAGGCACAATGGGTGAGGAGGGAAAAGGTGGAGCTGATCATGAGGCAGCTCGATGCTCTGCAAAAACGGATCAAGTCATTGTTGATGCCCTTGACACAAAATCGGACGAGCTCCCCCAACCCATGCAGGTAAGCTCTCATCACTCTCGAGATATCGCGCAAGGGAGGAAAATGCGGTTCCGACCCGCAAGGAAGTCGTGATCAATGCAGAACTGTTTTCCATCTTATTTATTGCGAACTTTGAGAAAGATTCCATCTGTTTCACTTCTAATTAGACCCACGACCCAGCAAGAAATTTGTAACATGATGCTTCGACTTCTGAATGATGCAGAGATTGCAGTTCTAAAGTTCTGTTACTGCAGGTGGAGGTGAATAAGATGGACGGTCGTCTCTTCAGTCTAAGAATCTTCTGTGAGAAACGGCCGGGAGTATTTGTCAAGCTAATGCAAGCCCTAGACGCTCTTGGACTTGATGTTGTGCACGCCAACATCACCACTTTCCGTGGCCTCGTACTAAATGTCTTCAACGCTGAGGTGGTATATCCCCTTTCTTTCTCTGTCTCTCTCTCTCTGCCTCTGTGCTGCGAACTATTCACGGCTCTGGGAACCTTGAGCACATTGGGACGGTACTAATAGTACTACTGTTCATGTGCTTGCAGATTCGAGACAAGGAATTGATGCGAGCTGAGCAAGTGAGAGAAACATTGTTGGAGATGACTTCCAGTAATGTACAACCGAGCTTGCTCATGCGTCCTGCAACTTCATGTAGCCAGATTATCGACAGCAGCTCCGATCTCGTTCCTCTGCAACACGGCCTGGCACTCAGCGGCCATGAAAGGGAAGGTAATTAACTACAATTATTATACCGAAAGATAGTAAGTACAGTGCATGCATGCATGCATGTATGTTTTATGTTTTCCCCTAGTACCCAGCTTGCATAATGTTCACTAAACCCTAACCTTCAACCCTAGCCCTAAAACCTAAACAAAGCGAGAATCAAAACCCAATATAGTAGAAGTGTTGTTCTGCTTGAATGAGAGGCCAACTTTAGGTTTAGGGTTAAAGAGCCTTTAAATTTCCTTTTATCACATATTGAGCTTCTATTTGCTCCATATCTTAATTATTCTTGATTTTTTTTTAAATCTAAAAATTCTGAAGACTTGTTGTTGAAGTTGGAGCGATTTGAAAGCGTCTCTTGGTAACAGAGTTTTGGTGCTAGCTGAAACCGGTGTGATTGAAAGCCGCTGTTAAACTTTTGATGCTACCTGTTGAAACTCAAGTGATTGAAAGCCTCTCATAAACATCTTTGATGCTAACTGAAACCGGCATGAGTGAAAGCGTCTCTTAAACTTTGATGCTAGCTGAAACCCTTGTGATTGAGTGACTTAAAACTTCAAGCTGGTTGGTATTGAGTCTTTAACATACTACTAAGATCCTCAAACTTTGATGCTAGCCAAAGTTGGTGTGATGAAAAAGGTTGGCAAGTTGAAAGCTGCTAAGATTGAAAGTTGTTTTAACTTTGGATGCTATGCCAGGTTAGTTGAAATTGGTGTATCAATTGAGAGAGCCTCTTGTTTTTTTACTTCTGCTAGGTATTTGCCTTGACCCTTTTGCATACTAGGGTACTTCGTTAGTAATTGTTTTCAATTTGAGCTTCTTGACTCAAGTCATTACAAGTAGCAAACGTTGACTAGAAATCCAAAAATCATATTTGTAAAATTGAGAATTGAGGCATACATAGTCCATGATTGTTATTTTGAAAGAACAAAATCTATTGCATGTTAACATCAATGTCTTTTGAAGTTCTATGATTTAGAATTGGTTGCAAGCATGCCAAGAAAAATCTAGCATTAATTAACGACACTTTCTTTAAAAAATTGTTCATAAATACCTCCAGTAATTAATTTTTTGTTTATGTTCAGAATTTTATTTTTTGAATTATTTTACAAGGCATTTCACTCGCTCTATCATATCACCCAACTCCTTCCCAAACCTCCAATAGGTGAAAACAACCATTTTATGTAAGGTAAAGCCCCAGGGTCAGAAAATTCTCAAAATAAATAGCCCAATAAGAGAAGTGAATAGCCAAGACTAGCCCCACATTTGGGAACCGTGTCTTGCCTCTCATCCTGTGGCTTTATCCACCATATAACCATGGGTCCAACACTGCCATGAACCTAAGATATACAAAAATCATGAGACATAGGAGGGGAAGGTTCTTTCTAGGGTTGGGAGTTAAGCAACTGGTTGAAGAACCTACCTGAAAGTGCCTATTCTTACGTAGTTCTTTCATGAGACCCATTGGTACTTTGAATTTTTTTTCAAAAACCTAGAACCAGAGGTTTACTGCTTCTAATTTTTTTTTTCAAAAACCCAAAACTGGAGGTTCTTTGAATTTTTTTCAAAAACCCTTAACTGAAGGTTGAAACAAAATCAAAGAACTGCCCAAAAAATAATCTTAAGCTTGCTCAGTAAGAATGGCAATGCCTACTTACCCGTCAAGCAGGCACAAGATCCCTTACAATTGTAAGGTGTAACAACCAGTGTTGTACTGCTATCACAGTTTAGGTGTACCAGACTGGCACAAGTATTGTAGGGTCCAAAGACTTTAAGCATCATAATGGTATAAGTAATATATATATATATATATATTGAACAGACTAGACTATTCTATATATGCAAAATGCTGATATTGATGTGAATATATACTTTTCCAAATGATTTACGAATTGGTATGCAATAATTGATCACTATAAGTATGTAGCATGGATTTTTGTATTTTTTTTCCCCCATTCATACAAAAAACTAATCTCATCCAGAACTCACATCTAGCAAGAGACGTGTTAGCCATCCAACATAACCCAAGACATTGAAAATTTTGAGTTTCAATATGCTCAATGTTTTTGGTGCTTACACATCCAACAAAAAGGCCAAAGAAATGCACAAAAGTTCTACCAAGAATGCAAAGTGTAAACCAAAAAACACAAAAAGAATATGTTCTTGAAAAAATCAATGAATCATAAAAATTTAGTATTCCACAATTGAGGTTGTGGGAACTACACATTAGTAATGAACATCACTAGTCTACAAAATATGCAATGTTGACAAAGACACAAGGCAAAAAAATGTTGAAATTGTGCATTTGTCTAATGCTAGATGTCATTAAGTGAATCAACATGAATTATGAAAATTCATTACTCACTACCTGACTTATATCCTTGAAATCCCATTGACAATCCAAGAAAATGTGTTGCCAAGTCTACATTTGATGCTTTTCATTGTCATGTTTTTCCTTTTCCAAAAGCAACACTAGATTATTGCACATCAATTAACATGGTGTGGTTCTTTTGAAGCTCATTTTGTGCTCCTCTATGATTGATTCTTTAACTTTTAAATACTTCTCAACACCCTTGTGTGAGGATTTATTGCACACCTTCACCACTAAGATATGCACTCATAATAAAAGACCCGGTTGGAAGTGGAACTACTATGTAGTGTAGTCTAACAAGTAAGGTGGTTCGAAGCAAGTAATGAAATTCACTAAAAAAATCTAATGCGTTGTGTCCAAATCTCATGAGTTTTATTTTATTTTATGTCTTTGACCAAAGTTAAGCCCCGAAACTAAAAACCACTTGCTTTGATTGAGGAAAAACAAAACAAACATCTCAACCTCTTCGACTTCCAACACCTGCAACTCCCTCACAGCAAAACTGATGATGCTGAATTTTTGAGAGGAGCTTTTACACCTTGCAAATTACAACTGATCTAATTTTGACGCAAATCCAACGGTGAATTTGAGAGAAACAATTAATCAACCAAAAGTCCAGAGGCTTCACCATGGAAATCCTTACATGAAACCCTCTTCAACACCCTCCACACACAAGAACTAACAACCTTTCTCCCACTTCATTCTCCTCTCCTTTTCCTTTTTTTTTTTTTTTTTTTTTCATACCCACAATGCCCTCTTCCTTGGTGAGCCTCCATGACCCCTTGAGCTTGTTCCCCTTGTCCAATGAAAGCTTCGAAATCCTTTTGCACCAATCAATGGCTTCCTCATCCTTCAAGGGCCAATGCGATTTTGAGAATGAATTGCCATCCAATTAAAATTAGGATGA
>Ga0209208_10012187_pt1 | contig 10925 bp, 5 predicted proteins | sample S1TSphfallax_3_FD_187694 | JGI IMG/M metagenome (GOLD analysis project Ga0209208, IMG submission 187694) | Host-associated microbial communities from peat moss isolated from Minnesota, USA - S1T2_Fd - Sphagnum fallax MG (SPAdes) (version 2) | ecosystem: Host-associated > Plants > Peat moss >... | reverse complement strand
GAATTATTGTATGATGTTTGAGTTATTAAATATTGAATAATTTTGTCAAAATAATTGAATAAAATAAAATAATAATGATTTTTAAAAAAAGAAAAAAAGAATTGGGGTGCATTCTTGGTATTATTGGAAAGCACTCAATAACAAGGATTTAATGGATTTTTTTTATAAAAAAGCTTTTTTGTATCCATTGGGGTCTTCATTTGAACTAGGAAAAATTAACATTTCACCATAATTATTACATAAATTTGTTGAATTTCAAGCCTTTAAGACTTTTGGTTAGGTAAGACTTAATCCAATTCATTTATGAAGGTATTATCACAAGGTTATGAATTCCTCCCCCCATATATATATATATATATATCTAGGTTTTTGAATGATATGGTTGAAAAGCTTTTCAAAACAATGAAGTTATCTTCAAAGAGAGAAAAACTCAAGAGAAGAACCTTGGGTTTCCCTGAAATTGAGATAACAATCACAATGTAAGATGGGACAATGTTGAAGGAATACAAAGAAGGAAATCTTAACTCAAGATGATTTGAGGTTTTTCTAGGTGTATGTTGTTTGTGTTTATGTGTTTTTTCTAGGGACCTATTTATGTTATGAGATATGTAAGAGAAATTTAGGATTTCTTAAGTTCAGAAACATGTAAAAGTTACTTAGGGCACTACCTAAGGTTTACATAGAGATTATTTAGAGAGACATTTAAAACTCTATCTAGGTTATGGGATACTTAAGTGATATTTTAGAATCTATTTAGGATTACCTAAAGACGACCTAAGTTATGGGATACTTAAATGATTACATAATACTTGCTTGTGGGGCCAACTAAGGATTTCTAAGGTTAAAGAATACCTAAACATTAGTTAGGAGATTACTTAAGGTTGACTCATAGTGCAAAAAAGGTTACATGAAGCCTACATAAGGGGTTGCCTAGTTGTTGCCTATGGCTGAGTCATAGTTTTTATGTAGACACTTGTAGCTTTTCAAGTAGGTCTTTAAATAATGCTTGGTTATTGTTTAACTTATGTAGGTCCCTAAGTAACCTTTATGTAACCTTTAAGTAAGTTTTTCGTAACCCTTATTTTTTAATAGTCCATAACCTAGGTAGGCCCCTAGGTGGCCTTTAGATAGCTTTTAAGGAGCTCTTTAGATTATTTTGGTAATACTTTAAATAATTTTTAGGTATCTTTTAACTTGGGAAATGTGTTTATAACCACTTAAACAAGTTTTTTGCAATTTTTTAAAATAATCTCTAAGTATTTCTTAAAGTTAAACAAACCCTTTAGTAGGCCTTATGTAGCCTTCTGTTTAGGCTTTTCATTGTCCATGTTTTTCATAGGTAGCCAGGTAAGTAGGGAGGCAAGTAGATAGGTGTTTCATGGGTTAATATGTAGGTAGCCCATAGGCCTTATAAAGGGGTGAAGTTGCGGCCCTTCGATCGTTACCATTTTTTAGGAAGTAAGATTGAAGGAACAAGGTCAACACCTACTTTAAAAAAGAAAATATTGTTACTAATTTACTTTACTACAATTACTCAAGTAATAAGTAAGAAGTCACATAAAGAGAAAAAAGGAGGGTAGGGTCTATTGTTTAAAAATAGACCTACCATCTACATTTTATAAAGTAATTGGTGTCTATCCGCAAATTTTTTATTCAATAATTCGTGATTGGCTGGAGCCCCCTTGGTCCCTTGAGAGCCCCCAGCCAAAAATATTTCTCACATCTAAGTTTAGTTATTTACATTTTTTGCAACCCCACCCCATAAAACTGAAATTGAGACTATAAATGGGTGGAAGACTACTACTAGCAAACCACCCGGACCAATCATTATGATTGGCCAACTAGAAACACGAAGCAACAATCAAATCATATTAATAATTACATTTTTTTCTCATTGGTGCACAACTTTACTATCTCAGTAAACTATGCCAAAATTTTGGGCCAAAACCATTTTGCTAGGGCAACATAAAATTTCAGGCTTGAGTTTCAAGCTTGAGCAACAAACTGGCCGTTATAGAAGGTATCCACAAGTTTGCACATATGGGTAGGTGTTGTTGTTGTACTAGGTTGTAGTACATAAATAATTGGTGTATGTCTGCAAATTTTTGATTCAGTAATTTGTGATTGGCTGGAGCCCCCCCTAGTCCCTTGAGAACCCCCAACCAAAGCGAGGGGCAGTGAAGCCGCAAGTGGAAAAAAGTGAGATGGTGTGCCTATTTCAAGTGATGCCATAGAGCTTTCCCACTCTATGTGCTGAAGGTGGTGAGTTCAATCCCCTATTGGAGGTGGTTTGGCTACACACTCACCCATTCATCGATGGTGAATTTGCTCTCACCCAGTCACCTACCAATTATAGGGAGTCCACACGGACCCCAACTCACCCATTTGCTTAGCCACATTTTGTTAGGGTTTTTTTTTTTGTGGTGTTAATAATACTTATATCAATCCTTTCTCTTGATCACTTTGCTTGCAAAATGGGTTTACTAACTAGTTCTATCTATAAACAATTTCAAAAGTCTCAAAGGAAGAAATTATAGAAGGGCAACATGGGAAATGAACATAAATGGAGAGTAGCTACTCTCCAAGGCTTTGCTGTACCTTCAAAGCCTTTGGATGTTACCTTGGTGGGTCTTCAAGCCTCCCAGTGCTACTATCCCACCTTAACAATGCATACAAACCTTTTGGTAACCTTGTCTACATTTATAGCACCTTAAAACGCCTCCTTGACATTAATTACTATTTGTAGCAAGTTGCACCCACTCATGGCCATTATCTATCACCTATAACAATCCTTCTTTGTTTGTAGACTACCACTTTCAAAGGTCTCCTATCTTCTTATTGCTACCTACTAGTTGTTACCTTCATGTGGCAAGCATTAGTTTACTACTCCAAAGGCAACCACCTAGTATGCCCTCTTATTCTTTGTTCTAAAGAAATGCAAAACTACCATGAAGAGGGGCATCAACACCCTTGTATAATCTAAATTTACATTACTTTCTACACCACCTAGTAAAATAAAATGCACACACAACAAGTAGAAGTTCCTCATCCATTTTCCATTAAAACCATACACAAATACAAAATACATTTCCTCACTATTCTCTCCTCCTTAGTGTTACACCATACATTGTTCCAAGAAAGTCCTCCATTCCAACAACCAATTACAATAATATCGAATGAATTAAAAATCCACCAACACCTCCTTTAATCCTCCTTTTCCACAAAACCATACAAGGCCCACATTGACCCCATGAAAATAGGGTCCTTATTCTAATCCCTTTTAAAAATCTCTAGATGATTAAGTAGGTTACCTCAACCATTCACTAACATGAACTATTTAATCCCCACTAGCTTCACCCCTTTGGTAAGGGAAAGTAAGTTTACCACTAATAACTATTAGTTATTAGGAGGCCTATGGTATTAATTAGTCAAATTCTACATTTTGTTTTGAAACATAATCATATTTTCAAATCATACCAAAATGTGTTAACTAATTTGGGTTTTAGTTTCTTGTATCATAAGCTACAACATTGTTTATATGTCATGTACAATACACCTAATTTATATCTAGTAAAGGACTCTTGAAATTTTAAAATTTTGAAACATATTTTGAATTTCTAAAAATTTCACATCCCATAGCTCTAAATTGTGAGTATTATTTGAGTGTGGGTATAGGTTATTGTCATCTAAATTTTCTTATTGCCAAATTTTCTTTATAAAATAATCCTTTACGTTGGTCTTTTGTAAAATTGACTAATTTTTATTCAACTATTGTTCAAGTTCAAAAGTCTTGTATTAAAATCAAAACCCAAAATCAAATTTAGTGATTAATAAAAATTTAATTCTTCAACACTCATTTTAGTCATTTAGCAAAACTTGAAATGATTAACATAATTTTTAAATGTCAAAATAAATAAATAAATGTAAACAAGTTTATAATTTTTGCCACTATCCAACATGGTTTTTGCCTATTTTGGATGTATTTGCACCCATGAACTATTCAAAGATGTCTAGTGATTTGAAATGTGATTAATTGAGTGAATGTGAAATGCAAGCTTCCATATCAAGGTGATCACGTTCCAATGTGCATAAATATTATAATCACATTCCAACACTTTTACAAGAATAAACCCAAGTGTAATATGAAACCTTTGCTCACATGGGGGATTACCATACTACCTTGCCTAGTTAGACATTAAATGTTTTTTGAAAATTGCCATTTTTTTGAAAAATGGCATAAGTGCCATACTTTGAACAAACATCTCATACATTTAGAAGAGTGTTACAAAGCACCAAAGGTTGAACCCATAATCTCTTATATTGTTAGATAGGTTAAGTTTACAAAGTTGTGGTTGAGGTTCATTCTTTTCATTTTTGTTGCCTTTATTGGGGTTTGAATTTGTTGATGAGTTTTCATTTTATGGCATTACATCCAAGTTCTTCTTCCATGTAATGTGACAAATTTTATTATTATGTGTCTATAAATATCATAATATTAAGAATGATGATTTTATTAAGGCATTAAGTTTGTGGGAATGCCATTGAAATATATTGCAACATGACACTAACATTATTTTTTGTGAAACAAATTGATGTGTTAACATTTGATTACTTTAAATTGAACATCTAGATTTTGAAAGGAAGTGAAAAAGAATTGTGAGAACCGTTCAACCATTTCTTGTTGTAAATATAACAAGAAAGAAATTGGCTTGTCCAACATATTTTTATGATAAATATAAAAATATCTAATGAACTATTCCTTGGGAAATAATGATTATATTTCCAACAAAGTTTTTTGATAGATTTTCTTCCAATGAAATGTCAACCAATTGATGTTCAATTTTTTTTTCCCACTAATGTTAGATTCAAGTTGGATGAAAATATGTTAAGGTGCCCTTGTTGAATAGGTTAAATGTATAAGTGATATACTTCAATGTTTTATATAAAAATGAAAATAAATTGGCCCATTGATTGAAATGAATAGAATGTGTACATGTTCTTGGAATAAATAGTCTTGGTTTTTTTACTTTGAAAAAAAATCAGATTCGCACCAAAGAAAACAATTCAAAAATGAGAATTCAATTTCCCAATCCAAATAATGAAAGTACAACAATGTATACACAAATACATAAGACCATGCAAACATATTGTTTGTTTTGTTAATTTGGATCCTAACAACAAATTGTTTTCCTTTTTGATAGATTTTTTTTCCCTTGGAGGTCAATTGAAAGAAGATTTTTTTGATTAATGGTAGCTTTTTAAATACTTCAATTGAATTTTGGATGGTTTCAAATGACAAAAATGATTTTTGAAATACCAAATGGCTTAAACCCCAACATTAAAAATGAATGTTTTTTATCATCTCCATATATAAGTGATAATCCATGAACTAGATGAACATGTTTCTAAATGTAACTTTTAGTCATACCTTTGGAGCAATTTACGTATTTGCATTGTAATGTGTGCATATTACAGAACCTTTTGAAATTGGTTAATAAATGTTATTTAATTGTTTATAATGGGACATTTTAATTATCAATCAATTGTTGCTAACATTTTTACACATTGAGAAAATAAGATTGATTAATTGAACCATATTTTTGAATGAAAGAATCTAAACAACAATTCAGGAAATAAAGGTGGTCATCACTTATCTTTCAACTTTAGGTGCAAACCCATTTCTATCACTATTAAGTAGGTAATTTACATTTGTGTTATGTAGTCATGCAAAACCTATACACAACTAGGTGTGCAAGTGGCTAAATTGTCCAAAACTAGGAATGAATCAATAGTGTATTGTCATAGCAATCATAATAAGGTAATTAATTTTTCTAAGGAAGAAGAGTTGATGCAAGTTTCCATGTAAGGCAATTATGTTCCAATGTACTTGACAAACTAGAATGAAAATATTCCAACTCTTTAATAACAACAAACCCAAGTGTAATATGAAACCTTTAACCACATAAGAAGATTAACATAATATTTTGCTTAGTGAAACATTTTTTTTGGAAATTGTCAAAACCACCTACTTGCCATGTTGAAAATCTAGAAAATGGCATAAGGAAACACCAAACTTTGTATCACAATATCCTCCATTTTTGAAAAAATGTTACAAAATGCCAAAGATTGAGCCGACACCCTCTTAAATGATTAAAGGGGTTAGGTTTATAAAGCCATTATTGAAAGTCATTCTTTTCATTTTCGCTGCCTTTGCTAAGGTATAATAAGCCACATCATAAATTTACAAGCTTCATGGGTTTGTTCCAAATATGTGTGAAATATATTATTTCATAGGTTCATGTTATGTAAATAAGAATATTATGCATTATTTAAACACAAAAGTTATGTGCACAACTTTTTTTGTATAAAAACAACATGAATAGACATACAACATTTGTGATTAAACAATACGAATAGGCATATGACATTCATGTTTAAACAATGCACACAACATCAATGTTCAAACCATACAAATAGATGAATGACATTTGTGTTTATTCTATATGAACCTATGAAAAGCAGATTTCACATAACTATTATTATCAAATTGTAGCCCATGAAGTTTGTGATGCATTTTCACATTCATGGGTTGCATAGAGATACTTGTAGCCTTGAGGACAAAAAAGATTGTTGTTCAAATAATGTTAGAGGAAATGATTAGATAAGAACAAAAGTATTAATGTGTGATTATGGTGTTGACATATTGTTATCCAATTAAATCAAAGCTATGAAGATTAGAAGAGAAATTGTCATTTGCAATCAATTTTTACAACTAAAATTAGAGTTTGCAATTACTTTCTAGTTGTAAATGACATTGTTTAGTTGTAAAAATTGGTTACAATGTATACGTCACATCTTAAAAACCAAGGCCTAAACCCTACATTATATCCGAAACCATAAACTCATAACCTTAATTCTTATACCTATACATTATAGGTTATACCATTAAAGGTTATATACCTTAGATTCTAAATCTTGTATTTTATGTCTACACCTGTATATTGCACCTCCAATGGAAACACCTTATGAGCTAGTTATAGATGAAACCACAACTCACTTAACTATCATGTAAGCTTTCCTCCTTCCCTCTCACACCACTTGAGTAACTAGTAACTAACGGTTATGTGAATGAGTTAGTAGGGGATGTAAGTGGTTACCAACTATGTAAGTAGGGTAGGTAAATGAGTAGGCAAGGCATTTGGTGGCTATGGGGGAGTTGAGAGGTAGGTAGGTAGGTAGGTAAGTAGATGCATGTGCATGGTTAGTAGTTAGCAAATAGCTGACTACCATGGTTAGCAAGGGGACAGGAATACAACCCCCAAAAAAGAAAGTGTTTCCTGGCAAGGTGTGCTGGTGGGTGCTGGTTCACTCTGGCCCACTTAGTAGGGCCCAGATAGAAGGTGTAAGTTAGGTGGGAGACTCCAAATTATTTAGAGAGAGAGAGAGAGAGAGAGAGAGCTTTCAAATTAGATTTTTTTTTCAAGGTGGAGTGAGTGAGTGAGTGAGTGATGTGCCCAATGAAATGATGGGTTGTCTAATAAGGTAGCAAAATGGAAGCCAAAATGGAGGGATCATTCAACCAATGACAAGAAGCTCCGAAATCTTGGTGGGCTGCTATTTTTGGTCAAGGTTTAGCCAAGTTTTTGGGAGGTGTTTCAAGTTTCCAAAGCTTGTTCCAAACATGTACATTTCATCCCACTTTGTCATTCCACCTATTGTATGGTGCAGTTCCATACTTCAGGTGAGCTTTTTTAATGAAGCCATTTTTTTTTGTCTTGTTTTCTTGAGTGTCTTGAGCCATAATGAGTAGTGGGACCATATGCTCCATCTTCGGCTTCCTAGCGACATTACCCATCTACTTACTACCCTTGCATATTAGCCAAGTTGGAGATTTCTTTATGCAATCAATAGCTTAAAGCTTTTTTTTGCCTACATTTGGTGCCAATGGTAGAAACTAGTGTTGGGCAGTTCTTTGAATTTTTCAAAAGATTCATTGATCCCCATTCTTATATACCAAAACTAGTTATTTGAAAATGTTGAGAACCGATGGGTAATTGAATATATACCTAACCTGATAACCGATGGGCATCTATCCCTCATTCTACAAACCACCCAACACTCGTAAAATCAATGTTGGGAAGGTGTTTATAAATGGCACCAAACCCAGCCCTCCAAATAGAATTTAGTAAATAAATTTTCTTCAAGTGCTTTTTAGGATTTGAGAAGAGAAAATTTTGGACCTTAAATTGACCTTGTATTATTTATATGCTTGAAAAATGGTTGAAAAATGGTTGACGTATGTAAACACTTTTTAGGTTACTTTTAAGGCAACCCATATATTATTTCTCCAACATTGGAAGCCAAATTTGCCAACCAACAATAGAGTAGGTGTAGGTTGCCTTTCAACCATAGGTACCTACTTGTTGGCAAAGTAATAGGTGTTTTGTTAGGATGTGACCACAATGTAGCTCTCCCCAACCATGCTCTCCCTTGCTCCACTTTGGGTACTGCCACAAAGCCCCTTGCCAAGGCAAGAGGGAGGGAGTGTGTGTGTGTGTTTGTTGTTTCATAATTTCCAGACCAATGAAGCAAAAGTTGTTGAATTTGAAATCATTTTTTTATCAATAGAAAACTAATTAAAATTTGAAAAATGGTTTTTTTGGGTTTTATCAAAAGAGCTCTGAAGTTAAGTCCCATTTGGAGCAGAATAGTATTGGGGATGGGTGAGTGACCTTAGAGGAGGAGGAGGAGGAGGAGAAGAAGAAGAAGAAGGTTTAATAGATTTTGGGCCAATGGGTTTTGCTACAAGGGACCCACTAACTAGTATATGATAGTTGATATTGTGTATGACATATACCAAATATGTAGAGCAGAATCTTTAATTCTGAATCACAAAGGCAAACAAAGTTGCTTGCTTCATCATCAAAGTGGCTACTCTTTTTGTTGCAAGTTCAAACTAGGAACAAAGTTAAAAATAGGAAAATGTTGAGTAAGCTCCAAAACAATTTAAGAGTTCACAATAACACCTGGTTGAAGTTCACTCTATGTTACACTTATTTGGAGTTGTACCAAGTGTGAGATGGAAGCCCTCTACTTTTGAAACTATTATTGTGAGTATTAAATTAGAGAACTATTTTTAGAGTGCCTCATTTGCAAAAGGTTTGGCCTAGGTTAGGTTAGGTTAGGTTAGGTTAGCTCATGCCCAAATTGAAATGAGGACAAAAGAGAAAAGCCTACACCTACTTGATATTTTGTTGCCTGGAAATCCTACATACCACACACAGGTTTCCTCCAAATATTAATAATGGGTATTAGAAACATTTGCATCAAAACCCCCCTCTGGGTATCAGGGCGGTTCTTAGGCTCCACTGTATTAATGGGTATTAGAGACATTGCACCAAAACCCCAATCTGGGTATCAGGGCGGTTCTTCGGCTCCAATGTATTAATGGGTATTAAAGACATTGCCCATCTGGGTGTCAGGGCGGTTCTTAGGCTCCAATGTATTAATGGGTATTAGAGACATTGCACCAAAACCCCATCTGGGTAGCAGGGCGGTTCTTAGGCTCCGATGTATTAATGGGTATTAGAGACATTGCACCTAAACCCCAATCTGGGTATCAGGGCGGTTCTTAGGCTCCAATGTATTAATGGGTATTAGAGACATTGCACCAAAACCCCATCTGGGTAATCAGGGCGGTTCTTAGGGTTGACAATCCATGATTCTCAACAAAGTAAAATAATCCGATTTCAATATATGATCATCATGTTTATCAAATAATCAAATGCCTGGTATTGATACATAACCGTGGATTCTCAATTTTTTGAAAAAGGTCAAATAACCGCTCAAAAAAAAAAACCCCCACCAATTCTATCATGTAACTAGGTGGCGGTTCTTTGATGTTCATGGAACTGGCGGTTCTTTGATTACAATATTCTTTTCCCAATACCCAGAACCAGGGCATTTTTAACCCCCCCAAAAAGATTAAAATCAAAGAACCATCCCCACACTGGTTTCCATTTGGGGGCGGGGTCCATTCAAAAGGAACCTCTTCTAGTTTGCCCATGCCCTAAATGAAAACCACATTTCTTCTGTAGCCAATAAAACAGAAACAGACAAGCTCTTGGTGTAAAAATAGAACAGAGCAATGAATATTTCTTTTGAGTTAGATTCATGATTGAATACTAAGCACATTTGCATGGGTTTGGGAAGATATTCCCGCAGTCTCATCTTTCATAAATGACACACACATATACACATATACATAAGCCTATCACAATTTTGGTCAAAGTAAGGGCAATGCTTTCATTTGTACTCAGAAAATTGACAGTTAGAAGCTGGTAGGGTATACGCATTCAACCTTGGTAACCCCAAAGATATACCCAAAACATTTGGGTTTCTGTTCAATATCTGAAACTCTTCACATGTTTGTTTGTTCTTTCTAATGCATTCACTATACACAGTGTTTCAATGTTTTGAATTCCTCTAAAAACTTGCTTAAAAGTATTAAGTACATAAGAGGAAAAGATATTGACTTCAGGATGAAAATAACCAATGGAGGTGGGAAAGAAAATGCTGAGATGAGGATGAGGCAATAGCAACTCCCCCGCCCATTATCAAGTCTTGCCCCTAAACCCTAGTTATTTCAGCCCCTAAACCCCAAAAGAAAACACCTGACATACCTGAATACCCAGGGCACTTGGGGCAAGTGTAGAATCATTTGAAATTCTATGCATCCAGTTCAGTTCTAGATTTGGCTACAGAAAAAGCCAATTCCAGATATCTCTGTGGAATAACAAGCCCGCCCAAAAATTGGCTCATAACTCCAATTCGAACTCTATATCAAAATAGAATTGCATAATTGTACAATTAAAGAATGGAAAAATAAAAAACACAAGCTAATAATTTCAAGCTCTAAAAGTAAC
>Ga0209208_10012186_pt1 | contig 10926 bp, 7 predicted proteins | sample S1TSphfallax_3_FD_187694 | JGI IMG/M metagenome (GOLD analysis project Ga0209208, IMG submission 187694) | Host-associated microbial communities from peat moss isolated from Minnesota, USA - S1T2_Fd - Sphagnum fallax MG (SPAdes) (version 2) | ecosystem: Host-associated > Plants > Peat moss >... | reverse complement strand
ATGCAGATCACTAAGGTACTACAATATATGTAAGATAAATGATTGTAGATTCACAAATATATGTTCTTGCAAACTTCAAGACCTCTAGATATAAGTAGAGTAGTCTAAGTCACGGAAACATTACATATGGACCAATAAGGCATGGTGGAAAATCAAGGGGCAAGCACACACAATTTGTAAATTTGCAAAGCGATGCCATTATAATCTAATTATACACATCTACTCACAAGAACACTTGGGTAAAATCATAGTCAATGGATCCACCCAAGTGAATGGACACTCCTTAAAATTGCATTTTTGTATGTTTGAAAGATCACAAGGGAAGCATATAGTTTGGATTGTCATAAATTTTTTGGAATATTTCCCATTAATTGTAAAGTCTATATGCTCAAAGTTTGACACAAATAAAAAATGTTTTTGCATGTTCAAAGCACTCAAACCTCATGAGTGGACAATCCTTGTTTTTTTCAAACGTCTTTTTTTCTACCAAATGTGCACCATTCCTTTTGAAAATTGGAGAGGATTTTAACATTGATGATTAGAAGGGAAAAAGGACTTGAATTGATGAATTTTTTTTGTATAACTCATTTGAACACATTTGGTTCAAAAGTGTTTTTGACCCTAAAAATTATGGATTTTGAAAATGTGGCTTTAACAAAATTTGTTAGTATATATGTGATAGACAACATGAATGCATAATATACATGATATAAAATCAATTTATAGTCAAAATGTATTTATATCTAAAATGCAGTGCTAAATGAGGTATCGTAAATTTTAAATTATAAACCAACGTAGAAATGACATGTGTCATGTGCAATCCTTGGAAAATGACTTTTACCTTGGCTACTTTGACTGTGATTTCACCCACCTGCAAGAACTTGAAGACACATAAATCAAGTATTTTCTATAAGTAGTCATAGTATGTACAATTTTAACATTAGTGCATTCAAAAAATATGCATCACTAGGGTTTTATAATATATCTAAGATTAATGACTACATACTCAAAAATATATGTTTTTGCATAATTCAAGACCATTATATATAAGTAGAACAATCAAAATCATGGAAGCATCACACATGGACCAACAAGCCCTATTGGAAAAACAAAGGGGATGCCCAAACAATCTGTAAGTGTGCAAATCAACACCATTATATTCTAATTTATATAGAAATCTACTCAAGGGCTACAACACCTAAACAGAACCAAAGACAAGAAATCAAATACTTTATGTAGCCATAGGTTACATGCAAATTTCAACAATAGTGCATTCATAAAACTACATCATTAAAGTACTATAACATTTGAAAAATTAATGTATGTAAACTCAAAAACACATGTTCTTTCACAATTTAGGACCTTTCAATATAAGCAAAACAAGAAGTCATGGAAACATTACATATGGACCAACAAGGCTTGGTGGAAAATCATTTACACACACAACAAGGCAAATTGTGTGTGCCTCCCTTTTGTTTTTCCATAATCCAAAACCACAAGTGATGTGTAGTTCAACAAACAATGGTAAAAAAAATGAGATGATACCTACGTCTCCAACAAATATTGTGTAGGGGTGAAAGCACACTACATTGTCCATAAATTGTTGTCACAAAGCAATTGAAATTTGTAATTGGCCATGTGATTAAATATAATCGACTAGGATGAAAAAGGGCTCAACACTACAATGTTATATATAATATAACCACATTGTATGAATTTCATGGATAGTTTTTGAATAGCCATAACATAATGGACTTTCAAAGGGGTACCCAAAAACCTATAATAGTCCATAATTAATGAATGTGGACTCCATGCACCTTCATATAATGTTCTTTAATGAGAATCAATTGTGATTTTTTCATTCATGAAGCTTGCAATAAAACTTTTGATAGTCATAACGTGCTTCCTTATATATTGTCTCTTTGTGTATAATATCCTAATACCTTGACCATTTCACAAATATTTCTTACACATGCAATTTCCACCCATTTAGCAGTTTTTTAAATCAATTTTCTTTTTTACCCTTAGACATTTTGAATATTGGTGACACTAGGGATTATGAAATGCATATTTTTATTTTCTTTTCTTTTGAAGCCCTCATTACTCTAATGACATGGCAAAATATTTGATGACATGTCATCAAATATTTGCCATGTCACTTGAAATTTGCCATGTGGAAAATGAATATACCAAGAATATTCCATGACATGACATGGAATATTCTTGAAGATTTTGTCCTACTCAAATGAACAAGCTCACATGCTCACCCGCTAATGTCGTTGCATTTACCAAAGGATAGTGAGTAAAGCTTCTAGAGGATACCTAAACAAATTCATGAAAATCTTTTTGGATGATTTCATTATTTATAATGATATGGACACTCATTTGCAAAAACTGAAATTATGTTCTCAAAAGTACAAGGAGTTTGGGATTAGTCTAAACCCAAAAAATGTGCCTTTCTAGTATTTTCAAGGATGATACTAGGGTTTATTATTTCCAAACAAGGTAAATTACAAGATCTTTAAAAAATTTAATTGATAATTTAGATGCATGTACCCACAAATCCACAATAGATTCAAGTGGTCAATGGAATGGTTCAATTCTATAGATGTTTCATCAAGAATTTTTCATTCATAATGGCCCCAATTACCAAACTCATGAAAAAGATATAATTTTTGTGTGGATTTCTAGAATGTTAGGCAACGTGGGAGTTAATTAAACATAAGTATGTAAAAACACCTATTTTGATATCACTTAATTGGGATGTTGAATTTCATGTGCATACAAATGCTTCTTTATTAGTTATAAATGCCATGTTAACAAAAAAAAATTAATAGGAAAACATGACCAACCTCTGTTTTTGCTTTTAAATTATTGAATAGTGCTAATAAAAACTACAATACCACAAAATGTAAAACATTAGCAATGGTATTTGCACTACATAAGTTCAAACATTACCTTTTGGATAACAAGTTTGGTTTTTTATGTAGATCATATGGTTTTGGTCTATCGAATAAAAAAACCACAGGCCTAAAGACACATTACCAAATTATTGCAACCCTAGCCTTGGGCTCATGACCAAGGCAAGGACTTGCAAAGGTGCGAGCCAAGAGTGAAGCCCGGGAGTCGCATTTCATGCTCTTGAAAGTGTAGGAGAGTGTGAGGGAACAAACCCCCACACTCCCAAATGCGTTCCCACTTTGGGAATTGGAATCCCGATGGACTTCCAAATCTTCAAAGGGCAATTTCAAGGGTCAAAACTCATTGGATTGAAAATTTCTTCACATCGCCTGGAAATCTCTTTGAATGTAGATGTCTAAAATGTGCTTGCATGACCCATTTGGGCACTTAAAACACAAGTTATGACCAAAAGAAGGGTCGAGAGTCAAATTGCCAATTTGACTTCCGACCACTAAAAGTCTGGAATCTCCCTGATTTATTTGCGTATAGGTAGCATGCCACATATCATTAGAAAGCTCTCAATAAGGGCTACAACTTTGCTTTAGACCTCATCTCAATCAAAGGTCTTCACATAATGTTATGGGCTTACAAAGTTCCAAGAGTCTCAATTTAGGGAATTTCCGAACTCCCAACTTGGGAGTCTTGGGACAAAATGACATTTGGGTGCTGGCCCCGTGGCCAAGCACAAAGAATACTAAAAGGGGGAAGGTGGTGACTTTCCCGAAGTTTGGGTTGTAGTGAGTTTTGTAAGCCCTTGTTTGCCCATGGCTTGTCCGTACATTGAAGACAAGTCCCTGGAGAAAAATTGGAAGAAGTTTTTTGCCATTTTTGATAACCTATTAGACTAATTACTATTATAATGATCGTTGAAATTTATGATTAAACATGTATTTAATTAATTCCAAACTTCGGAATAGTAAAAAAATAACTTAAAACAATTTCGATAATTAATAAAATTTTGAAATTACAAATCAAACTTGATGGTCAACAAGCCCAATGAATATTATCATTATTGGTAGTGACTGCAAGAATCACATGAGAGAGAACTAATTTGAATATTATGTAAAGTACAAAAACAAAACATGAAATATAATTAATACTTAGTGGTCACTAGGTGATAAAAAGTGAATATGGAGGAGTTAACAACATTTGAAGGAATTTGAAAAAAAATCCAAAATAAAATAAGGTTCAATAAGATAATATGATTATTGTGTAGATCACAAAAACAAAAATGAAATAGAACTAAAACCTAATGGTCCCGAAGTGATAAAAAATGAGAATGGAGGACTCAAAAGGATTTGAAGGATTCAAAACATTTCCAAAGTAAAAAAGCAATTATCAAAGATCCATCATTTTAGAATTTTTTTATTAAATAAATAAAACATTATACTGTGTCATACAAAGTAAAACCAACAAACTTGAAGTGGAAATTTGAAAGCCCAATGAAATCATCCTATCCTACCATATTATTATTAGCATAATTAAAGTAATTATGGTTTTGAAGTAGTTAGATAAGTAACTACATTGGCATGCTCTTGAAATAGAAATCTAATTAAAGAACATCATTTTCTACCCTTTAGAGTTGCAAACATTGTTGCGTAGTTTACAAATAATAATCCAAACCAATTGTAAGCAAACTCAATGATTAAATAAGTAATGATAATTCAAGGGTGAACAACGAAAACACAATAAATTAATTTGCTTCAAGTATAAAGGAAGTTGAGTAATGTCATTCTCCCCATTATCATTTTTCATATATTGCATGAACCCAGAATAATTTGGTGAAAAGAAAGTCTAATGGGGCTTTTGAATATTTGACAAGGATTTCATAATGGACACCAATTGTCCTTGCCAATAGTAATCCAACCAATGCTAGTCATAAACAAGATGCCAAGTCCAACCATTGGACCTAATTATTTGACTAAATGTCTTTTAAAATATTCAATGAAAATACCAATTACATTTGAAATTTTGAAGGGCCTTGTTTGGCTCATCATCAATGAGCACCATTTGGTCTTCTATCCCATAAGGTAGCCCTCAATATCCAAAGTACACATGATTCAAAGCCTCAAGATAATAATATATCCTTGTAATGAATTGACCAAAGATCTTGGTACATTATTCATGTCCCCAAATAAAAACAAATTAATCAATAAAAGCTTGTGGCACCAACAAAAAAATAACTTGCATCACACTTCCAACAACATACAAGACCAAGTCGTAATTTATAAAAATTTTGAACACTTGAGAAGAAAATGTTGGACTTTAGTTCTTTGATTCTAATTTTCATTTAATCTAACTATATATTTTTAGTTTAATTTAGTTCAATTTAGAAATTTCAATTAAACTTTAGCTAATTTACCCAGGTATGGTTTAAATAAAATAATTTCACCAAATTTAATTTAGTTAAGCTTAATTTAATTTATATAATTTTGTTTGAATAACCTAGTTTTTTCCTATTTTTTTCTAAGTGACTTAATGCAACCAAGTTTAACTTATATAGACTAAATTGGTTTAATTTAGCTTAAATATTTTAACTTTAAACAAGTTTAGCCTACTTTAGCTTAAGTAATCAAAATTTGCCAATTTTAGTCAATTTTTGTCTAAGTAATTTAATTTTGTCAAATTTTAGGTTAGAAATGCATTTTAACCCAAGGAATTTAGTTTAGCCTACTTTAATTAATTATAAAAAATTCTTCAACATACTTTAGACAAAGTTATCTAATTATTACAAGTTCAGAAAAATTAAACCTAATTTTGCCAAATTTAATTTAAGTACTCAAGTTTAACCAAATTTAACATAAATAACATATTTAAATCGAGTTTAGCCAAATTAAAAGTAAATAACATACTCTAATCAATTTTAGCTTAATTTAGTTTAATTTAATTTAATTTAGCCAAATTTAACCTAAATAACATAATTCAACCAAGTTTATCCAATTTTAACCATTTTTTTTTTTTTGGGTCAAGTTTAATTTAATTAACATTCTATAGACAAATTAAACAAGGTTGAACCTAATTAGCCAAATATAACCAAGTTTAAATAAAATAATCTAATTTTAATTAAATTTAGCCAAATATAACAAAATATAACAAAATAGTCAAGTTCAATCTAAAAAATTTACTATAGCCGAGTCCAATTTAATATAGCCTAATATAGCTTATTATAATCAAGTTTAACCAAAATAATATACTTTAACCAATATCAGCTTAATATAACTTAGTTTAACCAAGGTTAAAACAAAATAACTTAATTTAACTTAAGTAGCCATAGGTTAAACTAAGTTATTTAGGTTTAGCAGAAGGAAACCTATATTCATTTGAAATAACATATGGAAACCTACATCACAAACTTACTAAACTTCATAGGTTTGTACAAATTTTATGTGAAACTTGATTTTCATAAGTTCATACAAAAATCACATAATTTTATGCAAAATTACATCATGATAATTGCATGGATTTAATTAAAATGTAAATTATATATACTTCACATCAAAACATAATAAGTAGAAAAGACACCTCATTTATATAAAAATTATATATATATATATATATATTTTTAATGCCATTTTTACACTTTGAAGCTCATGGATTTTACACAAACATATTCTTTCACAAGTTTCACATAAATTTTATTGAAATTTTGTGATGTAGTTTAGATTATTGGGTGGTCTAGGTTAGTTTAGGTCAACCTAGGTTAGCCTAGGGTGGCATAGGCTAAAAAACTTACATTTTATATGTTTGTGATAACTATGTTTATTATTTTTAAAATGTGGTTGTGCAATGGTAAAGGATTTGGCCTCTCAAATTAAAGGTGAAGGGTTCAAATCCTCTTATTGTCGTCCTATGTACTTACTACCTAGCTTATTAGGATTAAGTGTTTAGTTTTTTTAAGGAGTAGGTGGTTAGCCTAACATGGGTTGTTTTTTAACCTATATTATGTCACCCAACCTAGTCCCCCATGCCCTTGAAGCTTGGGAGTGTAGGCATTACTACAAAAGTGGATTGTAGTTCACTAACTTAAATCATTATGGGACCTTTAAAATGAAATAATTTCATTGCATTGTAATGATTTCATTACTAGTTGACATAATTCACTAATATAATTTAATGTGGTAAATAGGTTTATTTCTATGTTGTTTTAAATATCTTATATATGTTATTTTATGATATATCTTATATATTTTAGGGTTCCTTACTTAATATAATTTATAGTTTGATTGTAGTTTTTAGTTATATGTTTTATATTCATTTTCCTTGTCCAAGGTTACTAAATGATAATTACAACATAATACAAGGGATAGTAATGATGGTGGATAATGACAATAATTTCATGAAGGTCATTGGTCCTTTGTTCCAATCAATTGCAAAAGTACTAGGGAAGGTTGGAAGGTTACCTACTTGCTTTTATTGCAAATTCTAGTTTCTGTATTAAATTTTTTTTTCTTGTTTCATTGAAATGCATGGTTACCTTCCCCTTGGCAATTTGTTGCAAATATATTTTCTATTTGCTTCATCTGGTTTTACATAGTAACTTTCATTTAAGTTTATTCTAGTGTTATCAAGTTTGCAGTTTTACATTGACTTTAGTAAACTCTAATTGATACACCAAGGTGGGAGTAGTTAGGGTTAGTTGAAGAGTGTTCAATATTATGATAAAATTACAAAGTTTGTCTTTATACATGCCTTACAATATTTGAAACATTGATCATGGCTTAAACACTTTCCCTCTCACCATTCTTGTTTTATACTACACCAATGACCAACAATTATTTGTGTTGCCATATCAAGAAGATGATGGCATGAAGCAATGATATTAGATGTAGAAAATCATGGATATGTGATGATGCCATGTGAAGTAAAGATTGGAAGTTAGAGGAAGGAAAGATTGAACATGAGATTCCTTGATTACACATAAAAATATCCAAAAAATAAAGAAAACGCAATTTCAATATCCCCTATTTGGTCATAAAAGGGTTGAAATTTCTAAAAATAGTGAAAAAAATACATTAGGTTTAAACAAGGATTGAAACTTACATTAACATTAAATTTGGTGACAATTGAGTTTCATCATCTTTTTTCCCCTAATTTCTTTCAACCAATCCCTATTATTGTTATATGTGTGATAACTATAAATATTTTTAAACCTCGTGCATTTAATCCTAAGTTCCATAAGATTTCATTTGTCAATCACATTAACATAGGTTGAAAAGGGGTTGGGGGGATAAAAAGAGCTAAAAAGGAGGGTCACTTTACGAATAACCTAATATGTTAGGTTTTCCATAGCAAAACCCTTGATGTTTTAAAAATAGGAACATAACAAAGGTTGGATGAAGGCATGCATGGTGTTCCCTAGTTGTCCATTAGTTGAGAAGCCACTATATGTTGAAGTGCTTTTGTCTAAGCTTGGAATTTATGGCCCAACACTCGAAATGTGTTGCCAAGGTCAACAAGGGTTTGATTGTAGGGGCAATGAATGAAGCTCACTGCCTTCAAAACCTAAAACATTATAGAACTCTTGCAACTTCATCACCTCTAATTTCCTGCCACCACAACACCTTATGAATCTTAATAAGGTGGGCTCACTTCGAGTAAATGGCCCTATGAGCCCTACGGCTCAGCTGCATGCTAGCCACGAAAAACTATGGCAAATAGAAGACGCATATGCCATTTTCAAGAGGGATCCCGTATGATGAGATGCAACTGCACCCTACCATGGAGAGTGTTAAGGATGATGGTCCGTTGACACTTTACTACATTTGGGTGCAATCCAACATTGCAATGTGGCAAGCATGTAAGCCTTGCATGAGCTCTCTTTGTATGGCATGCATTTGTTCAATTTATGAATCAGTGTCTCTTTTCAATTTGGTAAACCACAACATTTGCTAGTCCTGACCATAGCAACCAATATGATGGCCCCACCCTCAAGCGATGGAAAGCGCTTGTAACTTATACCTTTATATGGTGCATTCACACTTGATATTAAACCTGAATGTAGGTGATATCCTAGGTGACACCCAATGTTAAATGGGTGATAGCTTAATGTTAAGTGAATGTTAATTTAACATAAAATCTTCCCGATAAGTAAGTTTAAGTCTTAAATTACTAGTATGGTGATAAGGGACTTGACACTAGAGTCACTAACACCAAGTGTGAATGCACCTTTGGTGTAGTATCGATAATGGTTATGATAATTGAATTACAACTAGAACAAGGTAGAAGCCCAACAACGATCATGTCAGGGAGCCTCCAACTGCCTACAACAGTCAGGGCTAGACTTAAGCAATGGCATTTGAGCATCCCCTAACATTATATTCGTACTTAATCTTCTGTCTAGCACCTACTACAGGATGCACCTTCCAATTCATTTGAGAAGGGGACTGTGTTGATGGGGGGTGAGGAGATGCTACAATCCTATATATGGGTATGGTACACAACTTTTAATAGCTTTCATAGATTAACCTAATTCTATTCCGTTACACATTTTCACCACATGCCATATGAAAGGAGATGTACTATTTGGTGTGAGAATGGTCCTTAAACTTTAAAGGTTTCTTAAACCCACGTCTCGTCCTTAAAATTGTTTTTGCAAGAAAATAATTGTCAAGATCAACTTCAAAGTTTCTTCAACACAAAGTTGAATGCACAAACATTTACATATGAAATCATGCACAACTACTTTTCAAAGAAGAACGGAAGCTCCAACCCCAGCCCTCCCCCAGGAACCCCAACTGAAAAAAACCCCAAGTGAAAATAAAAAGAAAAAGACTTTATTACTACCCAATTAACAAGCTTTGATGTTGAGTAACTTTGAATACAATTTGCTATCCAAATCATAGTAAAAGAGAAGAAAATCAATTCATTTGTTTAAGAAAAAACCCAAGCTAAACAACCAGGCATTACATTTAAAGATCCAACTGGTCAGTTGGTTCACCATTTCCAATTCTAGGTGAGGCAAGAGAAAGAAACAGTACCTATTTGTTTGCATGTGCACAAGCAACCAAATGATTAAAATTCCAACATGTAGAAATCTAACTCACCTTCTCTTAAATAAAATGGGTATACTTGTCATTACCCTGCTTGAAGACACATTATCCGAACCTAGGTAAAGGTAAGTCATATATATATATCTATACATATCAGCCGGGTAGAGCAAATAAAAATATTACATTTTATTTACTATTGAGGTAGGGTAATAAGCCAAGTTAATTAGAAAAATATACCAACTGGGTAGGGTATATATTTCCCCAATTATTCACCCACGGGTATATCCAGGTAAAATATTTATGGCCTGCCCAACACTGGAAAAGACCTTGCAAACATTTGAAGCTTTGGCACACATTAGCACTAAGTCCAATCCAATTGAAAGCTAGTGGTGGATAAGGTAGTTGGAATCTCCACATGCATGATGAAAGTTTCTCCCCCCTTGCAATGCCACTTGATTACCATGGTGGAAGTAAAATGAACCCAAACTTTTGCAAACAATGTCACTTGTTGACAATAAAGATTGTGTTATTGAATGGATTATGGTCATGTGAAGTATCTGATTTCTAATGTTTACTTCATATGTTCTGCCAAGAGTTTTATTCATGTAGGTGCTATGTAGGCTAGCTGGTGGAAAGGAAATCTCTAATTTTCTAATCTTTGGGAGAATCAGAAATCTTGAAATATTGTGCCATGATGCATTTATCAAAATTTCACATTTCGATGAAATGAATACAATGTTGAATGAGCAGATGAAACAAACATGAAGATGAATGGTTTATGTACAAAAGCAGATGTGACAAAAGCTTGAAGCTTAGGCAATGCTAGATAGTCTTGTAGCACATATTACATTGGACCAAATGCAGTAAGAAAAGTGATATGACTTAATTATTTGAAAAGAAAAGCTTTACAATAATTGGTTTTGGTATATAAGTGCTATACTTAAATTCTATTACGATTTTGGTGCATTAAAATTTC
>Ga0209208_10012185_pt1 | contig 10927 bp, 5 predicted proteins | sample S1TSphfallax_3_FD_187694 | JGI IMG/M metagenome (GOLD analysis project Ga0209208, IMG submission 187694) | Host-associated microbial communities from peat moss isolated from Minnesota, USA - S1T2_Fd - Sphagnum fallax MG (SPAdes) (version 2) | ecosystem: Host-associated > Plants > Peat moss >... | reverse complement strand
AAAAAAAATCCAAAAACGAAAAAACCAAATAAAGAGTAAAAAATAAGAAAAACCCTACTTGAAAAAAAATGAGGTGTGTCTTCTTTCTCCAAACTTCAAACTTGCATCCAAATAAAAAAAAATATAAAAATAATAATAATAATAGAAAATACATTAAAATAAAAATAAAAAAGTTAAAAGTTTCTAAAACATGAACCAAGGTGGCCGAAGGTCACGGGCACCCACTAGTTCTCATAAAGTAAACTTTCAAAGTAAACCCTATTCCCTTGTTGAAGCCTTTCATACCAATATCCACATATGACGGCATCTCATGTTTCAGACTAGTTGTTCCATCCATCCAATAGGCTTCCCTAAAGCACATGTACACATATGGTAATCGACATAATCCAAAATGGATCATCAAAATCATTTGAGGGAATTGTTATGTTTTTTCCCACTTGCACATCATCAACTATCCATTATCCTCCTATGCCAAACTCAATCTCTTCATCCTCAATTTCTTGCAACATTGCATCCCTAACTTGCAATCAATCATTTGGTTCCAATCTTGCCAATGTCCAATTTGGCACATGAGTATCTAATTCACGTTCAATGTTAGAATTCATGTCTGCACAACTCACACAAGCACATGATACAGGCATGAATTGAATCAAAGTTGGATCCCTTATTGACATTGATTGCATTTGGTACATACCTCTATTGCAATTGACAATGTTATAGTTGTGAGGGCAAGACCAATTGATGTCACCAATTTTGAGTTCCCATAAAAAATTATTCACAATTTTTTTAACATTATTGTGTGAAACATGATGTTTCTTTGCTTTTGCCTTCAAGTATAACACCACCTCATGCGCACTTTGAAGTTTTAATCCATTTGGCTTAACCTATTCTTTGCGGATTTCCTATTTACATAATAATCTTGCACCATCCACTTCCCCCTTCCTATGGCTAGAAGCAAAGAAATTCCAAATCATTTGACAACTTAATAGTAAGGTTGCACAAGAAGTTAGAGATGGATATCGACCCACAAAAAAACCATGTTGTTGATGATTTAAATTAGTTAAAATAACCATTTGACCAAATTAAATGTTCAAGTGGGAAACAACCCAATTGTTTTGTGTGCTCCCAAAGAAGCATAAAACAATGTTGGACATATAACGTATCACATTCCTTATCATCTAAGATTAAATAATGAACTTTTTTGAAGAGTTTAGACTTATATAAAGTAGGATCATATGATGGATTGTACTTGTAAGTAATCATAACCAAGATACTTACATGTGTGTTGTGCCAATGCATGTTTTGAATCTCATTTTGGACTTTCATTATGTAGTTTTCATTGAAATCCACACAAGTCAAAATGGCATTTGCTAGTAGATGGTCAAGTTGTTATTTGAATTGAACATCTTGCCAACATACCACATTTTTGTGTAAAACAAATGATTTCAAACGAAGCTACATGTACCTTACATAATCCATAAAGGTAGTCTCATTGTACTTCATAGTGGGAACCTTCTTGTCCTTGCTTTCCTCAGTTTGACCCTCTACTTCATAACTTATATTCTTCCACTTGATCAAATGTCCAAAAAGTAGTTATTGAGAGCATATCTTCGACGTTTGAATGCCACAATTAGGGCAATCTCCAAGTAAACATTCCCTTTTGTGCCATAGGGAACTCAAGGGCTTTGCACACAATATGGACATCCACATGTTAGTAATACCACCAAACAAATGAAATCCAACAAAACACAAACATGTAGATGTGCTTTCAACATCTACTACACATACCTCTAGACATTTGCATAAGCATGCCATGTATGCCAATTGAATCATTTCGCATATCATTGAATCCATTCACTAATAATTTGAGCTCTATGTGATAACAATAATAACAGGTGTTCCACTTCATGAGTTTACAAACAAACCATGGCTTTAGTGAATGAAACCTTGTGAATTGTATTTGTGCATCTAGGTGCTAGTACTTGAAAGATGTGAAGAACTCTAGTTGCACAAATCAAATTCAATTGCATAATTTGGTTAATATACACTTGGTTTAGGAATAAACATGAAATATATAACACAAAAGGTTATAGTCCTTACAATCTATCATTCATATATGACACATAACACCCACATGAGCCCTATGCAAATCATTCATTCAAGAGCCTTCCCTAAATTAAAATTAACTCCCATGAGGAGCCACATGCACTCAAGAGCCTTGAAAAGCTTATAGTTAATGAATTCTAAGAGGAAATAAACTACATAGTAATATGTAATTTCAAAAGATTGATTTAGTTATGATAAGAGACAACCTACAATTGAAGGCACCTTGTACATGCAAAAAACATTCCCATATGATGGGAGGTAACAATTTTCAATTGAAGGCCCAAATTTAAAAATATTGATTGAATTTTATGAAGCAACAATTGGCATTCTAAGGACCTATGTTGGTTGAAAGACTCATTGCCATCCAATTGTATGCAATAACTTGCAATTCATGAAGGAAAAGATTAACTAACTACCTAATTAGCTTCTAGGAGGAAACAAAGTATACATGTCCTCAAAAACATTATTTTATACACCTTAAAAGAACACAATATAACCCCCAAAAAAATTTAATCAAATTTAATAATAAAAATGGATGTTTAGAGACCTTCAACATCAATACGTATGATATTAACAAATTGCCATAACATCCCCATGGATGCCTATTGACTACTTAAAGATTCGTTGATTAAATGTGAGGAACAAATTTATGTATTTGACCTTAAGGGTTGAATTATAAATGAAAAGATTATGAACCAATGGGATTCAAACATTAGAGCCTTCATACTAGCTTAAGAAGTCTAATAGATTAAGAAATCAAAAGATTGCAGTAGAAGGGGAGAAGATTCGTCAACATTAGAACTCAAGTGATCCAAGAACTTTCACGATTTAGTTCCAAGAAGATACAACTTGCAATTGATGGCATTTTTTATGCAAAAGAAAACCTTGTTACATTTTGGCTTGAAGCAACAACCTTCAATTAAATGAGGCCTAAATCCATGAAAGATCAAGGACTGAATTAAATGGGAGGCAATAGATGGCATTTGAAGGGCCTATCTTCATTAGATTTGTCACTAAAATCCAAGAAGAAACAATATGCAATTGAAGGAAAAGATTAATTGCCTAACTAATCCATTTATAGGAGGAAATAAAGTATAATATAATAATTTCAAAAACATGATTTAATTCTTAAAGGATACAAGTTGCAATTGAAGGTGCCTTATACATAAAAATAAACCCCATTACATTTTGGGAGGCAACAACCTTCAATGAAAGGAGGCTTGAATCCATAAAATATTAACTTGGTTAAATGGTAGGTAGGAAATGGCATTTGAAGGACCTAGTTAGTGGGAACAATCATTGAAATCCAAAAGGAATTAACAATTTGTAATTGAAGGAAAATATTGATTGCATGATTGATGCATTTCTAGGAGAAAATCAAATACATAATATCCTAAAAAACATCCAATAATTCTAAAAAGAAACCAAAGGCAATTGAAAACACCTTCTATGCAAAAGAAAAACCTTTTTACATTTTGGGAGGCAACAACTTTCAATTAAAAGAGGCTTGAATGAATAAAAAGTATCAAGGTCTAAATTAAATGGGACGCAACAAATGGAATTTGAAGGACTTATCTTTGTTAGAATAGTCACTAAAATCCACTTGAAGAAATAATCTATAATTGAAGGAAAATATTGATTGCTTGATTGATGCATTTCTAGAAGGAAATAAAATTAATATTATCCTCAAAAACATTGAGTGATTATAAGAAAATAGCAAATGCAATTGAAGGCACCTTCTATGCAAAACAAATATTGTTACATTCTAGGAGGCAAAAACCTTTAATTAAAGAAGGTCTGCAACTAAAAAATATTAAGTGAAAATTAGAAGGAAACCATGTATCCATAAATGAGTATGCAAGACAATTATAAGAGCCATGCAAAAGTCAAAAGGAAGCTTGTATCCATAAAACATTGGCACCACATTGGGAGGAAATAAATTGCATTGGAAGGAATATTGTATGGACTGAAAGTCAAATTTATTGAGTATTTGTTAGAAAAAAACTAAACAATGAAAGTGATTGATTCCTTGTGGAAACAAAATTCAAGTAGTCAAAATACTTGACTCCTTGCACAAAAAAAACCAATCAGTCAAATTGCTTGAATCCTTGCACAAAAATAACCCAAGCAATCAAATTGTTTGATTCCTTACACAAACAAAACCAAGCATTTAAACTACTTGATTCCTTATACAAAAATAGATTGGAAGTAGTCAAATTGCTTGACTATTTGCACAAACAAAATTAAACACATAAATTATTTGACTCCTTACACAAACAAAACCAAGCACTCAAAGTACTTAGCTCCTTGCATAAGCAAAACCAAGCTTTCAAATGTTTACTTGATTCTTTGTGGGGACAAAACTAAACACTCAAATTGGTTGAGTCTTTATAAAAACTTCACCAAGCAATAACGGCAATTTAGTCCTTATAGACCCCCCCCCAAATAGTTTGTAAAAACTCCAACATGCCAAGTAGTCAAAACAAATTTAGTATTATATAGAAACAAAACTAAAAGCATTCAAGATTCAAATGTAATTAAAAGATTCATAGATTCCTTGCAATCTGCTATAAAATTTTACAACCAGAAATAAACAATCGTACATTCATAGCTTGTGCCATTAAAATCAAATAAGATGATGCATGTAAACCTACCTCCTTGGACTATGAGATTGATAAAATAAATTTCAACAATTGAACATAAACTTATATACAACCACAAACATTATGTGAGTTGAAAGCACCATGGACTCAAGAACAAAATACTTGAAAGTGAAAAGACACCATTTGAAATTGAGAAGATAACAAATGTCATGACTATTATGATGAGGAGACGCAATTCTACCTCCAACATGTAAATCTAAACATTGTACTCCATAACCTTGACTTAACTTATAATCCAAATCTAAATGGACAAAGCTCTTAATGTATATAAAATTCAACAAAATGTACATATGGTGCATACATGTAAAAAAGATGTTCATACAAGCAAAATAATTGAATAATTATTCAAAATTGTAGGTTCTAACTTGTGATATTTGAAAATAATGCTTAGGGTGGATTTCAAAATTCTTGACCCTAACCCCCCTTCATACAACATCCTTTCGATTGGGTGATATGGAGGTCTCTTGAACTCACGAATTAATCATTAAATTTTTCGTTGCCTCTAATAAAGTAGTAGATCTTTGAATTCTCTTATAATCAACCATAAAGCATCATTCATATTATCAAATTGGGCATGCCTTAACACTACTCTTGGTATGTTTTGTTTGTAAACTCTAAACACTACGACTACAACGCTTTTGCTAGTAATAGACTATGATGATGTTAATGTGCACACAATGTCTTTAGCCATGACTAGCTTGGATTTTCTACAACTTGCCAAGTGTGTATTGATGCCTTCTTTCATGTTCTACAACACATCATACTTATGCTTAACAACCCTTAGATCTGTTAGGTAAGGAGGAACCATATCTTTGAGTAGGGAATGATTTAAAAACTTTTGAATAGCCTCATGTTGAATTTCAAGAGGAACATTTATCAACTAGTTGATATTGAACAAAACCATTTCTCTTGTAACATTTGTAGAAAACTTTTGTGCTTCTCTACTGCTAAACTTTAAGTAGTTTCCTCCTCTGTTGTTGTTGTTGGTGCTCTATGAGCCCTACACCTCCTCATTCATTCTCGAGTGGAAGCTCTTCAAGCCTTACACCTCCTCATTTGTTCCCAAACGGTGGCTCTTCATTTTCCTTGGACAAATTCTTGTTGAATAGATGTTCCTAGTGATGTCGAAATCTTGACGATGGACATCACATTTGTTTGTTCCTTGCATAATTAAGTCATGATATTAGTGCAAATAGACCTTAAGATGATGCACATAACTTCTAAGCATATTGGACAACAAAGGTTAAAGAAATAATCATCACCAAAATTTTGAAAACATTAGTAGGTTAGTTCAACAAACATTATGGTTTAAAGATGATGCTTGATTTCCAAGCGACATTGTCTTCCTTAATACCTTGGGTGCAATAACTGTTGTAAATTGAAAGCTTGCATCTTGAACCTGCAAGAACAAGAATTAAACATCGTTAGAAACTAGGAGTACATTGCCGAATAGGAGAGCCAAGAAGTCAAAGATTAAGCAATTCCTTAACAAACTTTTCACACAAGTTTAACAACCTTTTAGATTTTGATGGTGTATAGTGGCGATGTAATCCTGAAGGGGTTGGCTCAATAATTGCAAGTTTAAGATCTATTGGACTATTTGGTGGCATGAAGAAGACATCTTCATTAAAGTCATCTCCTTCATTTTCATTTAGTATGAGTGTCCTTTTTAGGGTTTCCCAAACTGCATCACTATCTTTCTTTCACACACACACACACACATCTTCCTTGGCATGGTTGCAAACTACAAGTGACCCACCTAAAACCTACGACAAACCTTGACACCATGCCACAATCACACCAAAATTTGCAAAGAATTATAACACAATTTCAATGATATGAAAATAATTAAAAGAGAACATAAAATCTTCAAAATTTCCTCACACTTATTAACCCATTGTTGTTCACCTACAAAACTTTCCAAGCCCAACGGAGATTTTCAAAATGAAGTTCCAATTCAAAAAAGTCAATGAGTAGGTGTTTTCAAGACAATGTGCTTTATGTAATTTGCTTCACAATGGGTGGCACCATTTTAACCTAACGGTATAATGGGAAACATCTTTGCACCCCTAATCAATGGTTTAAATGTATTCATTTTTTCAAAGGCACACATTAATGGTTTAGATTAACTACTTTTCAAGATATGTGAAACTAACGGTTTGGATGTAATACTGCCTTTATGAAATTTAGGTTATAAACTTTGGTTTCAATTTTTAAAAATTATTTTACATGTTTAAATATTTATTAAATTCATTTGTACAAGTGTTTAGTCCATTATGTATATACATTCCATGTATTCATATATTGATTATATATATATATATATATATATATATGAAAGTTAAATTCATCATCTAGACATGAGATAAATTGGAAATTCTCATACTATTTAATGAAAGAATCCATGCATTTATTTAAAAGTATTTATTGCTTTATTGCTTTAATTATAAATGAATAAATATCAAAGTTTAGATTCAAATTCAAGAATCTTTGGAAGCATGCAAGTTGATGTTTTTGAACATAAATTATGTCAAACACACATATAATACAACAAAAGTTGATTTGAAATTGGATGATGTTTTCATTATAATGGTCAATTAAGCACTCACTTAAGACATAAAACAAACGTTATAAGCACATTTTAGTGCTTTTGCATCCTCTAATTTTACCATTGTCATATTATATTTTGGGGTTTAACAACCTAATATGTAACAATCATGGAAATGCAAACAAAATGTAATTTTTTTATTACATCAATTTTGAAACTATAATAGCTACAAACCTAAGTAGTCGTTATGCAAAGAGTGGCTCCTTAAAGAGAGAATGCACCCATGGCCATGACATACAATGAGTTTTCATTCCCTTTGTACATAGGCATGGTTTCAAGGGTTGTTATGCATCCAACTATTTATCAAAGTTGTTGATATATACCTTCCTTATCCATGTTGCTTGTATGTAAATTCATAGATATTAGACTTTTCACCGTATCTAAAGGTGAAGGGTTCAATATATGATGTGTCCATGCAAGGGAAATTGAGTTAAATCATGAACATTGACATGGTCCAAAGGCATGAGTGCACTGGAGTCCCCCAAAAATTATTATTGTGAAGTAAAATTTCATGTATTTCAAATTTTTGACAAGACATGTACACCAAATTTGATGATAATATTGTGAAATTTGAGGAGATTTGAAAAGTTTGGAACTTGACTCAATGATTTAAAAAAAAAATTCAACAAAATATTTTAAAAAATTGTGTGGTGAATATATAATTTGGACCAAAATAATACCCATCACAAAGTGTGAAAAATGAAAAATATATTCCAAAAGTGAGGTTATAGGTGATATGTTTGTATAAAATTTTAGGTGATGAATGAAAATGATAAAGATGATCCATCAATCACTTTGAAAATTATTAATTTTGTTTAAATTTTTTGGTTTGAAACATGATTTTTTTGTGAACTAATAAGCCACAATGAAATTATTATGGAATATTTTAATGAAAGAAGCATGTCAAATGAAAGAGGGGAAGATTGTTGAGATGGGAATTTTTTTTCCCATTCATATTTGCCTTGTTATTGGAACATGTCACCCAATATGACATTTTATGGTCATAAAAAATTTGCATGTTAAATATAGCATGTGTATTGAATGAACACCCAATCCTTTTAATATGATCATAGGGTCAAGGTTAGTTTTGATTTAAAATGAACTTTGGGTTACAAAAAGTTGTTGTGTGTGCACAATCCAAATGTTTCCTTACTTGAATTTATGATTGCTAAAAGATTCCCACCAATAGAAAGTTTATTTTACACTAATATCACATTGGTTATTTGTCACTAGTTTTGCCTAAAGTGGTGCACTTTTAATGTGAATATATATCCCCAATTAAGAAGCGCTAAAATATTAGTAGTAAATTATTCATTGTTAATGCATAATGTTTTCTTTTTAATATGTGCTAAATTTGTTATGTTACATTGACATCAAATCATTAGATGCATAATGTACTATTTAGCTTTTTTGATAGTACCTATGCAATACTTAACACATATAGTAATGTTGGCTTGAAATTTGTACAAACATATAGATTTGTGAGGGTGGGCTCATTGCAACATTAGTTTTCTATAGTGAATACTACATTGTCAAATGATGGGAGGGTCACAAGACACTCACTCATGTTGTCCCTTGGAAAAGTTACATGTGAGGAAAGATCTTTGGATGAGGGCCATCTCTCGATGTGCAATCTTTTTTCTTTTTTTTTGCAACTAATGCATTTCATAATATAAAAAAGAAATGTTTTAGGAATGTTTGGGAATAATCCTTCAACCATTTAAGGACACGAGTTTCAAGTTTCCATTTTTTCTTCACTTGAATAACCAAATTATATTTTTTGAATAATGTACTTAGTATATTTAAAATGTGACCAAGAGATAATGTGATTATTAATATTGAGTGTGTAGTACTTCAACATTGATAGATCTTCACGATGATGAATAGTGGGTGTCCCCATATCTATATGCTTATAATATATGTGATCATTTGGTATAATGAAAAGTCAACAAATGCAAATGCCATGCAAATTGTGTTTATGCTAAAAGAATACATTGGAAATTCATCGCATATTTCTTTACAAAACTAAACAAAGGAATGAAAACATCATGGAGACAATCTTGACATTAATAAAGAAAGATGGAGAGGAGATTTCCAAAAAGTTTTCAATACATCCCATCAAGGTTAATCTCATTTACATTTAAAAATGAACTTGTGAAAGGTGGATTGCATCTCTTTTGTTCACAAAAAATGTTGTTGACTTATATGTGATTTTAATTTGCTTTCTATGATAGTGCATGTGTTGGGGATTCAATGGTGGGAGGGTAGAGTGTGGGAACCCATATCATGTTATTCGTTTGGATATGTTACACTAGTTTAATTTGAGAATGTTCAAAATTGATGTTGGCATCATCATTTAGTAACCTTCACAAATTCTAACAAGGTTTTTTTGGTATTGGATAGGTGTTTGCTTGTGACTAAAGTAAAATCATTTAATTTTTTTTTTTTTGGTGATTGAAAGTCATAGCATCCCTTGGAATTTTACTTATACTTTTGAAGGTCTTGGAGAATATTTCAACTTAAAATATCAATGTTTTGCAAGACACCATACAATGTTTTCAAAAATAAATAATTTCATGTTTTGCAATTGAAAATGTTGAAGCATGACATAAGTTGGTCTAATGCATTTTTTTTTGTTGGATGGCGATTTATAAAACAATAGACATATTCAAAAGGATATTTATTTTATGACAAAAGTCAGAGTTCAAATTGGTTAATATTCATGTAATGTCACATTATATATGTCAATATGTTTATTGTTATTGTTTACAATTTTACGTCCGTTTGGGACTAGAAAGTCCATTAAACGAAAGGTAGATCATGGAGGATAAATTATCCTCTTGTACTAGTAGCATGCCACAAACTTGGCGAGGGCGACGGTGTTTGTAGTCTGCATGAGCTTAACAAGAATGCTAGTGTGGGTGAGGGGCAGGGCTAAACAAGAACGTTCCCTAACTTTTTGTGTATTTGGACAGACAAGGAACAAGTGCTCTTCATCCTTTACCTTCCCCAAATCGTAGCCTCGACAAAACTTCTTTACGTATGGCACGCCCTTCCATGAACCTAACACTATTTCAAGTTGTGTGTTGCCACATTAAAATCGGGCTAGAGCTTTCCGCAACTAAACATATATGATGTCACATAAGTAGCTTTCGCTTTCGTATAACATACCCTTGAAGCGCAAGTACCTTGTTTGCATGTTGGTCCCAATCTCGTGGTTGGTAAAGAACTTTTCAATGAAAGCCAACCGCATATTATCCTTCACCTTTTTAACATTCAACATTGTGTGGGGAAAACTTGCTAGACAGGTCGGATGTATGTGTGTTGTCCCAAAAGCCGTTCCTAGCGATAGTTGAGTAGTCCCCGCATGGAGCGGCATGGGTTGTTGCAAGTTGAAGCGATGTTTCCAACAACGGTTGAACCGGAGGCAGAAAACTTACCACCTCCTGGGGCTGATTCTGGAATAGCCATTTTTTCACAGATCCAGCCCAACATTTCTTTCCCGCAACAAGCATAGCAAGTTGGGCTTCCCATGCCTTTCCTAAGATGC
>Ga0209208_10012183_pt1 | contig 10929 bp, 5 predicted proteins | sample S1TSphfallax_3_FD_187694 | JGI IMG/M metagenome (GOLD analysis project Ga0209208, IMG submission 187694) | Host-associated microbial communities from peat moss isolated from Minnesota, USA - S1T2_Fd - Sphagnum fallax MG (SPAdes) (version 2) | ecosystem: Host-associated > Plants > Peat moss >... | reverse complement strand
CAATTCTCGAATATAATGGTTATTATTATTATTATTATTACTAGTTAGGATGCCCCCAATTCTCACAGATTGGCATTAAGACCCCTAGAACCCCACCCCCTCCCCCCTCCATGAAAAAAATAAAAAAATCATGACCCTCCTAAACCCTTAGCCAAAAAAAAGCGCACCCAAATCTTTTCACCCACCCTCCAAATCCCAAAAATACCTCTCTCCCATTGACAACGGCAGTTGTTGCGCGAAAACAGATGTAAAAATAAAAGTAAGAAATAAGAACTCGAGGTTTTAAATAGTTTTTGGGCCCTCAAGTTCGGGGGGACAGTTTTATTCAAATGGTTTCAAGACCTCGACAGATGGATAGACAGACTTACTGAATTAATATATAAGATTTGATATGAGTTGTTGAGACATATTTATTCAAATGGTATTTACGCTTCAATTTGATTTTTTTTTATTAGTCACCTGGTCAAGTCTACTCTTTGAATTTAACCAAAGTTTATGGCTTCAACCCATGTATATTTGTGCACCCTAATTTCTTTTAAAACAAAAAGACACATCTTAATTCGATTAAATTACATATGAAAAGGCACATCATTTGATTTTTTCTTTCCAAATTGTCTTTGGTTGTTGCGCATTCGTCTTCCTTGCATTGGTGAGAGGAGGATAAAAATATGGAATCAATATCTCCACAACAAATGCATGAACAAAAACAAGATAAATTAGCACCACAATATGTAGGGGAATATTTCACAATTTTGGAGTTGCAACTATGGTAAGAATTTCAACACTTTTTTATGCCAAAACTACAATATAATGACAACACATACCATGAACATTGCCATGGGAAATCATGAAGAACTTGCTAATTGTCAACTCTTGGAAGTTTCAAAATTTTACATAGTGTAAAGTAATGCATTTGTAATCATAATTAAAAAATACATGGAGATCTTGAAAAAAATATGCATAATGTAATCATTATCTTCAAGCTTTGATATACACTACTAGGCAGCCCACTCTCACAATTGGTCACAAATTAGAAAAAAGACCAAAACCGTGTACCTTTACTTAAAACAATTTTCTATTCAATAACCAAAAAAATCACAAAACAAACATAAATGACAAACAATTTTATGTTTCATGGCTTATTCATTTGGAGTCACACCCAAATAGAAAGTAAAGAAAACAAAGATGATAATCAAATCTTGTATAAAAAGAAGATAAAAATAATTTGAAAAACCCTCAAAGAATGGCCCACGCCCCTTTCCATAAGATGACATTCACTCTGATGAACTTGAGTCATGCATTATGAACATTGATTTCTAGAACCTTAAAAACATACGAGTATGTAGTATTAATGCATGAATTGAACAAAACATCCATAAAAGAAAAGCCTTTACTTCTACAAAGTCTTTCAAAGGCTCAAAAGTCTAACAAACTCAACAATGAAAAATAAAGAAATTTTTTTGTGGGAAGAAGAAATATCAATATAATGTTGAAGTACTAGATTCCCAATGGAAGACTAAAAGGATTTAAACATAATAGTTAAAGCTTACTTGATGCTACTTGCTCTAGGTTTGATTTCAAAATCTTTTGAGTTCCTAATGAAATTGTGAGCATCAAATTATTACCTACAACTTATCAACCCAAGTTTTTTTTTTCAAAAACAAAACTAATGACCATAATTGTTGACAATTTATATGGTTGAGGATATTGATCCAAGGTGACACTAGCTTTGATTAGATGAATGGAAGGATAGAAGGGAATAAGTGTAGGAGCATAGTAGGCATAGGTAGGAAACACACATTCACAATTTCATTGAAATTAGCCTTGAAAGGACTTGGTGGATAAGGGTACTTTGCCACCACATGAGACCTAGAAAAATAACATTAGAAAAATGATGATGATGATGATGATTAACTTTCGTGGAAATGACAAATGGTCACACTTGGGTGTACCTAAAATTAAATATGCAAGAACAATGGGTTCATAAATTCAATGATAATTTCATCCAAGATATGTTGAGATATTCAATTGCAAAATTGGCAAATCAAAAGTAAGAAATTGAAATGGAAAGCCTTTAACATTAGCTTAATTTTTTATTAATCATGTTGTGTTTAAAAGAGATATCACAAACTCAAGATTGGCACATAAGAATGTTCTTTCAACCGCTTTTGTTTTTGAGGAATTGCAATCATTTATTTTTCTTCTCCCACATCCATTGCATTGCAACTCAAAGGTCTAAATTTTTCTAGTCTTTGAGTGATACTCTAATTGCCAAAACTTTTTAATGTGCACTTGATGTGGAACCAACAAAAAATCCAAGTTTTTCATTGTGAATTGTAGACTAAAACTTTGATTCCATTACACACATGTTGACTTTACATCTCCAACATATGGAAATCCAATGTTGAAGTAGGGTTAGAAGGAGAATGAGAAGGGAACAGTTTTGATGATGATGATGGTAATTTCAAATGTTGTGGATCAATGCACTTTTTGTTTGCTAAGTCATTTGGGAAAGATTTTCAAGCATGGATCTTAGAAAATTGAACATTGAATGTTTCGACGTCTTTGTGTTTGATTTGTTCAAGCTTTGTGATGAACATGCATCAACATAAACATTTTTTCAAGACTAAAAGAATTTTGAAAGAATCCATGTTAAAATCATCCTTTACAAATGTTGTCCAAAAATATGAAACTTGTAATAGAACCTAACGCTATTCTTTCTAATCCAAGTTTGACATACCATCATCATTAGAATTTACATAGTCATTTATGACCTTTAACCTTGGATGCATTATATAATCACCAAGAAAGTGATGACAATTTTAGAATATATGATCATACAACCAAATAATCAATGGAAACTATGAAAAGATATTCATATGTGCATGATTGTTTAATGTTGAAATGCAACTCAAATTGCACCAAAATAACCTTAATTTGAATGTGTTGGATCAAAAATATCAACTTGGGATGATTGTTTTTAAGGGATGAATTAATGGAAGGCCATCCATTAAATGATATGTTGACACGACGAGTCTACAAAGAAAGTACTCGAGCAAGTGATGTGAGACTTTTATATAGGATCACATTGGATTTCCCATTATAGAATATATATTTTAATGACAATGAATTTTCATCGAAAATGGTTTAAGTAGGACAACAATAAGTTCCCATAATATTTCATCCTACCATGTTCCTACCCATAATATGCTAAAATGAATTATTCTAATTCAAAATTTGTTATATAACTACCTAAAATGACATCTTTATATGACAAACCTCTTGGATTTCTTGTCTTTTTGTATTCTTGTTGCATGCATCTCTTTAAATCTTTTTATTTTCTTACTATTGGAAACTTCCTATGGGTTTTTGTTTTGGACAACACTCATGGCCTTTTTTCCGTTTTTACTTGTATAATGTAAAAGAAGAAAACACATTTTATTTTGAAAATTTTGAAAAATCTTTCTTTTGTTTTTTGTTTATTGCAAATTTTTATCCAATTTTTATTTATTTTTTGGCAATCCTCATGGGCCTTCTTTTCATTTTCCCTTGCATATTGTGGGAAAGAAAAACACAAATTTGAAGAAATAGCTTAGGAAAGAAAGTTACAAAACGAACATTACAAGCTTGAGATTCAAACTTTCATAAGGTATCTTTTCTATCTATCTCTAGTTGTTTATTTTTAGTTTTTATGATATGATACTTGCAATTAGGGATTTTTTTTAATTTAAAAAAATGATGAAGTTTTTGAATTTTTTTTTTATGTGTGCAAGTTGATTACGTAGATGGGCGAAAACATTATTGGGTGATACCACTAGGAAGGTCACAACTTGATCTTGGACCTATCAAATTTTGAAATTCATAGGAAACACTTAAATACATATTTTCACATTTTTTTTAATGAGTACATTTATTACATTCCATAAATTTTGAATTTTTAATAATGTCAAGAATATTGTGTATTTTGATGTTTATGAACATTGCATTTTGGAAAACTTTTAGAAATGTCACATTGGTTCCTTTCTTTGAACTTTTTGGTTAGGAACACAAATTTGAGATACAATTGAGAGTTTTCATAAGAATTTTTTTCCTAAAGTATTTGGAAATCTATTTTTTAGTTGTTATTAAGAAATTAATTGAATAAATATAATTTAATTATGAATTTCCAAACTTAAGGTTATCAAATTCTAAAGGGGCACTTTTGATTAGGAATATGAATTTTTAACAATTCCTATTTATTTTTTAATTTCCGAAATAAACTTCAACCTATCTATTAGTGCTTATAATTGATAAACATGAAAAGAAAAAAAATTATAGTTGTGAAATTTTTAAAAAGAAAGTGCCCAAGAAAATGATTTGGTCGTTTTTTATTCTATAACCATTCCTTCGGGTGATTCCTAGTGATACCACCCAAGGATGCTTTCATCCAAATAACATTCATCGAAAAAGAAAAAAATTCAAAGAACATTTTTTGTTTCCTATCCAAGCTATGTTTAATTGGTTAGGAATGGAAATGGATGAGGTTTAGAAGTATTTGGAGCTTTTTGATGAAAAGCAAAAAATAAGAAAAAAAGACTCAGGAACTACGACTAAAGAGCTCCACCAAGAATATGTTGAAAGTAAATTCTTTTGGCATCCAAAACGTTTTTTCAAAATGTTAAATTTCTTTTTTCTTAGAGAATAAAAACTTACATACACATCAGACAACAAACATAAATGTTTCTTTTTGATAAATTTGATTACTTTTGGACAAATAGGTTACTGAACATCATCGCCAACATTTTTTTTCTATAATGATTCATAGCAATTTTGGTATTTCATGCAAGGAACGTAATAAGTAATAGTGGTCATAGTAGTAACAACAACATTGCCTATCCACAATAAACAAGTTGATGTCGGTGTTGGTTATGGAGGATTGTAAGTCTTTTTTGCAACTTTTTTTCATGCAACTTTATCTTTGTGTGTTCTCCACATTTTCTTTGCATATGTTATAATGAATGTTCTTTTCAAAATAATTGAAATAGAAAGGACATAGATAGGGTGCATGATGTGATTATTTCTAAAGGATTTATTGCAGATGAGTAGAAAGTGAACACAACAAGCTTTGTTCTCATCAAGAATAGGTATGTATTAACATGTGCAACTTGAGTTATATGGGCTTTTGTAGGGTTTCAAAGGTTGTTGCATATGTGAACCAAAAAAAAAGGAAAATACAACCATGTTGGACAAGCAAATGGGCAAGAAAGGGCATCAGTACATGGTTTGCCAAGACCCATGTGAAGGATTTTATGGGATTGATGTATTGGAGCAAAAAAAAGTCCAAACATAAAGCTTAGGAACATGTGTCCAAAACAAATTTCCAAGCAACACTGAGGGTTTTTTAATTTAAGAAATCATTCAATAGATTTGTTTTCTCATGACTATAATATTGTCCATTTACAAAAGTTAGGTGATGAATTATTTTTGGAAATGTAATTTTCATTATAATCTCATTAGGGAAAATTGTAATGTAAGAGGTTGCATCTATTGTCTCCCAAATTTCTTGCAATACCCAATCCCAAATTGCTTGGAGTTCCTAATATTGAACAATTAGGGTGTTTCAAACTTTCTTAGATTTTCACTATGCACTCCCCACCAATACTTGACCTTGATGTTGGTTGTTACAGACCAACCATTAAGTCCTTTATGGTTTATCATCATCCCAATAGACACACATGCATTTTCATATTGGTCTATTATATGGATCCTAAATCCTAATTCTAATGTGCAACAAAATAATATTAAAGTCTCTTCAATAACCTAAACAACATTAACAACCAAATGCTTAAAGTTCAAAACAGTAAGACATGCATAAGAAAAACTACTAAAAGACTATATGCTTAACTTTTGAAAAGTGCCCATTTTTATCCTTTTCATTGCGACCCCTTCATTGAATTCACTAACCATTCTTCTTACCAAACTTCCACCATTGCCAAAATTCCATCAAATACAAAAGAATAACTTGTCGTTCAATGTTCGTGATACATTAAAACCTCCCAATTTAACACCATCGCTTCCTAATCCAACATATCCTTGCAATAGACAAACATAACTACTCACAACCTTTAAGAAGTAGAAGAAGTCTCCATCAACCATCCCTTCTTTTGTCTTTTTCATATTCCATCACACTCATCTTTTTCATTAAGTTTTCATCCATCAAACCAACTCATCCCAACTTCCTTTCATCCTTTAATTCATGTGGTTCTTGGGGGGTACCCTAATCATGAGTGGACCCCACCACCCATCATATAGTATATTATAAAAAGGAAAATGTTGTCTCTTCCCAGTGCTTCAAGTTGTGCAAATCAAATGAGTTTGGGTTGTTTGTGATTAAATCTTAATATAACTTGGTTTGAACTTGTATTAACCAATTTTTTGGTTGGTTTGCACAAGTTTAATTTGTTTGTAAGCTTGCATTAGCACCTTTGTCCTAGTTCAATCCTAGAGTTTCCACACACCCTTCTAACCCCCAAGTGCATGGAACTAAAGGAATGCACCTTGGCTTGCGTTTCATTGCAATTATTAAAATCAACAAGGTACTTATTGTAATATCAATGTTATTATTTGACTTATAATTGTAAAAGTTCATAAATCATAAAAGGTGGATATAAAATGGACAACATTATTGTTTATTTATTGGTCACACAATATGAGTAAGAAGCCTTTCGGAACACACAATGATATCAAATTTACAAATCATGAACTTGTGCCCAGGGCAAACACATACCTAGGTGCACACTAAAGACCAACTTTGTTGTAAGATGCCATATGAACAATAAACCACCTTACATGCACCCTTCATGAAATGCCTTGAAGAGAAAAAAATGACACGTCATCTACTTTTGGTTGAGTCATTGTTAACACCTTGGGTCCAAGTTGTAGAAATTGACTCATCAACTTACTATTCTTCAAAATGATGTTAAATTTCCAAAACATGTCATTGTTATAACCCATGGAATTGGCCCATTTCAATCAAATGCATGAAACTTAACAATGTGCAACCATGTACAATTACCTTTTGTTGTAGAAAATTTATTTTGGGTTGCTGAAAGCAAAAGATATTTGTGAAAGAAAATTGTGAGTACACATGGAAAGTATTTGGAGTATCATCACATGTTGTAAGTAGGAATTGAGATCCAAAAGTTAAAAATGATTGTGGCCCAATTGACTTCACCTAACTATAAGACCCAATCTACAAGTTGAGCTTTCTTTCGTTCTTGAAGATGTGAAGAATCGAACATTGGTTTGGTATATAGGCTTGCACATGATATCAAGGATCCTACATGGCTAGTGGTGTATTTTGATGGGTTACTTACTTCCTTTGTCACGAGTTAGTTTTCATTTTGCATTTCAATGTGATGGGCAATTGTAACAAATTCATTTCACATGGCAAGTTGACAATTATTTATTTATTTATTGAGTTGATTGGGTTGATAAAATTGTGAACTTTCACACAAAATGTGAATATCAAAGCATATGAACCATATGAACTAAGGAAAAGTTTGAAACTTTTTACAATTAATCCAAACTAAGATTTTTTTAATTTTCCATGTTGCACCACACTTCAAACATAATGAAACTCACATCAAAGTGTCCAAAGTTTCCAACTTTAATTAATAAACCACTTTGATAACAAATTCAATAATATGTTATCAAATCAAGCAAGAACCAATTTTGGTATATAATCTAATCAAAAGATTGGTTTTGGTATATGACCATGGTTTTCAATTTTTTTGAAAATTTCATAAAACCACATTTATAGCCATCAATATTTTATTGGTTCTTTCATGAAAATTGTTAATTATTTGATGTTTTTGAAATAACCAAAACCTATGGTTATTTGTATTCTATGTAATATCCAAAATTGATGTCCTTGCCATTAAAATTAAAAAAACCAAAATTATTGCTAATTAAAAATTAAATAATCACACAAAACTTGTAAAAACCCCAAAAAAATATTTGGGTTATTTCTAACCTTTTATCCCACCTTTAGACTAAACCATGGTCCTTTTATTCAAAGTTAACATCATCTAGGTTACATATAGCTCTAAGAAGCTTCATGTAAAAGATGAAAATACTAATGTAGGTGTTAATTCCCAATGACCCAAACACATTAAATGCTCAAAAAAAATCATGTGGAAAAAAAAGAAGGAACCAAGGTTGAGGTTTGAGGAATACAAAGAATTATTTTTTCTAATTCCCAACTTACTAATAACTTAATAGAAAATGTTTTCTTAGCCTCATTTAGGCCTTGGATGAACCAATTGGTGACTCATACAATGATATTGTGATAAAAACTAAAAACCCTTATTTTTCTTGGGTTGTTTCTAAACATTATTAAACATTCAACCATTAGACTAAATCAAGGTTCAATTCTAACATTTCCCAAGTTGGTGTAGGCTCTAACTTTTAAGAGTCTTGAGTCATTCAAGAAGGTTCATATATCAACCTACCAATGTAGGTGTTGGTTTATTTTAGCTTCTCATCTAGTGGTGGGTGTAATTCTTTGTCACATGTTTTTTTTGATGGGCTATTTTTTACTTTGCTTTTCCATGTGATGAACATTTTTTTCTCACTACATTTCTTTTGAAGGGCATAGTTGTTTATTTATTTATTTATTTATTTTCATATTGCTTGTGACATGTGCAAAAATGAGCCTTATACACAGGTGGCATGATTGGAGACATTACTAACCTTGTACCAATATGAGGTTGGAAAAACTTGAGATAATATAATTTTTTAAAATATTGAGTTTTTTTGAAAATTAAAATCCCTTCCTGCTGAATTTAAAAAAAATAAAAATTGTTTACTGATGTGCCAAAATTTCAAAGAACTCTTAAAAATTGTAGCCAGTAAACATAAATGTGGCGACACCCTCCCCAAAATAACAGCTTTCTGTCACTTACATATAGGCAAATTTATTTATTTATAAAAAAAAATGGGAATTTGTGATAAAAAACTTTTGCATTTTCAGAAAAGTGTTTTGCCAAGAAAAAATCACTGATTTTCCCACTGGCCATAAACCATAGTATGGAATATTCCAAAAAAAATCCCTGGTCTTTGACCGCATAATAGGAATATTCCAATATGAGCGGTGGGATAGTCTGGGCTTCAAGGAATATTCCATTATCTCAAGGTAGAAAATAATATTTTTTTTCCCCTAGAGCCCACAATTTCAAAGCCCCTAGCATGGAGTTTTTGTTTTAGAAAAGGGTGTTTTGTTTTGAGAATATGGTTTTTGATTCTAGGCACAAGTTTTTAAAATAATTTTGAGCACACTTAGAATGAAAAGCTTTGAAATTGTGCCTTGAAATTGAATGTGCAAGCATTTGAATATTCTTAATTCAAAATTTATAAACATGTTCTAATTGCACAAGTACAAGCCTTGTGTGCTTAGAATAAAAAACCCCCTTATTGAAATAAAAAAATCCCATGTTAAGGGCTTTGAAATTTTGGGCTTTGGGGAAAAAAAATCTTCCTTATGCTAATGGAACTTAACCCATGGTAATGAAATATTCCTTGGAGCAAGGGATATGGTAAGAGGATGGCCTTTTGGTATTCCATGAATGTGAACCAACTTTCACCAATGCACCATTGAAAAAATAGGGTATGGGTTAGTTGGGATGAACCCCATCTCTCATTGAGCTAATACCCACTTCAATTTGCTCCTATCTAACCCTTATTTTCACCTGACCTACCCACCCTATGTGACACATGACCCATCAACTTTAGAGGTGTTCTATGAGGCAAGTATGTAAGTTGCATAAGTCATGAGAGGTTCAAAAAACACCCATGAATGCTTGCATCTTAAACAATGCTCTTTGGAGTGCAAAGGTGAATTGAGTAGAAAGGTGGTTGATTGAGTCAAGCACAAAACTTCAACTAAGTTTGATTGATCAATTGGAGTTCAATGCATGTAGTTTGCAAAAGGTTCATAAACTTGTAGCGATGATGCTAGCATGTGAGTTGTTGCTAGAGTTGCCAATGTTCCTTTTTAGTGAGACATCCCAAAGATGTCCTTGGAATGTTTCAAAACCTATCAAACATTTTGAATATGAGTGTCCAAGTAGAAATTTTGGTTTGGAATGGGACATTTTGGTTAGGGGACATTCCAATTTGGCTTCAATGATGAAGGAAATACACTAAAATGATATAATTGCAAACATGACAATGAGAACAATGAATAATGATAGGGATGGCAACATGGGTTGATGAGGCTAACAATGGGATGATCAAAACAACATGATGATGACAAGGTGATAGGATGATGGGAACAATACGAAATGGTGGGAATAATGATGGGATAATTGGAATGGTGATAACAAATGATGATAGGATGATGAAAATGATGACCATGCAATTGGAACAACAATGAGGAATATTGAGGAATGGTGATGGCATAAGGATGAGAAAGATTCCAAGAAACAATGAAAATGAAACTAGGGGACAATGAAAGCCAATGAGGGATGGTGAGGAAATGTAGGGCAACATGGGGTGTTGGGTTGGGAAGAAAAAAATGTTTCTTTCTTCAAAACTATGGGAGGTGATGGGTTGTTGAAAAGCCCATTGGGGAATGATGTCTCAATGCAAAGAAAAATGCTAAAGGACATAGGGGCATTGAATCGAAAAGACAAAAAATAAAGTTGTCAAGTAAGATGCAAAAGGATGGTGGGGGCAGTAGGAAGCAAGTAAGGAATGTTAGGGGTGCTAAGAACGACATCATGGACAAGGGGGGGTGGACAAGAATAATGAAATTTAATTTTAATTAAACATCTTCTACACTTCTGTAATTCTTTTAACATTCTTTGTAGTTGGTATCTGATCTAAGCAAGATGGCCGAGCTGCATTATAAAAGTAATGTGCCATAATTTGCATTAGTTCCTCTGAACT
>Ga0209208_10012181_pt1 | contig 10931 bp, 5 predicted proteins | sample S1TSphfallax_3_FD_187694 | JGI IMG/M metagenome (GOLD analysis project Ga0209208, IMG submission 187694) | Host-associated microbial communities from peat moss isolated from Minnesota, USA - S1T2_Fd - Sphagnum fallax MG (SPAdes) (version 2) | ecosystem: Host-associated > Plants > Peat moss >... | reverse complement strand
TAAAAGCATTAGGGTAGAACAGCCCATGACTGAACATTTATAGGAACTGAAATGACAAGGGTTTAGTAACTGTGCATTTTTTGACCATGCTCTTCAAAGAGCTTGGGTGAACCTTTACCCATAGCACTAGTAGCCATTTACAACATTCAATTCCAACCTACAATCATAAAATTGGGGAGGTTCTCATTGTTTGAATTTTTTTGGATAGAACACATGGTATTCTTACTATCATGCACTTTATACCTTGTGAACAAACACTTAAAATCTTATGCAAAAACCCCATTCGTCTATGAACAACACAACAATAATTTAAATAGGTTTTGTTTTTTTTAGTTATTTTTATTAAGGCTAAAATTCACAAATATAACCATACAATCATGAGTGTATCTAGGGTTCTAAAATAGATTTTTTTTTGGAACAACTAACTTAATGTCATAAAATCAATGATCATTGTGATGCCACATGGGGCCATCTTAGCAACTCCTTTTTTTTCCCCCAAATTTCAGAAAAGGACATTGTGGTGTTACAATGTTCTTCCTTTCTCTCTCTCCATCGTCTCTAGCCTTGCTCTTCCTCTCCACCACTATTTGTAAAGCTTTTGATTAAGCTCCCTTTCTTTCTTTCTTTTCTTTCTCTTTTGATTTGTGTTCATTTTTACATGCAAGAGAAATCCAAGAAGCCATCACCTATAGGAAGGCACTCAATTTACTTTTTTCCCTTTATATTTCTCATGTCTTTCTTCTTCATATTTTTATTTCAATCTCCCAACTCACAATATTATGTGTGAGGCTATTTAAAAAAAAGACACATCAATTGTTGTTTGGTTTGACAAGAGTCTAGAACTTTTTTTAAAAATCTCTTTTCCCTTTTCTCTCCTTTTCCCTTTGTGTTTGGCATCTACAATCTGACCTAGGAAAAAACAATGATCAATAGATTGTCATTTACAAAAGTCCAAAAAGAGTTGAAAGGGTTCAAACTTTCCCAAGTTTTTCTTTTGGGTCCTTTTTGTATGTTGCAAATCGGGAAGAAATGATGATTGCATTGATTATTACATCGCATGTAGAAGTTTGAAAGCCTAAACTTTTTCAAATTTGTTTCTTTTTCATGTTTGCAGTTAAAAAAAACATGACAATCACATTAATCACTACTAACATCCAATCCAAAAGGAGTTTAAAAGGGCAAAGCTCTCTCATGCTTATTCCTTTTTTTATTTCATTATTTCTTCCTTCTTTTTTTCCCTCCCACTTTGTTTCCCTTTCTTTCTTTTTGTTGCAAATCACAAAGAATGCAATGATCATGTTGATCATCACATGCATTCAATCCGAGGGTAGCTAGGAAGGCCCAAGTTTTTTCAAGCTCACTCTTTTATTTATTTATTTATTTATCTCTAGTCTCTCTTTCTCCTTTCTTCTATGTGTTATAACTTAGGAAGAATGCATCACCTACATTCAATCCAAGAAAAACTTTGGAAGGTTTGAATTTCCCAAAATTTTCATTTTTTTCCTCTCCCTTCTTTATCTCCATTTTTTCCCTCTTTCCTTCTTTTGTTTTTCCTTATATTTCTTTCTTTTCTTTTTCACCATTGCCATTTAATTCAAAAGCTCTCAAGGTCCTTACAAGCTTTTGAGGTTCTAACTTTATGAATTGCCATATCCAAATAGTTAAATCCTAACTTTATTAGTCACCATAACCACTTAAACCCACTTCTTTAAATCACCATAACCACTTAAACCCAACTCTCCATGTCACCATATCCACCTTAACCCATTTCTTTGAGTCACAATATCCATTTGAACCCACTTCTTTAAGTCAACATAGCCACCTAAACCCAATTCTTTGAGTTGCCGAAGCCACTTGAACCCGCCTCTTTGAATTGCCATACTCATAAGAACCCACCACACACCCCTCGCCCCTACAATTAATCTTGTTCAAAAGTTGATCCCAACCTTGTTACGACATGCCCAACAACCCTCATTCTTGCCATTTTTTTGTTGTTGAACATTCTTAATTATTGTTTAGATGTGAGTCCTAAGTTAAACTTTCTAAGACCTAGAGGTGGGGCTTGATAGCTTGCTTTAAATTGTTGTGGAATTGTTCACCTCCCTTTTGTTTCAAAATTACCAACTATTGATTTGATATGACCACATGTGAGATGGAATAATCCACTAATTGTTCCTTGCCTTGGGTTTTCATTATTAGCAATTGAGGTAGTGATATTAGGTTAATCAATGTGAGAATTCCTTGGGTCTTACTTGAACACTTAAGTCTTTTAATTTAAGACTAGGATCCTCAAAATTCACCATTAGCTTGAATGTTGTTCATTGTTCCATCAGGATGGTAAGGCTACAAGAAATTTGAATGTAATATAGAGGTGTGGGTGAAGAAAGGCCTTCAATTGTAGAAGAACTAACATAAGCATTGTGTGAAAAGTCCTTACAACATTCAACATATTTGTGATTGCTACAACTTCACCCTAATGTCATTTACTTGATCTATTGCATTAAAAAAGGGTATGTGTTTTCATGATCCTCATCTTTTGTTGCAATGAACATTTCAATTGGATTAAACTTTCCAACCATGGCAACAAGATTCAATGGCTAGATTTCCCATACCCTAAACCTTGATTTTATGTTTTTTAGGGACATTGCAAAGCCTTGTCCACCCATTTTGCCAATGTGACATTGTTTGGTTTAGAATAATTGTTTTTTGCCATAGTAAAATCTTGTTCTTTTCTAAAGGCATTTTTTAATGGTTTGAAATAGGTCACATATAATGGTTGGAATGCATATGAAGTATGGGAAGGTAAGGTCACCATGTCCAACCTGAATGTGATTGCATGTTCAATTGTTTTTATTGTTACATGCGACCCATGCTCATTTAAAACCAAGAGATGATGATTTTCTTGAAAAATTCCCCTTGACCTACAAATTTATTTATAAAAATGGCCAATGGTTGAAAAGGTTATATGTAATCATCCAAGTTTTTTTCTACATGGTTACACATGTTTGGGTGAAAGCATGGTGAAGTATAAAAGAAAATAGCTTAAAAAAGGGAGACAAAAAATGGTATTATTTTTTACATGAAATATATTTAAAATCATTGAAAATAACATAATAAAAGCATGGTGCTTTTCTTTGAGTTTATAATGAAGTTCATGATTACAAAATTTGAGAACTTTGGCACAATAAAAGTGGATAACAAGAATGTTTGAAAATAATTTGTCAAATTGAGTTTAAACATATTTTTCCATTATAAGTTTCATGTATCCTACAATATGTTGAAAATGTGGAATATTCAATAATTTGTACAAGTTTGGACAACCTAAAAAGTAGGGGAAAAAGTATATTTATTTTTTTAAATCTATTTGAATGTATATTAAATATGTGATTAATCAACATCATTGTGATAAAATTAAAGATTATCCTCATGTTGATCATTAATTTTTTTTAAAATTCTACTTTCAATACATAAAAACATGTTTATGGCTACTTGTTTTTTTTTGTGACAAGGAGCAGTGATGTCTACTTTACCTCACTAACACATGTTCCCAATCCACATAACTTTAAGTAATCTTCTCACATCCTAGAACCTTTGAAAATGTAAATAATAGGCAAGGCTACATTTGTTGCATTAACAACACAATTGATAATCAACCACTCTTGAAACTTGGGGGTGGTACTATAAACATCATAGGAGTTTCGCCTAATCAAAACCCAAGCACTAGATTATCACCCCACTTGCACTCCACTTTCATTCAAATTCTAGATGTGGTCTAGTGGACACTTATCATGTGTATACAAATTTTCCAAGTTGAGGTAAAAGATATGGCATGTTTGGCCAACAATTAACTATTTTGTCTTAGAAACTTCTCTTTATTCTGCAAAATGTATGTTAATTTTTGGATGATGTCTTTTGATGTCTAGAAACGATTTCCTAGAACATTATTTCATAATGGTGTGGGTTTGGTTTGTGTAACTTTAACTACCTTTAGTTTGAGTTGTTGAAGGGTGATGGAGAAGCCTACCTTTTGGATGTTCTAAATTTAAATGACTATTGTTCCATCCATTGCTTTTGTTAACATGCTTTAATTACAAACCTAGTTTCCTTGATTTGATTTTACCATTTATGTGATCTTAAAGTGAAGTTAAAAGGATGTTTCAATACATGTTGACCTTTTTCAAAGATGTGTGTCCCCTCTCCACTTCATCCATTGCATCTTCTAGCTATTGATAAACTATCCATTTGTCACATTTAAATCCATGTCCTACATGCAACCTATTAGTCTTGGATAATTATTTTTAATATTTGAATATAATAGGGTGCCTATAATTCAGTATGAAAATATATTTAGAACATATTTAGTGTCAAGGACATGAAAAAACATAAGAATTAAAAATAAGAACATGAGATGTGCAAGACAAACATGGAAACATGAACATGAAAAAAAACTTGACAAGGAAGTTTCTATGTGTGCATCAAGTAAGGAAGCTTGTTGAAAACCTTTCTAATTGAGAGTCAACTATGGATTAATTGAAATATAACTAAAAGTTAATTCAAACTTAACTCAAAATCAACTAAAAGTTGATTAGGACTTAACTATGAGTTAATTAAGAGTTAACTAGGATTTAACTAAAAGTTAATTGAGATTTAACTAAAAGTTATGGATGAACATTATGGATGAATTCCATCCATTGGAAGATGGTGTCTAATGTTCGCATTTGTCATATCACCTCCCCTTCTAGCTACGAATTCCACAAGGAACAAACTTGCACTTATTTGGATATTGTTGATGAAACTCATGCACTTTCTCCATGGCATTCAAAAGGTTTTTCATTGGTTCCCAAGTGCATTCACTCACACCATACCCTTGCCAATGAACAAAATATTGGAATTGACTATTAAAGATCCTTGAATCTAAAATGTCTTCCATTTCATATTCATGTTCACTGTCTTTTTTAATAGGTGGAGGGGAATCATGCATTCTTCTTGGAATGGTAGACGCATGGTAAGGTTTCAACAATCAAACACGATAAATTCTCATAGAACCAAGAAGCTTGAGTTGGAAAACCATGACAGTGATTTGTTTCACAATGAAAAATGGACCTAGCCTTTGATGATTTAACTTTTTTGATGGCCTTGTTGTTTTGATATGTTGTCGTTGAAGCCAAACCCAGTCCCTAACCTTGAAATTAGGTTGTTCTTTCCGATGTTGATCATCATTCTCCTTGTATTGTCTTTGCACCTCTTCAAGGTTATATACAAGTTGAGTTCAAATGTCTACTAACCACATGGCTTGATCCTTAGTTGCTAAATTCATGATTTTGTGCACACCTTGAATGTCAAACTTGGGGTGCAAACCATGATTTACAAAGAAAGGTGTTTGTTAGGTTAATGAATGGATTATGTTGTTGTAGGTAAACTCTACCATGGCCAAAAGTTCTGACCAATTATTTTGATGATAATTCATTGTGCATCGTAAATACTGCTCCAAGATTTGATTGACCTATTTTATTTGCCCATTTGTTTGGAGGTGGAAAGTTGATGTCAACTTCACCTTCACACCTAAAAGTTCAAATAGTTGTTTCCAAAATTTGGATGCAAACTAAAGCACACAATAAAAAATTATATCTTCAAGAAAACCATGATACTAAAAAACATGATCAAGGAATAACTTGGTTGTTCCTTTGCTAGTTGTTGTTTTGGTACATGAAATGAAATGAACCATCTTCTTCAAACGGTCCACCACCACCAAGATGGAATCATAGGAATTAGAAGGTAGAAACTGGTCTGTGATAAAGTCCATAGAAATTGAAAACCATGGGGATGTAGGGATTAATAATGGTTAAAAGAGACCATGGGGGTGATGACAAGGATTTTTTGTTCAAGCACAAACATCACAAGATCTGACAAACTCCTTCACATACTTCCAAAACTATGGTCACCAATAATTTGGAAACACTAACTCCATGATTTTGTTGAATCCAAAATGGCCTACAACTAAAGCATCATGCTTAGCTGGGAGAACTTGAAATCGCACAATGCCATCAAGAATATACAAAAAACCATCATGATAAAGTAGACCATCTTGAAACTCGAACTTAACATGATCACTAGAAAAATCATGGACTTGATGATGATTCCTTAATTAGCCTTAAAAGCCAATAACAACAAGGTCGATTTTCAAATCTTCATGAATTTGACAAAGAAGGGTTGTGTCATTAGGAATTATTAACAACATTTGAAATCGAAGATGTTCAAATTTGAGAATGACATCACATTGTTTTTCATAGACAACATCTCCCTCCTTAGGCCTAAGGTACAAATGATGATACAACGCATCAAGTTTCCTTTGTTAGCACCCAAGGTGATATGTGATTTCAAACTAAAATCCAGACAAGGACAATGCCCATTGAACTTGACATTGATTCAAAACATGAATTGTCATGAAATACTACAAATTTTTATGGTCTAAATACACAATGATTTCATGTTGAGCTCCTTTAAGCAAATGATGTCATTCTTCAAAGACATCCACGATGGCTAGAAATTCTTTATCATGAATCTTGTAATTAATATTTGTAGGAGAAAACTTATGAGAACGACAGTTGACATGATTAAGAAGATTGTCTTTTCCAAGTTGTGAGAGCATGACACCTATTGCAAAGTTAGAAACATCCGTCGCTAAGATAAAAGGTTTAAAAAGGTCTGCATGAATCAAGAGTGGGGTAGTTGTGAAAGAAACTTTCAAAGATTGAAAGGCATTATTAGCTTCAACTCCCTAATAAAAAGGTTGATATTTCTTAGTCAATTGAGTAAGAGGGGTCACTATTGAAAAATAGTGGGCAATGTAATGTCGATAAAAGTTGGCAAATCCAAGAAAACATTGGACATTTTGAATAAAAGCTAGAGTAGCCTAATCAACAATGGTCTGAACCTTGCAAGGATCCATGTGAATGCCATATCCAGAGATGATGTAACCCAAGAATTCCACTTTAGATTGATGGAATTCACACTTCTCCAATTTGGCTTAAAGTCCAACCTCTCGAAGCTTTTCTAAAACGAGACGTACATGTCACTCATGGTCGTCCATGTTCTTTGAGAAAATGAGGATGTCATTGATGTAACGGACCATGAAATCGTCTAAATACTCATGAAAGACATTGTTCATTAGATGTTAGAAAACATTAGGCATGTTACTAAGGCCAAATGGCATCACAACATATTCAAAATGGTTGTAATGGGTTCTGAACGTTGCCTTCCATTCATTGCCTTTTCAAATTGCACACCAAGTTGTATGCTCCGCCTAAATTAATTTTCGTGTACACCTTGGCATGATTGAGCTAGTACAAAAACTTGAAGATTAGGGGCAAAGGGTACTAATTTTTGATGATGAATTGATTAAGCCCATGGTAATTGACACACATTCGGAAGGAGCCATCCTTCTTTTCGACAAACAAGATTGGGGCATTAGCTAAAGACTTGGAATGTCGAATGCACCCTTTCTCGAGGGGTATAATCACAATAAGAGTACACAAAAGGAACATTTCACCCCAAAATCACTTTCAAAACACTATTTTGAATGACCACTATATGTTCATTAGATGTTCCCATACTTTTTGATTAAAATGTTTGTGATTGTTTGTGATTTAGATGATTTAAAGACGTCCTTAGTTGTGCTAAAAATTTTTTAGGACCCATGTCCGCTTGAACTTTTGGGTGAAAAAAAAATCAAAAGGAATGTGTTTTTTTGGGAATTTTTAAAAATCTTTATGTCTATAATAAAGTAATGGATGTTACATCTATTGGCATAAAGATCAATCATTTTGGATAAGTACTCTTTTTTTAAGAAATAAAAGAAGATCTTTAAAAAATGGGTAATTTGGTTACAAAGGATAAGACACGTTTTTTTCATTATTTAAATCATTTGTTTGTTTCAAGAGGCTTCCACCTTAGTATAGTAGGTGCCTATGATAAATCAAGATAGTTTGGGGTCATTTTACATGATGCAAGAACATGTTATGAATTGGAGGAGTTTTTTGAACAAATTGGGACTAATATTAAAATCTTGGCCATTCCTAAGGTGTAATCTATTTGGGAGGCGGGGGGGGGCGGGGGGGGCATTTAAAAGTGTCAAAATCTCTTGACCATTTGATTTGTTCAATCTCTATCGCCACTTCTAGAATTCATCCATCTACTTGCCGAATTAATTAACCCCATCCATTTTTTCTTATGTCGTCTCTCTCACAAGTGTAGGGTTCAGCGTTCATGCCACCTCTCTTGTATGTTCTGGTCAACATGTGTGTTGTTGCCATCATTTAGGTTTTCTATATAAGACATTATTGTGATTATTGTGACAAAGCTTCAACATTGCAATAGTTTTGTTGAGATTAATTGGTCCATGTTATACAAACTTAAGGATTATCATTCGAGTTTCTTATTTCCAAGTCTAATATGAAATGGGGTTTCTGTCTTTTCACCATATTCATGTCAATTTCTTGTTTGCATTGTCTACATTTGTCATGCAACTTAGGAAGTCATTTGTAGAAACTTGGCATACACATTTCTTCACCACTTTTTGTTACTCGTGAAATTGACATTTCATTTTGTTAGGCACATGGCAAATGTGCATTTGAGAAAGGCTATAGGGGAGTCAACTACATGTCGACCCATGGTTGTGAAGCTGTTGGAGACTAGTTACTTTGTGGCAATTGCTACATAGGTTGAAATCTGGACATATATCGCAATGCCACCGTAGTGTTATAATTGGTCTGCAACTGCAACCTTTGCATTGGAATATCATTGGTTGGCCAGTTTGCGGGTTCACAACCTGCCAATGACATCATATAGATTTATCAATTTGCAAGTTTCTTCTTGAAACAATATACCATTATGTGAGATCCCAAGATAGAACAGCTACATCATCTAAGCACATATATGATGCAATGAACCCAAAGTTTCTAAGCTCCCAGAATTTCAGATGAGACCAACATTCCAAATTCCATGAAATTGATAACAACATCCCACAAGTGATTGATACAAATTCATACACACAATTATGTGGAAATCATTCAGACATTAAACATTTCAAAGCAACCTTATATAAGGGGGAAGGATCTGGGTTCAAGTAGTGAAACAAACCGGGACCCAATCGACAGAAATTATTCTCTGTTGAACAATTTTCATTTGGTGAGTTGCATTGTCAACCAATTGTAGTCTTGTCAATTTTTCCTTCACCTCCTTGGATGACAAATTTGCACCAATACTTGAGCTGGCCTCATTGCCCCCATTGACTACACATATCTCATCATGATCCAACTCCTGGAGCAGCATGCAACACACACACTGCCCCTTCTTTGACAGTGATAGTCCATCCCCGGTAGCTTGATTGTGCATACACACGAATCTTGTCTCCATGTCGCAAAGCATTCACAAATGGGTGTAGCTTTCGCAATGTGCACAAATACACTTGGTCTTTCTTGTTAGCATGCAATAGTCTGAACAATTCACAAGTTTGGATTTCCTCATTGTTTCGAATGATGCGAGCTTCCATAGAGGATCGGATATTGGATTGACAATGTTGGTAGGCATAATGAGACCAACCTTGATCGTGTGCCACAAAGGAGAAGATGACTGCGATGCATTCTTTGTGTTCTGTAACAGTGGTTTCCATGCACAACTCATGACCATTTTTGGATTTTACTTTGACAGCCATACCATTGTTGACAAATCCTAGGGTGCTGTCATAGTAGCTGACCACCTGTTCAGCTGGTTGTTTCTGCAACATAATAATGTTAGGTGTTATTTACCAACATAAGATGATGAATGTAAAACTATATCATGAATTTGGTGACTTTATTTAAAAACCAATCATGAACGAGTGTGAAGAATTATATCCTAAACTATTATGACCAAGGTCCAAATAAAAGACCTGATAGGAACTTCTTGAAGTTGGCATTAATCAAGTAGCAAAGGAAATTTAAGTCCTAGGGTTCACAATAACCAACAATCATCAAACACCTACTGCATTCAAACCTTATATAGAACATTGCAATGGTTTTGTTGATTTAACATTGCAACATTGTAAATCACCAACAAGTTCAAAGAACAACACATTGAAATTTAGTAAGGTCAATTTGGAGATTTGATCAACTACCTTTAACCAATTGCTGTCATAGGGCATGCAGACCTTGCTCCCACTCAAGTAGCACTTTTCCAAAGTGTTGTTATGATTCAGACCTGGTGCATTTTGTAACATGGTGCAACCTGTCAAGTTCACTTCCACCAAAGAAGTTAAGGAGTGGAGGCCTTGTATTTGGGTCAACTTTGTGCACTTGCACAGCGTTAAAGATCTCAACAAGCTCGAATTCTCCAATGATGGAATGCTCATGAGCTTGGGACAATCGCAGATCTCAAGGTATTGCAGGCTCTGTGGCAATCCTTGAACATCTTTGAGGTTTAGACAATGGTAGATCCCTAAATTGACCAAGTTCTGTAGGTCTCTCAAGTTTTCTGGCATTGTATAAACCATTTGTGTATCATTCCAGTGAATCTTTGGTATTGCAGCAGGGATGATGGCTGCAAAAGTTGGTGCTACTTGAAGCAAATGTTGTCTGATTTTAGGATTATCAACAAGTTGTAGTGTCGCCAACTTCACCTTCACCTCGTCATCTAATGACTCATTGACACTTTTATCCCATGGGTGAGTTTCACTGCCACCATTCATTACCACATGCACCTTCTTATGATCCAATTCTCCTTTAGTTGCATGCACCGCACACACTGCTCCTTGTTCCACTGTGATGGTCCATTTTGGGTAGCTTGACCGTGCGTACACACGGATCTTGTCTCCGTGTTGCAAAGCATGCACAAATGGGTGTAGCCTTCGCAATGTGCACAAATACATTTGGTCTGTCCTGTCAGCATGTCGCAAT
>Ga0209208_10012180_pt1 | contig 10932 bp, 8 predicted proteins | sample S1TSphfallax_3_FD_187694 | JGI IMG/M metagenome (GOLD analysis project Ga0209208, IMG submission 187694) | Host-associated microbial communities from peat moss isolated from Minnesota, USA - S1T2_Fd - Sphagnum fallax MG (SPAdes) (version 2) | ecosystem: Host-associated > Plants > Peat moss >... | reverse complement strand
TACAAGCATGATAGTAACTACTTTCTTGTCACAACAACTATTTTCTTAAGCATTTTTTTTAAGGGTTTTATTTTATGTTCCTGAACTATAGATATGCATGTGAGTAGGCAAATTTTAATACACATTTTTTTAATCTTTTATGTGTTTTTATACTCAATAGCCCTCACCTAATGTGGATTTAAGATTATTAAAACAAAAATATATAATTTAGTTTTGATTTTAGTAAAATCAGACATGATCAATGATTTCAAAGAAATGGAAAAATCAAATCAACCCAAACATTGGTTTGGAGAATTTGTAGGCAAAAGGAAGTATTATAGTTGAAATAATTTTGATACAAATCTCATGTATCTATTGTGACAATTTTTGCAACTTTAATAATCCACTAGAAGTAATGGAAATGGGCATCATGGTGACAAAGAAAAAATGTAGAAACTAGATATTGATATAACCACCTCTAGGTAATTAACTGGCATGGTTGTGTTTAGACTTTACACCATAAACAGAAATGTAAACAAGGTTTATATTCATGTACCATCTTCTACTTCCATTGTTGCCAAGAATATGAAACAAGCTCATGCCAAAACTTCCTACAAAAATGTGAAGCATGAACAAAAAACAAACCACATGAAACAAATATTAATTATGAACAAATGTCAATTTGAGTTGGTTATGATTTCAAAAACCCATAAGCAAAAATGTCATGTTCAATTTTAATCCATGATCAAGAGCTTGTAATCTTCAATATCATGTGCACATCATGGGGTCCTATGTTCACATCAAATCAACAAATTGTTGTAGAGTCTCAGCAAGGTAATACATATGGACCCATGGATATGGAAGTGGAGTTATTGGCATGGGTTGTTAGAAAAAAGGCAAAATTATGCAAACAAACACTCATAAAACAAAATGTACATTAGGGAATACCTCAAGAAGAACATGATAAATCTTAAAATTACTCCACATGCCCAACTACAACCACCTTCAATAACCATAAAGAACTACCAATTAAACTATCACCTTCCCACCCTAGGTCCCTTAACAACCATGATTACATCAACAAGAGACTTGTGTTGATGGTTTCATATTCATTTTGTGTCTTAAATTTCTCCTCCGAACACTTTTAGAACTTGAAGCAAGGTTTTGACAAAAGAATAAACTAAAACAAACAATTGGAACCACAATAAGGTTATGTGCATATTTCAACATGGACATGGTATTAGAATTATGGGATTATGCCTTGATAGAGGTTCCTTCAAGATGTGTGATGCTCAAGAATTCTGAAGATGCAATTGTATCAAACATATGGGATTGTGTCAACATAGGTTCTTTCTAGATGTGTGATGTTCAAGAATTGTGAAGATGCAACCCATGGCCACATATTATCGGATTTATAAGTTCTATTACAAGATAATCTATACCTATATGGCTAGGCTAATTTTTCTTTTACCTTCTCAGATTTTTCTTCCAACCATTGTAAATAATCATATCCTTATAAGTTTTCCCATTGAAGCTCCTTTATCCAACCTCCAAAATGCAAAGAACATTGCTAAAACATAAATAGACCACATAAAACACAAATTATAAATTTGTTAACAATCTAGAATGGTTATACAACATGAGTTAAACATGGTTAGAAGCAAATAGAAATATCCTTGTTTGTCTTTTATAGACTTATAGATTTCAACTCCATGCAACTTGCTTTTTGAAGACCTATGGATCTCCAATGGGCCGAGCTCTTGAGTTGATACACTTGAGATCCTAAGCCTTTTTAAATGCATGGTGCCTCCACCTACACTTAGAAGTCATTATTTGAAACAAACTTCCACCCTAGTCAAAAGCAAGATACCAAGAAAATAAGTTCATTATGATGAACTTTCTATATCCTCTAGGTCAATTAAGATATAATGAGTTACAAATAATATCTACCAAAGCAAATGAAGAAAAAGGAACATAATATAAGACTCACCACTATCATAACCTTTGAGTTTGCCTTTTTAGAACCTTCAAACCTTTTGGTACAATAAGCTCTAGGAAATTATGACCTAAAATATATGCATCTTGTGATCAAATCTTGCAACAACAATGTGCATCATGCATTTGAACTTCATTTATGTATTTACATTTTCATAATTCTTAAAGTGCTAAAGAACCCCAAACATAGAGCACTAGTTGTATGTTGACCTAGAAACTTGGTGCCTTTGTTTGCAGTAGCACAAAACTTTAAATTCTTGTGTTGTGAATAGCACAATCCTTGCCATGATTGCATGTTAACTTCCAACATGTGAATAAAGAGAAATAAATGATGAAAGAATATGAAAGTGCGATGGCTAGCATGTAATGAATGAGGAGTTCACTAGGAGGGAGTAGGAAATGACAATAGTGAAAGGGGTGGCATATAATCGTTTAAGGTTTAGGGAAAAAAATGGAAAACATGTCATGAACTTTATCATGTACTTGTTTGAAATCAACCAACTAGTACATGCCACATAGTAGTGAGGAAAAAAAAAAACAACAACCCAAAAGTAACCCATGTCTTTTTGAAAAGTAACACCTTTGACTCCTAGTTATAGGTTTTTACCCCCACATTAACTTTTTTTTCTTTATGATGATTTTCAATCATGTCCTCTCTAAGGTTTTCTGAAGCAAAGATTGCTTAATTTTGTTGGTAGGGATGGAGATGGCTATTATTGGCTCATTGGACAAATTGATGATGTCATTAATGTTAGGTGTGTTGTGATTGAATTTTCATGTTAATGTTTGTTGACACGAAGGTTTGATTATTGCTCACAACTTGGCACCAATTGTCTACAATGGTCAATAAACATTTTCTTTGTTTAGAATGGACTCTAACTTGATGTTGTGGTGAGATGTTGTGGTGGGCATCGGATTGGCACAATAGAGGTCAAGTCAATTCTAATGTTTCATCCACAATGTATAAAGGTAGTTGTGGTTTGGTTCGATCATGAGGTAGATCATTAATAAATATGAAAGGATTCTTAATGAAAATATTATATGGTTGGTGCAACATTGGCAATTGCATCCTCACCATTGGGCATAATGATAGGTGCAATTTCAAGCCATGGAGTTGCCACTATGGTATGTACCCATATGAATGGAATTCAAAGTGGAATTTCCACATTGTTGTTAGCAATTGCAAGGCATTCATTTGTACATCACACATGCACGCAATTCTTCTATTTAGTTAGGTTTGGAAATACAATCTATAAGGAAATGACTTTTATTTTGTGCTTTGTAGTTGGTTGTACTAAGAGGTTCCTTTCTTGGCACTTACACTTCTAGAAAGGAAAATTCTCCATTACTTTTAATATTGCATTCAATTTTTCATTCTCTTTTCATATGTGTGCTATAAGTTTCTAGCAATGTTCATCATTGATTGACTTCGAGGTGCTTATTGTCGAGCCTCTTTTGATATCTAGTTAATTTCAAGAGGCTTGTTGTTTTGGAAACACTACACTAGTGGTTGAAAATATTGCATGATGTCTATGGCAAGTGATAACATATGTGGGTGGTGCATTATTCCTTGTCTTTGTTGTTGTGTTGCAACCTTAATGGAAATTGTGAGGTAATAGAAGGTGCCGAAGGGATTAGTTTGAATTATCACATTATTTGTGGTTTAAGTAACCCCTCCATTATGCCTATGAATCCTTTTCACAATTGTTGTCAATAATAACACATCCTTGCAATGCTTCATTCCTTTAATGAATTATGTTTGCAACACCAAAGATTAATAAGCACCCAAAAGCCATGGTCTCACAAATGGGAACCAAATTAATATTCTTGAGAAGGCCTATGTGCATGACACAAATTCAAACCCAACAAATGGATACAAAAGTGGTCCAAAGGAAGCTTATAATCCATGTAAAAGGGCTTGCATTCAAACCAATGTTACTTGAATTTTTAAAGAACTTCCACTTATGGTTCTTTGAAATTTTAGAAAGATCAAAAAACCTTTTGTTTTAGATTTTTGGGAAAAAATGGAATAAGAATAAACTTTAATTTCAATTTCTAAAATTTTGCAAAACTAGAGAACTTCAAATTAGGAGATGCCCTTGGGAGCCCAAAGGTTACACTTTCAAGCCTACACCTTCGAGCTATTGCCTTGAAGGCTACAACCCTCAAATTAGTAGAGGCCCTTGGGAGTAAACTTTTTCAAGGGTAAAACACAAAAGGTTTTAAAATTCAAGTGGCTTCTCCATGTGATTAAATTATCTCAAGAATTTTCAATGTCAAATTTGTATCACGCATTTGGAGAAGTGCTAGTCTTGGGAAAAGTTATGTTTAAGCTCATGAAAAATGGCAATTCAACGTTACTTTATCCAAGGGGTGCGTGAGGCTTTCCACACCTAGTAGGTATGGTGTTGTGCAAGTTTATGATAGTGATTATGTCTACTAATTAAGGTCAAACGTAATCACAATGTTGCTAGGAATATGGTCCATCCAATGTAGTGGACAATGGATTAAGCTGAGACTAAGATGATTTTCAAGAAGAGTTAATAGGTATTTGAGAATGTGGTTTTTCTGTACATTTTGAAGGGGGAAACACACAAGATTTTTTAGCCATAACAATCTTAATTTGTAAAAATGGTTGCATGGTTTGGTTACACAATTATTTTATTTCCAATTTTGGAAAAGATGAAATTCTTAATGTATGTTTTTTTATTTTAGCTCTCATCCATATTGAATGTGACAATTCCATTTTGATGTGTTTAATAGTTAGAAAACTACTTGGATTTGTAGTGTTTTTGGATGTATTGTGGCCATACATCTTAGTGGAAGTTATTAACTTGAATTCATTGGTTGTAGGTCATACTTGATTTTGATGATTTAAGGAGAATTCCATCTGGTGATTAGTTTGTGATCAATGCACCTTAATTTCGATAGTCATATCTTTCTTTTAACAACAATTGTGGTTCTAAACTTAAACCACAATTCTACTAAAGGATTGTATGATGTGATTCAATTCACAATTGTATATCAATAGTTGCAACTTCATGTATATGTTTTTTCATAAATTGCTAGAATGGGATGTTTGGTATCACAAGACTGAAACACAAGGAGAGGTTGTTGACCAACATGTTCATTTTCCATTTCTTGTTCCAAAACTAAACCCAAGATAACTTTACATTTTGTTTGGCAAACCTAGTTATATAACTAAGTTTTTATCTAGCTCTTGTAGAGTTTGTTGGGCCATTTCAATCGGTTCTATTATTCAATAGATGTGATTTGAATAATATTTATTGCACGAAAGTAGCTTGGGCTTGCAAATGGTTCATAATGTTCTAACCATATCTTTCCATTGAAAGAATTCCTTAAATTCAAAAAATATCTTGATGTAGTTTAATAACTTTTGCTATGGTTTCTTTGGTGATTATCAATGAAATTATGGAAGGAGGGAGGGGGAACTAAAAGATAGGAAAAAAATAGTTATTTTGTATGAACATGTGAAGAGTGAGGTGGCCAAATGTTTATATTGATGCATTTCCAATTCCTTCAAAGATTCAAATGTGAGTCCAAGTAGAAAACAACAGAAGAAGGAGGAGTCGGTGTTCGTTCCTTAGCTCACATCATTATGAGGGGTAGATGAGCGTGTTGGAGCTCCGAGATGGGACTAGGAAGAGTTGACAAGCTTCACTCACTCACACATGCCTGCACAATACCCACACAAGGTGGTTAATGTGTAGTTGGAGCACTTTTGGTGCTAGGATGAGCCACGGGCAACACGAACACACAAGATTCACCACGACCCAGACTTAGGGGAAGCCACCACCTTCCCCCTTATAGTATACTTTGTGGTTGGCCACAGAGCCCACATCCAAATGGCCTTTTGTCTTGGGATTCCCAAGTGGGAGTCCCGAAATCGCCCAAGTTGGGACTTTCGCAACTTTGGAGCCCCATAACTTTGCGAGCAAACCTCCGATCAAGATGCAGTTTGAAGCAAAGTTGTAGCTCTCGTCGAGAGCTTTCCAATGGTATGTCGCACGCACTTTGCAGACAAGTAAATCGGGTTGATTCTAGACTTTTTGTGGTCGGGAGTCAAATTGCCAATTTGACTCCCGACCTTTCTTTTGGCCATAACTTGTGTTTTAGATATCCAATGAGCAATGTGAGCCCATTTTAGACATCTGCGTTCCAACAGCTTTCCAATGATATAAAAAACGTCATAAGACATTGAATTTTGACCTTTAAAATTACTCTTTGAAATTTTGGGAGTCCACCAGGACTCCATCTCCCAAAGTGGGAGTTACCTTGGGAATGTGAAGGTTCACTCCCTCACACTTTCCTACACTTTCGGGAGTATGTGATGTGACTCTTGGGCTTCTTCTTGACTCGCACCTTTGTAACCCCTTTGCCTTGGTCACGAGCCCAAAGCTAGGGTTACGACATATATTACCTAAAGGTCCTTATTTTAACATCTATTCCATCAATGAGATGCATGGGAATAATGGTTTTTCTTTTTGTTCAACTAGATGATGGTATTGTGTTTTTTTTGCAAAATATGGATTTTTTTAATGAAGATTCATAAACATTAATCTTTGACATTATGTTGTGTATTCCTAAAGTTGGTTAATATTTTATAATGTTTATTTTTATGGCTAACAGGAAAAGAGGAACATGGATCTTTATAAATAATTGTTGCCTTGTCTATTACTTTAATCATCTAAAGTTGTCAATGATAATCACAAACTTTTACCTTTTGATTTTTCACTAGTTTGATTTATGCATTTAAAAGCAACTGGCATATGATATTAGGGTATTAACATGATTTATATACCTTTTCAAGGTTCCAATGTCTTCCAAATTTTGAAGAGTCTATTATTAGCTTATGGGTTTTTAAAGCTTTGTAATTACAAAGAGTTATTTGTAACACAAATGGTGAGCTTAGTTAGTCTACTAAAAAGCAAAAAAAGTTAACTCTTTTCATATTGAAAGATTGATTTTTTGAAAATTTTGTTTGTTTAACAAAGGAAGATTTGTTTGCATTATTTCAAGTTGTGAAACTCTTCATGTTGCTTCTAGGAAATGCAATGAAAAATTAGGATGCATATTTCTTAATAATCATTTGGCCTATGTTTTTGGAGATGGTATCAAGTTGATGAAGCTAGGTGTGTTCTTAAAGGTCAATTACTTAACATAGTTTGTAGGGTTGATGTAACATAGTCTATTGGGTTGACATGTGTATGAGTTTTAAAGATTTGACAATGGAACATAATTGCATTAACATAAAATGTGTATGAACAATCATCAAAAAAAAATTATGACATTAATTTTGTGTGATTTATTTCACTAACAAAAAAACGAAGAAATCACACAAATATCATGTTGGGCAAAGTTATAATGCGAATATGACATTGAATTTGTAGATGGGAATTAAACATGAATTCCATGTCCATGTTGTCATATATCATTCTTGCACAAAAAAAACACAAAATTTTTCATACACATTTTTCGTGGGACTTCGACATGTTAGTGTCAAACATGAAAAAGATGCCAGGTTAATGTCAGCATTAACCTCAACATAATGGATAATGCATACGTGTCTGGAATGCCTTTTAAAATCAATGAATTCAACATGTACATATGAAGAGTTGAAATTCGTATGAACGCAATTGAAAATTTGTCATCCATGAAATTTGTGATGTACTAATGAACTCCCAAAATGTTTGACCAAGGGTGAGTATTTGGTCATAGGTTGTTATACAATTACTTGTTTGTTTTGCTTGTCATGTTGAGATCTCCCAAACCATGGCGCCTCTTGTCGTGCTGTTGTTACTATTGGAAAGTCATCAATGAATAAGGGGTGATTTGAATTGGTTTCATAATGTAGTGGACAAGTTATTGAATATTGAATAAGTTTTTCGTTTAAAATTCATTTAAATCAAAACAAAAGAAGAAGGAAAGAGAATAGGGGTCTAGCTCTTGATATTAATGGAAACCCCTTGATGATTAGGATTTAATGAAGGTGATTTGGAAATTTGTAGACCTAGTAAGGTGTGAGAGATATTGAATTTTGAGTAGTTTTTGTCATTTGAAATTCAATAAAGTTACAAATTTTGGTTTTGGAAGGAAAAAAAATTGAGTATCGAGTTCACACGGGGGACAACAGCACAGGAGACACTAGTATATTGTATTAAGAGTGAAAGATAGGCAAGGTATTTTATTGGCATCATTTCGCTTAATAACGGGAATGGTGCCACAAAAGTGTTGGTATTCGGGGAACGTGAGGCTCCCTGGAATCGAAGATGTAGCCGGCTTCTTGCCGATTGATGCCTAGGCCGTTGGTAAACAAGACCATGGCGATGCAGGAGCAGGCGGCTGTCCTGCGAGCTCCGCGCTACGGTGATGACCAATCCGCTGACTTGCTCCTTTATCTCCGCCCTTTGGAAGGTCCGGCTTTACCTCCCCTCTTGTTGCACTCGCGGGCTTTGCGGAAATCCGAGTTTTTTGAAGCCCGATTGAGCGAGCGCTGGGCTTCAGCTTCTTCTTCCTCCTCGGAGTCTGGCCAGTGTTCAAAACCCTTGGAGATCACGCTCGACAAGTGTGTCGATACTGGTGCTTATGTCCGTTGTATTCAGTTGCTTTATGCTGATTGTGTGAAACATACCACGTTCAGTGACGTGCAAGACGCCTTGCGGATCCTGCAAGTCGCGGCCGAGCTCCTCTTCCACGATTGCGTCGGCGCTTGTATGCGCTACTTGGAATCCGTCCCCTGGTCCGCTGAAAACGAGAGTGCCATACGATCCTGTGTAGCCGCTTTGCACCTGCAAGTCTCGCCAGATTTAGCAGCCAGGTTGTGTTCGCCAGCGAGCTTACTGGATTGTAAGCCTGCAGACGTGATGCAGGATGTATTAGGCGAGCTGTTGACGCTGGTCACCAACGGCGCGCCTTCGAAAGCCCGCGACATTACGGAGAGAGTGCTGCTTGCCAACGTGCAAGAGTCTTCCTCGCCGGCCTTTGCTGCCGTCAATGAGGTCGCGCTTTTCAAGCAGTTACAGAGCAATCTTGAGCAGCTGAAGATACAGCTGCGGAAATTTTCCAACTCGATGTCGTGGAATTCTCATCAGGTAAATTGATGCACCCTAAGACGGACATTTATTTCTAATATTCTTCTCTTGTACCGAGGAAGAAGGTTGGCTGCGCCATCTCGAAATTGTTTGTTGACTGCAGGTATGACCTAATTGTATGTACTCTAGCATGTGAGGGTGTATTCTCCTACAAAGATTAGTCTCTTGGAAATGAAATCATCCGTTGACTAATTTACTTTTTTGATTGGAGATGTTGCAAATTGTCATAGAATGTGCCACAAATGTATGTTCCAGTACCTCTTGGGATCTCAGAGGCTGTTGCCTTTGGAGTACAGATTTTGTAGTGAACTTTGTTTTATCAGTCTGTTTTCTCATGTTCAATTTCAATTTCTGGTGCATGCATTCCGGGATGAAAATCTTGAGAAGTTGTTGTTCTTGGCACTTGATTACAAAATATCAACTGATGATAGGGTATGGCAAGCTTCTGATCTGTCTATTGGATTGCCCATTAGGTTACAGTGGCATGCTCGGTCGTGTGCTGGCTTTTGGATGAATTATTTGCCCTTCAGATAGCAGATGCTGCAGTGAAGATGTTTTCTGAGGAGCAGGAGCTTGCTCAAGTGATGGTCTCAAGGATCTATCAGAATCCCTTCACAGAAACCCTATTTCAGATCCTTGTACGTTTGCTCCAAGCCTTGCAGAAGGGGGAGGTGGTATCCCCACGACAAGTGCGGTTAGGCCTAGTCACAACATGGCTGCCAGTGATAGCAAAGCTAGGTAATGATGGAGGTCACAATTTTGGGAAAGATTCTGAATTGCAGAAAAACCTGGAGGATGGTCTTGGAGCTGTGGTGGAGACTCTTCCCATAGTTGACCAGGAGATGATATTCAAGATCTGGATTGGGGCTTGTCTCAAATGTCGAAAGGTGTGGCCAGATCTCAGCAAGGCTTTTGATGCTTGGTGTGGGAAGCTTCGGCAGGCACAACAAGAAGCAGATATGGACATGGTGAGAGCTCTTCTGAGATCAGAAGAAAGTTTTTCTCTAGAAGAGCCAATTTCAACTCCAAGTGTAAGATAATACATGATAGTGAGACAAAAGTAAACCTGTTTCTACTTGCTGTATCAAGGCTGCCAAGCTTGATAATGAAGACAACAACTTGAAACTTTTAGGGGCGGGATGGAAAGTGAAGATGATTTGTAACCTGTGCAGTTACAAATTTTGGACATGGGACAGAAAGTAAATCTTTCAATGGATGGCAAGGATATCCTAATTGTCATTGAGTCCTGTCCAGGTGACATTCAGGAGCTTACTCTATTTTCCAACTTTTGTGGCCATCTTGTGATATTTCCATTTCCATCTGACCTCTATTCTTGCTTGACCACATGGCCATGACGGATTCTGTGGTGGAGCACAGACTCCAAACTCATGTAGATTATGTAACACTTAGTGGAAATGCACTTTTTTATGAGATAGCTAGGTATTCATCATTTTCCCTTCATAGCTCTAGAATTAACTGACAACATGAGTTTGTACAGGAGCCTATATAGAAATGTGTGTCAATGGAAAAGATTCAGTGGGGCACTCTTCTCATTTAAATGGTCATGTGCAAAGTGGCCACAGGAGAAATGAAAAACATTGCACATCTTTGCAAGGGGCTAAAGCAATTGGTAAAACAACAGTCTGCTAACTCTTTTATGTCAAAGCTGACATAGGAACTGAAGGAGGGATTGATGCAACTACTAATAGACCAGCCTTTTAAAGATTGAAAAAATCTGATCCAGGCTTGTAAAGTGTTTTTCTGAACTCACCTGCATGTTTTTTACAAGTTGATTGCTAAATTGCTATCTAGCGTTGGAAATTTTAGTTGGATCCAGCATGTTATA
>Ga0209208_10012178_pt1 | contig 10933 bp, 5 predicted proteins | sample S1TSphfallax_3_FD_187694 | JGI IMG/M metagenome (GOLD analysis project Ga0209208, IMG submission 187694) | Host-associated microbial communities from peat moss isolated from Minnesota, USA - S1T2_Fd - Sphagnum fallax MG (SPAdes) (version 2) | ecosystem: Host-associated > Plants > Peat moss >... | reverse complement strand
TTATCAATTAACAAATTGAAACATACATTTATCACCACATCCATTTAAACAAAAGGTACCTTACAAAAATATGAATGTGATTCCATAAGTGAGCCACATTACCATGCATTCACCCATCGGATGAACATGTTTAATGGTGTTAATATGAGGTTTGGTTATTTTTGCACATGGATTTTTTTAATCTGTAGTGTTAATGAAATAAAAAATGTGAATGATACCCATTTCTCCTTTCATAAAAACTGGTTTGGTGTTTAAATGAGGTGAGTTTTTTTTTGTTTATTATTTATAGGTTTCAACAAGGTTTAAGCAAAAATTGGAAATTTGACGTGAACTGTTATGGTACGGATGATCACAGACCTCCTATGAAATCTTACATCCCAAGTGTTGTCCATACATACAAGGTTTTCATGGAGCACTGATTTGAGTGGCATGATTATTTTCTTCATTGATTGTTTTTTATTCCAAAGACAAGGTTGGATTTGTTAGAGAAAGAGTGGTTCATGAAAACTCCAATGGAAAAAAATACACTATGCCTTCTAAGTAAATGCATGATTGCAAGTTTGCCAAAACTCAAGTGAAGAAAAGTCACTAACAAAATAGGTCATGGTATTGCAATTGCAAGGATGCTAGAAGCCTAGGTAACCCCTAGAGTATGGTATAAAGGTTTTGGGCATGGTGTTACCAAAGCCCATGCAAAGTAAGTTTCTAGTTTTCAAATTGTGTGTTTTAATTTCTTTTTTTTCATGCTAGAAAAATGTAAATAATTATCTTTTTATTGCAAATATGATCACACCAATGAGGATATTTGAAATCGAACTATGCAAAAAATCATTTCATGCCAAATTAATGGTGATCACACTTTCACTTTTGAGGAAGCCCTTGTCAAAGAGCAAGAAGTATTCAAAAAGGAGAAGGTAGATTTTTCCTTTTTTTTTCTCTCTATTTTTGTGTTTTGTGTTCTTGTTTTGTTGATCTTTTTTGTTTGTAGGGTTCAAAAGCTTCACTCTTTTTGACAATGACAAGAATGGTTGGTCATTATTCAAACAAGGAAAATGAGAAAAATTGTATGCAAGAAAAAACAATTACAACTTCAGATCTTGAGCAAGAAATAATCAAACAATTGAAGGTACATTTTGTGTCTTTTGTAATACAGATTTTGTTTTTTCATTTTTGTGTCTCTATTAAATGTGTAAATTTGCTAATAAATGTTTTTTTGTTTACAAGGTTTAGATCCCTCACTCTTTTTAACATCAATGGTAAATCATCCTTTGAATAATGAAAACGTATAAATTATTGTGCAAGAAGAATTGATGATAATTTTTCCAAGTATTGGCTAGCTTGATAATTCTACACTTTGTAAGTTTGTCACAAATGCCTATGATGATAGGGTGCAATCACAATAACATGTACCATAGCAAGTGTAACACTTGCTTTTAAACAATAAAAAGGACTTGTAAATGGATTTGAATATTTTTTTAATGACATTTTTTGCCAAATTTTTAACATAAACCATAATAAAATAATATGAAAAAAATTAAAAAATTAAACAAATTTTTTTGAAAACTTTTTCAAGAATATTCCACAAATATTTTAAAAATATTTCCCCAAAAGCAATCAAGGAGCAAATAGGTGTGGCTCGTGTTATCCTGTTTGCACTTGATATGGATGTGGCTTTCTAGAATGAAGTTGAAGATGTTGTGTAGAACCATGAGCAAAAGCCCACTGTTCTACCCATTATTCCACCCATTGTCATCACACACATTGGTGGCTATCAATTTTCAAATCTGACAAGTTGTAACATCATGCTTTCAATCTTTAGTCCAACTATTGCAATAAGGAATTCACAATATGCAAGGCCAAGGAAAGGATTAACAATACTTATAGTGTAATTAGGGAATTCTTGTGTGGACTTAATGTAATCTTCGCATTTCATGCATATGCAACAAGTATCCTTTGCAATATGCAAGTTGTCCAGGGAAAGGATTGACAATATTTGCAGTGTAGTTATTAAATTCTTGTACGAATTTAATGCAGTCTTGGCATTCCATGCATTTTGAAGACTTGAATTGACTTGACAATTTTTAATAAAACCATTTTTGAAGGATTGTTTGAAACTTGAGGACAATTTTGTTTCGGATTTTAGACTCATATATTTTTTATTTTTCATTTCATGCATTTTGAAATTCTGTTTGTGAACTTTGAAGTATTTGATGTACTTTCTAGTTTATATGTGCATACATATATTGTTCCCTTTCAATTATTATTTTTCAAGCACATTTTGAATTGTAACTTTGTTGATATGACTTTGCTGATGTTATTTCATCTTGTTTTGTTTCTGTTTTGATATAAACTTTCATTTCAATCAAGTATATTTTGTTTATGTTTTGATTTTTATCATTTTGTATTAATTTCAAAAAATTTCACATGTTTTACTTTTTGTCTTTCTATTTGTTTTGTAACGCTTCTTTTTATAATTTTGATTATGAAAATTATACCGTTATATTTCATAAGTTAAATCTAATTTTATTCCAAACTTTTAAAAATCACCTTGGTAAAAAGATATAACCTAGATGATAGAATGATTTACTTAAAATCTAAAGATAGGGGAAGTTCTATTTTGGAAAATCTCATTGCAAAACGAAAAATCCCTATTGAAAATGAAATTCCCTCCCCAAGTTTTGGACGGAAATTCTATTGTATAAAGTTCATTAGTTTAACACTAAGAAATTCCATCAAAATCTTTATGTTTTTGGATTTTACTACCATCTACCATTATAAGAATGTTTTGAATCTATTTTTAAAGCTATTGATTGGTTCCACTCCCCTTTGTTTTTTTAATTTAATAGAGTGTTTTGAAATGCACATTTATGTTTGCAATTCCAATTGCACAACTACTTGTACTTCTCCACTTTGAAATGTGCTCAACTTGTGTAAATATTTTCATAAATACCTTATGTTTACTTACTTCTACCCACATGGTATGTATAGGGTAAATGGTTTTGAAATTTTTTACCCTAACAAGCTTAGTACCTTATGAATGGTGTGCATGTTTGTCATTGACCTAAATTACCCAACCAAATTCATAATTTTGCAAAGCCTACATATTTTACATCTAATCTAGATAAGCCTAAACTTACATAAATTACTCATCTGATGCTTTTTTGAAAAATTATATTTACCCCCTCACCTAGTTGATATATTAAAATTCAAAGTATATTATTGCATGTCCAACACTGGTAATAACCAGGGTGGGAGGTTCTAGAACCACTTTGGAACTTGGAACATGTGGGTAGACCGTGGGTAAATGTATAGCTTGATCAGCAGTTCTGAAAAATCAAAGAACCACTCTGACCCTTGACTTGCGGTTCTCAAAATCATAGAATCAATTCACAGCCCTTAACTGGGGTTCCACAAAACCCTAAACCCTAAGAACCCATCCTAAACTGACAATCTTTTGCCGGGTATTTCATGAAACCCACCAGTTCTTTGCCAGTTCTGTTGTGAAACCGACTGGTTCTTTGAAAATTTTCCAAAAACCCCTTGGAGCGAGCTCAGTTCTTTGAATCTGAAAATTTTCAAAAACCCAAAACATGACCAATAGTTGTTAATTATTTGTGAATATTTCAAAAAACTCCCAACCCACTCGGGTTCAGTGAATCTGAAAATTTGCAAAAACCCAAAGCTGAAGGATCTTTGATTCTGAAATTTAAAAACAAAAAAAAAAAAAACCAAAAAACTAGAACCTGAGATTATTAACCAAAAATAAAAGAACCACCCAAAATTTGAGAAGGGGAGGTTCTTTTATTCTGGTTTTTTGAATACCCAGAGCCAGCAGTTGCTTGATTCTGATTTTAGATATAAGGAACCGGCTGTTCTTTGATACCCCTGTTTTGATACAAGGATCCGGAGGTTCTTGATACCCTGTTTTAATACAAGGATCCGGAGGTTCTTTGATATCCTGTTTTAATAGAAGGATCCGGCGGTTATTGAAAAAACAAAGAACCGCCGCCACGCTCGTAATAGGAAGAGTGTGGATGGTCCCCGGAGTCGAAAAATAGGTGCGGCCGCCAAAATAATTAGAGAAAAGGCGGCAGCAGCTGTTGCTGCTGACGATGATCTACTAGTCTTCTCCATTAGGTGCTGCATCCCCGCATCAGACTCCAAAAGTCCGCGAGCGTGGCGATCATTGAGCTCGGAGCCTAGACAGTTTTCACTTTGCAAACAGCCATGGGATAGATTCAGGTCAGCAACCTCTACTTAATATAGCTACTTGACATCCAAGGTCCAGGTCAAGCTCATGATCACTAGTACTAGAGCACAGTAAGACTACTGTATAAGCTGTGAACAATGCAGCTCATGTGTAGTCCCAGACCCTCATCGTGCAGCAGATCATCAGTTGGAAGCCTGGAGCTGGTGGATCGATGCAGCATCGCCAGGCATGATCGATCAAGCAGCTGCTAATGCACATGGAGTTCTTGGATGATTCCCTTGTGTGAGAATTGTCTAACTTTACCTTCAAGAATAGACTAAAGACGGAGTAGCAGGGAATTAGCAGCACACGGAGTTTTGCAACATTCCCAGGAAGTATCACAGAGAAAGTTTCAATTATGCCATCTAGAAGGGTACTGTGAACCAATGTCAAAGAGGAAGTTGGTAATTCTTCCCTGGTTGGATTCAAGCATCTATTTCAGGAAACCAATTTTCCCTTTGACATTGGTTGTGAGAGGGATTTTCTGAGAGGGATAACTGATAGCTTTCGCACATTGCACACAGGGGAGTTGTACGAAAACTCCTTGTGTTATAAGAATTATTATAATCGGACTTGTTTTGTGTGTTGCTGCAGCAGTGACCATGGTGGGGTCCCACCAACCCACACACATGACAAACACACACACAGATACAGTGTTACTTACACGATGCTGACTGTCAGTGAGTCAGTGATCAGTCAGTCAGGTGGCTGCAATTTTGCTGCTGCAAGAAGTGTTGGTCTGACAGAATGCAGCAGGGGCCAGGGGGGTCCGTTTTCTGTTACTGCTGCTTATGATCCGTGAAAGGTGGCTAGAACCTCGGCACCTGTGTTTGGCGCAGGTGCACTTTTTCTAGTCATTAATGACGCTCTCACTCACCTTCGACTTCCGTTTTCTCGGTTTCTCGCCTCCTAGGTCTGCGCGCAGGCAGGCACGGTGGTCTGGTCCCACAGCTAGCTTGTCAGGCCGACTAGAGCCTGCAAGCTGATACTGAAATTATTATTATAATTATTATGATCCGTCATTTTTTTTCGCTGGGTGTATAATTTTTCTCTCTTCTCGCTCGCTTTTACCATCCATTTTTTTAGATCTTAGTATACATTATTCAAGTCTTGTATCAGCTAACATTTTAATCTTTCTGGCCGCTGGAGACGCGAAAACGTCGTTCCTTACTGTGAGAAACCGCATTTCAACATTCAGCAGCTACAGCGATCTGTGATTCAACTTAGCTGTCGGGAAGTCAAGTTCCCTCCTCAAAGTTTAAGGAATTACGCTTTCAATTTTTTTTCCAGTACAAAAAAATCAGGAACTTCGAACAACATTCTGCGTTTAACGTCATTGTGCATCCAAAAACGTTAATTATGGCGGAATTTCCGCCATTACTACGATTACATTCTATATAATTCGAGAGTTCCGTTCTGTGAAGTTTTTAAACTTGTAAGGGTCTCTTTCCATTAAGTTGCTATGATCACAGTTACACACTAGAGTGTGCTGTGCAGATCACACCAGCCTAATGGAAGGTTACTGACATAGAGCCTTGTTTCTTGCTGCACGGACGGTCCTTTTCCGTTGAAGAACTGCATGTGAAGAACTCTTGGAGCACGTGTTCTCATGAAAAAAAATGATAGATGCCATTGTGTGGTGAATCACAATGCGACTCCCAGCTCTCATAGTTCTTGCTATTGGTCAATACTTGACGGGTAGAACTGTGAGATGACTGTGAGCACACCTACTTGAAAAAACATAATAGAAAGTTGCTGTGGTTGCCAAATCTGTGAACACAGCAACCTAGTGGAAAGATGACCTAATTAAGACGGATCTATGCAGAAAAGATCGACTTAAGCGCATTGTAATATGATAACTTGGTAAATCTGAAGCTGGTTAGCTGAGAGCTGTGGGACAAGATTTCGGTTCCGAAACATGCATTTCATATCCGCATAATGTCTGCAGTGCGACAAATGATAAGTTTGAGCAGCTTCACTAGTGCAGTGAAATGCAGCAGTAGTTCTATATATATTGACATTATTTGAAAAATCGAAGAGTAGACGCGGTGAGTCCTTCGACTTCAATTACAATTTAGTGTTTGAAGTTACAATGCCCGTGAGGGATGAAGCTAGTAGTGGACCATGAGCTCGCGAGTGTTACATGCATGTACTGGTATAATTTACATGTGCACTGCATGCGACCTAGCTAGCTGCTCATGTCCGAGTCTCTTCTTGCATGCATCTCATGTACTGCGAATCTTGCAGGAGGGCTCTCTAGCTGCTAGTCTTTCATCATTTACACGCGGATAGTACATACGAGGAACTAGACATGGGGAATTACTGGACATGGCGCTGACAAGATATCTACGGAAACAACAACAGCCTGTTGTGCTCTAGCTCGCTGGAGCTATAGCTATGCAGGGTTATTCGCGGGCGGGGAAGACGCTGCTGCTGCTGCAGCAGCAACATCTTATATATTCTAGTACACTGGAGTGTAGATATATACTCAGAAATTTACGCTGGAGATCAGCTTGTCTGAAACTATATAATAATATATTGCTGATGATCTAGAATTACTTGCTCCTGTTATATTATACGCTGCCGGCTGTGATCCTGATCAAGTTTTGCATTTTCGTTGAAAAGATGAATCACGGAACTTCTAAAGAGGAATATGAATTCCCAAGGTCGTGACATGACTTTCAAAATTGCAGTACGTTCTGATCTGGAGGAACGACCGAGGCGGACTGATGTAATCATCATCGCCGCCCTGCGTCTGCGCCATTCCTCTCCAGGTACCAGCTACACAAGTTTGCGATCGCGTACTTCGTCGGTCGGCTGACAAGGGATCAAAACCTGTGAAAACGAAAAAGAAACCCAGCTTGAAACTCAATCTCCGCTCTACTAATTCTAGAACTTCGCTGCAGAAATTCTGACAATCAGCTGATCTAATAATGCACTCCTCCCGTAAACCTCCTGCAGCTGATGCAAAGAGCATCAGAATACAAAGAATTATCTTTGTTTTGCCAAACAGCTTATCAAAAACAAACCCGGCGGCGCGCGTTCTAGACATGAAAGAGTTACATGCAGCAGGCAGATCGAGAGCTGAAAAGACTACATACCTGGATCATGTTCATGAGGAGGCTGTGAGACTTGACGTGCTGCTGCTGCAACAGCTGGAATCAGACAGGGCCGGAGACATGAGTTGAAATTGACCAGCAGAGTTGTATCCGAGGAGCTCCTCGATCATTTCCGAAGCGAATTTATCTTCCTCACTCATGTAGGAACTGATCTGTGAGCCGGCTGCTGCACCAGCTGGTTGATCAGGCTTTAGTAGTGGCGAGGAGTTGCTGTTGCAGCTATCAAACTGTACTTTTCTTAGCCAGTTAGCCTCTGCCTGCCTGCCTGTCTTTTTCTGCCATATCCCCAGGTTAGATTGCTCCGCGTCCAGGCACAAACACGTGAGAGACTGCTCCATAGTACTACAGCTGCTGCTCTTGTCATTGTTCTTGGCCCCGGGCGTGGCCTGCTGCTGCAGCTGCAGCACGTTGTTCTTATCCTGAGAGGCTAAGTACCAGCGATGGAGTTTTGCACTCAAAGTTGCGGATAGCATCTGGGTTTTGGGAGTGTATGGAGCGTTCGGGTCGAACGGGAAATTGGTCCGCGCTCGATTACCGCACATCAGTCGAGCCGCTTCGTCATACGCCGTCGCCGCATCCTCAGCGGTTTCAAAAGTCCCGAGCCAGACTCTAGTCTTCCTGCAGAAACCCAGGCAGCAGTCAGCAACCATACGCACATATTTAGCTGCAGGAAAGACTCCAACAATTGCAACACCGGGACATCATGATCGTCGTTCTCTTCCATACATTTGCGAGGATTGCGAGCTTTCCCAATACCCCGAAGGACAAGCTGCTCTAATCTTTACTGCACGGGAGCAATCAGAACGTATCCCACACAATATGGACACCGTAATAACCACTGAGAATTCCGCTTGGGAGATCGAACACTGGAATTGCGCATTTCAGTAGATCGGATACAATTCTGAAACCTGCAAAACAGGCCCATCGCCACTGCTGGTACCAACTAGCTGACAAAGTTAGCTGCAATGCAATACCCATGAAACGCATCGAATAGCGCCGCATGCAAGGATGTCGATGAACTCTAGAACTTCAGATTTGCATCGCAAAAGTCAAGTTCTAGTCCGAAGATTAATCTTAAAAATTTTCGGGAAAAATGTTGTTGCCGATTTGCAATATAGATTTCGGAAGACTCCAGACTTATCGTGATAGCCCAGGGCAGATCCTCGAGACAAGATATAAGAGTACGACATTAGACTCGAGTCCAAGCTGCTGTCGAGGCTATTGAAACTAGCACTACTAGCTTGTAGGACTCGAATAGCACGATCTTTACAACTGTACAGCCGCGACATTCAAAAGATACAAGATGCTAGAACCTCTCCAGGACGCATGATCTTAAAAGAATTTGGTACAATAGTACTGTACTACGGCCGGTGGCAAGAGGCCATGAGGACCGAGAAGAATCAACGAGCTGCTCGAGCTAGCTAGCTTAATGGGTGGGACGGCTGGCCGAGACAGAAGAAAGGGGGAGGATATGGGTCAAGGAATGTACAAGACAGGGTGACGAATCTCCGATACCCAAGAGCCCCAGTGCCGCTGTCGCACTCCCCTATATCTCTGAGGCCGTCCCATTTCTTGGACCAGCTGATCTCTAGTGGGCTCTCCCTCTCTCTCTCTCTCTCGTTCTCTCTCTCAGAGAACTGGAAGCAGCGGTAGGTTTTGCCAAAGCTCTCTGTCTAGTGTGCACAGACAACAAGGTCTTAATATGACGTCGAAAGGACTAGCAACAGGAAACAAGACTGTAGAGCAATGAAGACCCAACTTGCAACAGCAGCATCTAAAGCTTGGATGCGACAACGATACGAGTCCAAATCTTCCGCCTCTTTTTGTAAACACTCCGCCGCCGCAATTTCTTATATTATGCCCCTGCTTCTCAATTCAGGCGCTGGTTTTCCGGCTGGCAGAGGAATATTAAATCACACTGCCACAACCAGATTTATTCCCGGACATGAGCAGCAGCAGCAGCAGCAGCAGCGAGGTTATAAATCTCACTACCGGCATTTAGAATAATTTACAAAACATATCACACAAAATATAGAACCCCGAGCTTCACTGCAAGACCCACCCGTCGAGCTCGGGGTCGATCCCACGCTCGTCGACTAGACTGCAAGCATCGCTGCAGCTGGTCGGGTGCGCGAGCGCGCGTTTGCAAACCCGTCCCGTTTTGGAAGCCCGTAACGTGGATTGTCCGCCAAGTACCACCACCAACAGTAGCAGTAGACCACCAGCACACTCCGTTACTGTTGCTACCTGGGAACTAGTAGACTCTGTTACTGTTGCTACCTGGGAACTAGCAGACGCCGTTACTGTTGCTACCTGGGAACTAATTGGGAAGTTGGAAAACTGACAAACCTGACCTCGTGTCAGTCAGTCCCACTGGTGTTCCAAACTAGTTCCCATGTACGGATTGATTGGACCTTACCTCAGTTGCCTTGGGTGAATTTAGCACCTACACTTGCACCCTGAGTTTACCATGGTCAAAACCCCAAGTATTTTTGGGGGTTGCTTGTATAAACATAATAAATCGCCTATCCTCAAGGCTCAGACTATGGGGGGAAATCAGGGTCTTTGAATCCAAATTTAATATTCACCACACTACAGAGAGGCCACTCAAAAAGAGTGAAATAAATTATCACATCTTAAAAGTAAATCAGGGTCTCTCCGTCTAAATTTTGCAATTTCCAGTGAAATTACGAGCTTTGCTGCTGGTTCACAGTGGCCCTCCAGTCAGGGTTTAAAAAGGTACTATTGTTGTGCGAGAACCCTATGTAGGGCTGGAGTTTTCAAAGGGTCTTTTGCATAGGGAAAGGCCTGCTGGATACCCAGGGCCTCCCCTAAATTGAGGGTTACAGTCTTGAGAAGAAACCCCAAGAAGGGGAGGGAGGCAGCAGCCCCATCAAACATTAAAGAAATCCAAGAAATACAAGGGGGGCAAGAAGCACCACTTGATGGTGACGCAATCAACTCCAAAGATGCCTAAGTGGCACCATTCCGCCCTAAAGGCTTGCTCAATCCTATCTTGAATACTAGGGTCCCGGGTGGACGGAAGGGAGTTAATGGCCTTCCAAGTGGCCATTCCAACCTCAACAGTAGCAACCCAGGCTTGTTGAAGGATTTTCCTAGAGGAATACTGGTTATCAAAATGCTTCCTGCATCTCTCTGTCCAAAGAAAGTAGAGGATAAAACTGCAAAGGATGTCAAGCGGTTGTCTGATGTAGGAGAAGCCTCCTACATGGTACCCTTGGACTCCAGGGGGGTCATCTTCTCTCTCGAAGACAGCTTCACCAAGCATGACGAAAGGCCAGGAAAGAATGATGTCATTGGGCGCTTCCCATTTTTGCCATATGTGATAGAAGGCCTCCCAAGCCCGTTTGGCGCGGGGACACTCGAGGAGACAATGTTGAGGGGATTCAGGGGCCTCCTCAGTGCAAACCTTGCACATGGGGAGGATCCCCATGCATTGTAGCCATGTGCCAACCGGGAGACCCCGGTTTAAAGTGAGCCATATGAGAGTGCCGACCTTTCGGGGTCGGGCGTTATGCCAGATTCTGGCAATAACTTGCTTAAC
>Ga0209208_10012177_pt1 | contig 10933 bp, 7 predicted proteins | sample S1TSphfallax_3_FD_187694 | JGI IMG/M metagenome (GOLD analysis project Ga0209208, IMG submission 187694) | Host-associated microbial communities from peat moss isolated from Minnesota, USA - S1T2_Fd - Sphagnum fallax MG (SPAdes) (version 2) | ecosystem: Host-associated > Plants > Peat moss >... | reverse complement strand
TGATGTTGTGCATATTAATGACTATCAATTTTTCTTTGGATTTTAGAATTTCAAATGTAATTTTATGTTCCATGTTAGTGATGCCAATGGGTTTACATTTTTTTCTAAACAATGGAATTGATGTGGAAGGAGCTTTTTAAGGATTTAAAGGATGCTTGCAAATTGTTCAATTGACAAATGACATACAAAAAATTTATAGAAACAAGATGAAATATCAACAAAAATTTACCAAAAGAAAAACATAAGGATTTAAAACAAACATTGAAGTTGCAATGAATTAGAATTCAACTTGAAACAAAACTAAGTTGAATTGAAACTAAAGTTGAAAACAATTATTGAATAAACTACTAACTAGAAATGAAGCAAAAGACATGTTTTATTTGATAGAAAATCAATCATCTAAGTTTTTAGTTAAGAAAAGTAAGTGGAGTTTGAAAGAAAAAGCTAAAAGAAACAATTGCACCAAAAGCTACACATATGGAGCAGTTGAAAGTGTAGGTCAATACATAAAATGTGACAAAATTTTAATGCAATTTTCTTAAAGTAGGTTTTGAAAGTAAATTGAGAGATTCATTAAAACATTGAAAGGGAGTGAAGGAAAACATAAGTGATGGAAATGTGGGTTATTGGAACTAAGAAGGTGGTGTAAGTGTGGAAGATGATTGAAATGTAGTTTATAGAAACTAGGAAGAGGAAAGATGACATAATGAAATGGATGTCACTAGATTAACTTTGAATATCAATTAGGCTTCAATTGTACAAAATGATGAACACATTGCAAAATCAAGGGAAATTTTACACATTGAAAGCACATGAGGAGATTTAAGATTTTAAAGTGGCTATGTTGTTTAGGTCACATAAACAAGAAATGATGTTTTGAACAATGAGCTTCACAAGCAATAGCCCAATTTGTAAGCTTATGTGTGTTGTGGTATTGGGTTTGGATTCAAGAACTCAAATGTGTATATATTGATATGTTGATAAGATTTCTTTCTTCCCTTCAAAAGCTACAACTTTTGAAATAATTGATACTTGATACTTTGTTCATCTTTAAATGTAACATCATAATCTAAGATCATATGCTTGATAATATTTTTTGAAATCATGTACAAATAATACATTCCAGATCACAAAACTAATTGCTCCCCTAATTATAAATATTTATAAGTATTGGGGATTAGCAATCATTTTATTTCATGGGGATGAAAATATGAGGAACATGCTAAGGTTTGATGATGGAAAAATGCTTTTCATCCCAAGATTTAATTGCATTTCCAAGCAATAGAAACGAATGAGATAAACCATAGATCAAAGGGAAAGTTGTATTACAATAAGTTGCAAAATTGAATTAGAGACAGAGGTGGAGCACATTAAATCTTGTACAACTAGCCTAGCCTTCCAACCGATGTTTCTTTTATTGGTGAATTTTCGCAAAATTCTAACCTGAAAACTAAGATTTCCACCAATACAAAGGATTTGTCATGGAAAAAGTGGTCCCAATTCACCGGATTTCAAAGAATTGTTTTTCCAAATTACCCCATTTTGATGATAAGTTCCAATGGGTAGCCAAGAATATAGAAAATTTCTGTTTTTTCCTACTTCATATCTAAATCATAGCAAAATTTGGCTAAATTATTTTCTTGATGATTGCCACTTTAACTACATCACAAAATCCTTTAAAGAAACCTTCCTTCCAACTTTCCTCCATTAGAGTCTTAAGGATAAACTAGGTTACAAACATTCATAAACCACATTGTTTCCAATGATGTTCACACATATATTTAAGTGGATGGGGATGGATGTGAGATGAAGCCCTATATTCATAATATTCATCCTTATTGTTTGTTTGTATATATCTACCATTGATATGCCATGTTTGTGGTGATGACCATTACCATTAATCTCCCATAAGGGTTCAAGCTTTACCCTTCCCCCTAGCCACAGAATTGGGGACAAGTCACCCTCCCACAACAATTAGAAAAAAAGGGGAGGGAAAAAAAAGGCTCCTTGACACAACAGTTGAGCCACTCCCCCCTTACCAAATGTGGAAAAGGGGACCAAAGGAAGAAAGTTTATTAGGCAACTACAGCACCAAATGGGGAAAAGGGGACCAAAAGAAGAAGTTTATTAGGCAATTACAGCACCAAAATGTGGAAAAGGTGACCAAAGGAAGAAAGTTTATTAGGCAATTACAGGACCAAATGGGGAAAAGGGGACCAAAAGAAGAAAGTTTATTAGGCAATTACAGCACCAAAATGGGGAAAAGGAGACCAAAAGAAGAAAGTTTATTAGGCAATTACAGCACCAAAAAGAAAAGCTACCCAAAAAGATTAAGAAGATTTAAAACCCAAAAACAGGCTAACTAATTTGCCTGGTGACCAATAACCCAGTGAACAAACAAAGCAAAGCAAAAACCCCATGTGGGTGTCCCCAATTAGATCCAGAGTTTTGAACTTTGAATCCACAGCACTGCTTTAAAACCCTAAACCCTAAAACCCTTTTCTTTTGGTGAGTGGTGTCCTTTGAGTAATTTCACATTGCTTCAAACAATGGTTGGTATACTGCAGTCAGTGCAAGGGCAGCTTCAGCACACGTCTCCTGAATAATTAATTAATTAAATTTGAATATTCCATTTTGAAAAAAAGAATATTCATGACTATTTCAAAAGATTTATAAAATTTTCATTCATAAAAAATTTGCTCCAAGAAAATTATTTTTAAAGAAAATTTCAGCATTTTAAAAAATAATATAGTTTTGGCCAAACCTGCCAAATTTGACAGTATTTGGCAGGCATCCAGGTGCATGCTGAGAGCCTTTCTGTTAGAAGCTGATCATGCATGGTTTCACCAAATTAAAGAACAAAAAGCCAAATTCAATAGAGTTTTCAAGAGAGTTTCAGTGTCACAGTAGAGTTTCCTGTGAAGTCATCCTGTCTTTGGGCCCTAGTTTGATCCTCTAATCCCTGTTTCATCCTCAATTTGAGTGTAGCCATTAAAAATGAGTGAAAGTTTGGGGGATTTTAGAGATAACTCTATTGTATCCCCATTTTCACAAACGGACAACAACCAAAGTAGTGAAGGGCCATTGAAAATTGTAGGAACCTTTGTAATGTCAAATGAAGCTTACTAGTCCACAATATGGGTAAGCCTCAAGGTTCTTAATTTATTTTTCTTTCACAATCAGTTCTTATTTCATTCATATTTGCTAGTTCTATTTAGATGATTCTTCAACATCAATTTAAAATTTAATAATATTTTGTAAAAAATTATCTCCAAATAAAAAATATTTTCAACTTTCAAATATTTGATTGATCAACACAATAGCTAGTAAGATACTTTATTATAACTTTTGAAATATAGCACGAGAAACAATTTAAAAGATGAGGTTTTGAAATATTTCAATGGCAAAAGCAAAAAACACTATTTGCACTATATCATTTCATACAATGTGTAATGATAAGGTATTCATTTTGCTCAAATGAGCTTTCAAACTCTCTTAATTCCTCTAAATCTACTCAATTTTATCAATTCCAAAAAATTAGAAGGGCCTTGAAACCAACCTTAGCATTATTAGGGCAATTTTTACTCACGTGAAATTTTACAAATGGCTACCAATTATTTACCTTCTAGATATAAATCTGGTCACTATAAATAAATTTGATCAAGTAGAATAAAAGAATAGCACAATCAATGTAATTTGCGGAATAGGCATTTTTTGGGATGAAATTGTGAAGTTCACCAATACATTAATCTCATGTTCTCTCCTCTCAATACAAATACCCACTACATTTGACATATATCAACAAATTGGATTTCACAAACCACATCACAATTTGAATAATTTTGTCAGATTGTTTACTCAGACATCTAACTTCTACATTCCTCACATAATCCATATCCTTGCACAACACCCACCAATTCACAAATTCCCCATACTATTATGTCATGAACACACCAAATTATCATAACAGCACTTCTTTCTTATATATTTATTTGTGGCAATTATTAGCAATGTTACTATTGCCATTTCCATAATGACAACCCAAATTTTTTTCTCTATGTACGCTCCTTGACACCAAACAATATAGTATTTTGCTTTTCAAATCAAATTGATAAATAGAACCTCTAATGTAATTTTTTCCACAATAATACCATCAATCAATCAAAAATCATACTTGCATTGTATGCTTCAACATCTCATGTACAATAAATCTTGCAAATCCTTAATGCTATTTGCACTAAATAAATTCACATCATATAGTTCTCTAATTGGATTAAAACCCATGCAATAACAATAGGAAGCAAATAGTCTACAATAATTTAATATATATGCCATGTGAAAGGATATGGTACATGGTCAATGACCCTAACATTAGTTTGCTTGTTATAATAGAGAAAAATGAATCATTTAAATTGTATATCTTCCTAAAACATAATACTTTGTGTGCAAACCTGCATAAATCAATTTTGTAATTAAAAGTTTAAAATTTATTATAAAAAGGTTGAAAAATAAAAAAAGAAACAAAAACCATTTAATACAAGAGTGGAAAATATTCCCCTATTTTGATTAGGTGTGTTCAATATTCATGGGTGTATTCATGGGTCAACATTAATGCATATTTTCACTTGATTTGGTCACTGTTTCCTAACTTTCTAAGCCATGTTATACATTTAAAAATACATTTGATGAAAATATATTTGAAGCTTTGCACATTCTCTTTTCAATAGTTACATATTGATAGGCCTTAGAAAACACATGTTCAAAACATGTCGTTTAATTTTTTTTTCACATCCAAGGTATCACAACTAACTATTGACTTGAGAATGATTATCATTGTATTCATATTACAACTTTCATTTTTCACATAAGCAATGATTTAAAAAAAAATTCATATTGCTGTAAAAATTCATTCAAATTTTTGTCAATTTGAAGTTTCAAATACCTGAAACAAGATGTTTATAATATGTTTTGGCACCCAATCTATCTCCCCAAAAATCACTCCCAAGGCAAAACATCTTATGCCCTTTTGAACAACCATTGATCAAAACTACTGTAGTAGAAAGTAATGTGACAAATGTTTATTTTGTCTTTTCAACTAGGTCCACTAACACTTCCTAACTAATTAAAAAAAAAAAAAGGAACACAATATTAAGATATATTTGCATTATCAAATGTACTAAACATGCAAATGATGAAAACAATTACAAACATTTATAGATATTATCATTCATTTTTCACTCAATGCATGATGCAAAATATGTGCCAATGAAAAAAAAAAATGCAAGTGCAAGATTATCTTTGTTCACAAATATACTTTAAAAATGCAAGTCAAAATGAAACTCCCTTTCATTTTGAAAGCACATAACTTTACAAGCTGCAATAGTTGGTCCTCCTGCGCAAACAAAACACAACAAACAAACAAACAAATTTTATGGATGAATCCCAACTGAGTTAGGCCTAGTTTCACCTTGGTAACATATGTTAGGAATAGGTCATGTATGTATCTAGATAAGAAGGATAATATATGTCTACGAGGTGATTAGACGAATGCTATTAGTAAGTATGTTTTGTAAGGGCTAATGGGTTGTTAGTACATGGGTACCAAAAATAATTTTTTTTTTGAGCTAACCAATATCCACTGTGTTTAGCTCGAGAACCAAAACCCAATGGAAAACTGCTTCCTGTCCACACACCATCCATCCATTCCTAATGGTTGTCGGTTGGTTTATCAGAACCCAATGAAAAAGTGTTTCCTATCCACAATCCATTCATCCATCCATCCCTTCCAATAGTATAGTGCACTTGTGGTTGTTGGTTTCACTCTTTCTGACCCGTGGAGATCACACAAAAGGAAATAGGAAGGAAGTTACCTTATTAAGTTGCATAACATGAGAATCAAGACATCAGACACTCTGACATTTGCAATTAAAAAATTTATCACAGTTTTTACCAAAACAGCAAGCAAGCAAGTTAATTCATCAGCAAGCCTTATTTACAAAATACCCATGTGAGAAACCCTAAAAAGCCTTACCGAATCAAATCCCACCCAACATGAGAAAGAGGGTTGGGGTGAGGAGACAAACTAGGAATTCATCATTTTGCAAACAGATGATGAATGAATGAATGAATGAATGAATGAAAGAAATTTGCTGGTGACCAATTATTGTAAAACCATTAACCACTATTGAATTCACATAAGCAAAACAAAACAATGGCAGGCTCAGCAGCTCACTACTTACAAGTTACACACTCCATGACTTTATGGTATATGCATGTTCATTCACACAAGAAGAACAGAAATTTTTTTAAAAGGAAAATTTCACAAAAGGACTTGAATTTAGTAGTATTATAGTCCTGGATATCACATGGGTAATAGACAAAAAAAATGGAGGTTGATTTATTGAAGTGAGTTTTTAATTACACCACTCCTTTTATATGCTTCTTTACAGTCTGGAAGGGTACATAAAGGATACCTCATAAAGTAAGTTTTGGGGAGGGAAAAATGGCGAATGTGAGCTATGTGAGCTGTGTTTTTTTAACTCCTCCCCCCTTCCTTGCCTCCCTTGCCTTGGGGTGGTGATTTTATTCATTCAGCTCCAAGTGGGTTTTGAAATGATTTGTGTGAGTTATTTTGATATTGAATGTTGATAGCCGAGAGCTTGTTTTGATTGATTGGAAGCAGCACACTGATCATTTACAAGCAATAACACATTACATTTAGTTGGGAAACAGCTTTGTACATTATATTTCCCCCCCCTCCCGCCCTTCCCATGTTCCCTGCCCCCCACCAGCTGCACTCCAATATGATTTTGTCGCGATGAGGTTAATTTGTCAACTAGAGGTAACTACACAGGATGTGCATTATGTGAATGAGCTGTTACAATTTATGGTCCCCTCTCAAATGTGCTCATGTTTTCCCATAATTTTGTAGCCCTAGTTATTATTTTGCACATGGTGACTCCTATGAAAGGGGGGGGGGGAAAAAAAAAGAGACCAAACTAGTTGTTTCATTGTTGATTACACCCCACACTCATACTAACTCATTGCTGCAAACAATTGCAGTTTCAGAACCCCCCAAATAAGCACAAATGCATTGATGATATCCCTGACTAATTAGCCTAACTATGTAAAATTGGACACTGTATGTGTAAACAACTTTTGCAAGTCGTTAACCCTAAGATCGTATGTCTTCTATTTTACAATCCATTTAACCTCCTCTATTCATACATGACTGAGACTAGAAATCCAACAATTGAATTCGAAGGTTTTACACACTAAAAAATCATCTTTGATAAATGTTTTTTTTGGGCCAAACAAAATCAAGCAAAGAATGATGAGATAGCAAAACTAGATTGAGCTCCTACAGGACTACTAGGCAGGTGTTGCCCAAAGTTGGATTTGAAGGCTTCAAGTAACCGACATATCATTGACTAGTTGGTTTCACTTTGGTGGTGGGTTATCAACCATGGTAGAAAGTTGATGAGACACTAGATTTGACAGAGCTCTGGACTCGAATGAAAGTAGAATTCCGAGTTCCGATGCCAACTACAACCAAAAAAACAAACAGCAAAGTTGTGTGAATGAGAGAGACTAAACTTTTAGGTGCTGTCTTGTACTCAAAGCAATTAGGTTGATGCATGTGCCTATAAAAACTGTTCACTGGCAAGTTCAATTGTGGAAGTCTATCTATTATCATGGGATGAGCAGGGCTCCAACATAGTGAAGTCAGAGAAAGTCATTCCTTGAATTTCTCACTTTGCTTGATCATACAACAACATTTGCTTTACCATTTAATTATTATTACTACTTACCTTTCAAATTTCTGTTACTCTCCTTTTTTTTTCTTTTCTTTTTCAAAGTTTTTGTGCAAACTTTTGTAGTTCCAGTCAAACTGCAAAATTTCGTGTGCTTGCTCAAACAGCAAAACTTGCTTGATGTTTTTGAAGTGTAACTTGAGGCCATGTTACCCTCTTCAATATTTCATGTGCAACAACAGCAAGTGTTAGATGGGTGATACGTAGGTGTTACATTTAGTTCACGGGCTGCCCCTGCTGCTTCCCATTCCACTACCCAAACTCTTTTTGTAAGGCTTGTTGCTCCCTGTTTCTATGCCTCATGTGAAGCCTTATTGTGGTAATGCCCTTGTCCTTGGGCTTTATGCTACACTTCTTAACCCGTTGTTTTTGGCGTCATTTGTCATGTGTTTCAAAGGAATGGCAACCCCAATGAATCTAATGGTGTGCAAAGACATTATCGGGTTGCAACTTTATGATATTATGATGTGCGTGTGAACAAAAGCTCTTGATTTGTACCAAATTGCAATGATTTATGGTTGTTCACCAAAGTTCCAATTTTGTTCACGAGGATAAGTCCAATGGATTATGGTTGTCCCATATTCCCAATGATGTTCCCTATAGGTTCCCAAGTCAATAACAACGATTTGCACATGCTCTTAATGCTATTTTATTTTACTTCTTTTTTCCCCAATTATACTCTCTATGCTGATTCTCACACTTTGATGTTGATAAATTCTTTTATGTTCCCAAAGTGTCTAGTGATATCTTCAATACTAATTTGGAATTGACCTTTTCCCAAAAAAATTCCCATCTTATTAGACATTGTCATTGGACAATGATGTTCCTTTCATGTTCCCAAAGTTCCTATTCTGTTTCTCGTCATTTGCACTTCCTTTCCCATGGTGAGTTGGAAGTTCCCTAATCCCAATAGTATTGTTTTAAAACGGTCCCTTATTGATAATTCACCCAAGTTGTGCATGTTCCCCAATTCCATTCCAAAGTGCCCAAATTTCTCACACTAGGGACAAACCCAATTCTAGATGAGTTTCTGACATTTACCTTGTTAGGTTTTGGTATTTTCGGGGCATTGGGGAAAAGGGGGGGGGGCATAAAATATGATGTGGAACTCAAAATTGCAAACACCTCCTGGGCCAAAATAGGTCATGAGTTGCTCACAATTACCTTGATGACCCATCATAACTCTATCATTTGAAAACTAGGGTTTTCAAATCTCATCTTTGGATTACATACGAGTTATTTACTTTCAAAGGCACACAACACACACTCACACGGATGGATGATCATGGTGCCTAAACTTATCAAGACAGCTTCTTGCACCTCTCTCTTCGCACTAAATAGGAAAATACAAAAATGCTCTAAAAACCAAGTCAGTCATTGAAGCAACAATCCAGTTTCCCTGGTGGTGGTGATCATAGCTTTTGTATTAAGAAAAATTCCTCGAAGTCATTATTTGGGCACTAAATAGGAGGAAACTACAAAAACAAATGTTTCAAAGCCAAGTGAGTGAAGTTTGATCATTGAAAGTGCTAATTACTTGCCCTGGTTCATGATGATCATAGCTTTTGTATTATTAACACAGATTTTGCACCTCAAGCTCATTTATTTGGGGGCACTAAATAGGAAACTACAAAAATTGTTCAAAACCAAAAGTAAAAGGCTCCCTCCCTCATTGAAACTTCTAATTACTTGCCCTGCCAATCAATCAGTCATGGGAATCCAATACTATTGAATTGAAGCCTAGTTCCAAACCTAATCTTTCTTCTGGGCTTGGTAATAAGTAATAAGGTTCATTAGTCACCCCAAGTTGAGCACCCAGGCAAACTTGAAGTGGGGGGTGGAGATTTATTAAAAAGAGTACACCGGACTTTAGGGAATAGATTTAAACTTGTGAAAACAGCTGTTTTTTTGAACTCATTACATTTCATCAAAAGCACGAAAAAAATCAATCCTTTATTAATGACTCAATTGGAGAAGAGTGGAAAATTGCCCAAGTGGGTTGGCCATGTATGCTCTCTCATGGGTTTTGTGGGAAAAAAAATTCATCCCCAAATGCATGTTTTGTGCAAGGCAAAAAGATAACCCCATTTTGTTTTCAATGTCTACAAATAAAAAGACTATGGTAGATGATGAAAGTTAGACATGCAATTCCATTGTATAGATGTTTATGCACCTCAATATCAAGAAATGGAAAGAAAGAGTCGAACTACACACGGTTCCAATTGTTGTCAAAACTCTTCTTATCCTTAGTTTTGAGTGTATCCTTGGATTAACTATAGAGAACTCCAAGTTGGGATTCATATATTGAGGGTTGTGGTGGTCATGGGAGTGATTGTGGGTTCAATTCGCAACTAAGACATGTGAAATTTTGGTTGGTTATGAAAGCCATCACATGTCCAAAACCAAGCTACCTAGTGCCTAGTACCTACCTAGCCCTGTAGGGTGAAGAGCTACCAAGCCACAACTAGGGGCACACACACACACACACATATGTCCTAGTGCCCTTCATGAACAACCCAATATACCCGTGTTGGGGTGGGTATTAAAAATTGCACCAAAAACTCTTTTGAAGAACCCAATATACCCGTGTTGGGGGTGGGTATTAAAATTGCACCAAAACCTCTTTTGAAGAACCCAATATACCCGTGTTGGGGGTGGGTATTAAAAATTGCACCAAAAACTCTTTTGAACAACCCAATATACCCGTGTTTAGGGTAGGTTTTATGGTGCATAACTGGAAGAGGGCACCAAAGCAAAGAAGCAAAGCAAATTCCATGTGCAAAAACGAAAGGAGTGGAGGTGAGAATGAAGTGGGCTGCTAAAAAAAGGACTTTAAACGTGACCTTTGGTCCCTACTACATAGGTGAGCAAAACTAGGGTTAAGTTAAACCCGTACTACAAAGGCTGGTTCGGGCAGCAAGGTGCCTAGTAGTAAATTGGTTTTTGGTCAGTCATATTTGGCAGTAAAAATAAATAAATAAAAATAAATAAATAAAATAGTACGAAATAACAAAACTATTGTGCATGAGAAGGTTCATTCAGATTTTTGGCATGGCAAGCACACATTTTTCAAAAAAATTGGCAATTCCAAAAAATAATTAATTAGTTAGTCCCTAACC
>Ga0209208_10012176_pt1 | contig 10934 bp, 9 predicted proteins | sample S1TSphfallax_3_FD_187694 | JGI IMG/M metagenome (GOLD analysis project Ga0209208, IMG submission 187694) | Host-associated microbial communities from peat moss isolated from Minnesota, USA - S1T2_Fd - Sphagnum fallax MG (SPAdes) (version 2) | ecosystem: Host-associated > Plants > Peat moss >... | reverse complement strand
TTTTTTTTTTTTGTTTGCGTGTGACCTTTTCCAAGCTACACAAGCTATGCAAGCTGGATATTTGTCAGCCTTGCCTACCAAGGCAAGGATATTGTGTTTAGGTTCATTATAGAGTATAGTAGCTTAAGGGATTTTTATGGGCCCCTAGGTAATAATAATAGGTCTATTTTTATATGAGGATTTTTTAAACATGATAATTTTGGCTTGTGTTGAAACTTGAGATTAGTTATAATAGAGTTATAATAATATCTTGAAGTATTTTGGTTTCTTTTTTTAGAGGATTTTTTTGAAGATTATATTTTTGCATGGTGAAATATTTGAGTTTCCATAATTCTTCTTTTGCTTTAAGATATGTTTTAACATAAGTGGCAAGGTCACATTGTGACACACCTCTTGTTGTCTTCTTTTTTAACAACCTCCTTGGCACCATGCAAGTTGTGCAAGTTGCACACTCATTCACCTTTTTTCTTTTCTTTTCTTTTTGTAAAAAATTCCACAAATCCCAATCAGGGTTTTATCTATTCACTATTGTGATATAAAAAATAAAATCCAAAAATTTCTAAAAAATTACCAAAATTACACAAATTTACAGTAGTAAAAGAAACCCTAATTTATTTGTCAAAAATGCAACAAAATTCACAACAAAAAAGGTGCCCCAAAAAAAGCCAATCACCCAAGAGCCAGTTTGTTGTCCAGGCGCTATATAAACCACTGCTGGTTTTGTGCATAATATGATATTATATTGTATCATACCATATACCATTGCATTTGCTTGTTTGCACTTGTCTAATTAAATCCTGGGTACCTGCAACAACTCCTGAGCTTGATGATTCTGCCAAATTGATTTCAGTGTTGTTCTTAACTTTTATGTGTGATTGCGCGGCTGCTAATTTAATACAAGCTTTGAATTAGTACCCCTGCAAGTATGCAAGCTTTTTTCTAGTCAGCAGCAGCAACATCTGCAACCAGTAGTAGAAGTGTGAACTGAAGTGTTGGAAGTTTTTCAAGGAGTCTTTTTTGTTGTGATTTTAGTGCACTGAGGATTTCTTCTATCTTTCTTTCTCTTTTGCATGAACATTTGGGAAATAGCACCTTGAAATAGCAGTCTGCAGTGCTGCAGCAATAGCAACTGTCTCTCGAGGGTTGGGATCACTAGTGTTGCAGTTGTTGCATGGCAGTTGAAGAGGATTGCTGAACAGTTCTACTGTGGCCTTCTTGCAAGTGCCCAGTTTGATGATGGGTGGTAGTAGTCAGTCTAGTCAAGGTTGTGTAGCTCACCATCGTGGTGGCGGTGCTTCAATGCACTGTGAAGCTGCTGGTGATAATAATACTGTGTTCGGTGAATTGAAGGAAGCTGCAGACCAGTTCACCAAGAAGGAGATCACCAAGGCAGCAATCCTCAGGAATCAGGAGACAACAGAGTCTGAGAAGCAATCTGCGTTTGGTGCTGTTCGTAAGTTGGGATTGTTTTACCCTCATCCCTAGACTGAGAGGAGACCTGAGACGCGAGAAATCTTTCACTAGCTTGTTTGCTTTCGATGGTGCTATTCCTGAGACTATCAATGGCCACCTTGTAAGACAACATTTTGAGAGTTCTAAGATTCAACACTAGAGCAGCTCTGCTCTTGAGCTGCTCTCAATATAGCTAGCCATGCAGCTCTCATCTTTTTGCTAGTTTTGATCTTCTTCATGCATGAAGTCTTAAGATGAATGTTTGTGCTTCAGAGTCAAGCTTGCAGTACTGTGACAGTTGGTACCACAATTGATATATATGCTGTTGGATGTTGTTGCTGGCAATGCTGGGCAGTGAGTGCTGACACTAATGGAGCAGCTGTTCAACCCAACCACAAGTGGACTGGTGTTCTTTGTGGGGGGCAGTCCAGCTCTTCATATATGCATCACTGATACCCATCATGAACAGGGAGTCCACTGACGCGCATAGCTTTGGCCCCTTCACAGCTGTGACAGAGAGCTAGAATGGGAGATCGGTGATGTTGGGCTTCTTCTCACTCATTGTCACTGAGATGTTCCATAACACCCCTGTTTTCCACTAAATGACACACCGCAGGCAAAAGTTCCACCACATCAGATAGATCACCCAATGCTCACTAATTACACTAATGCACCAAGAATTACATCACAGCACCACTTCTGAAACTGTTCCCATGGCACAGATCACACTAGACATTGTGATGGTAAAAAATGTGCACATGATAAACTTCCCGCAAGTTGGAAGCTGGAATCGCTGAGTGACTTGAGAGCTGCAATGTACTCCAGTTGAAAGTGTAAAGACTAGTGCTAATCAAGAATTTCTAGCAAATTTTTCACATTGGGTCTGACAAAATTTATAATTTTCTGTGTAACTATTCTTTTGTGTATGACAATGGATCGAAAAGATTGTACCTGACATGAACTCAAATGTTGTTGCATGACAGCTGCCAGTAGTTATTGCTGCCCTCCTTGCCTCATTAGCTTATTCCAGATCTCTGTTTCACTGTGCGCTGTGATCCACATGAAAGAAAAGAACTTCCTCAAAAGAAATTTCCATGAGATGTAAGTCTTAAAATAGTGGTCAAATATTCTTGCTATCAAATCGACCCCCTCTTGGAATAATCCTTCACAAAATCCTCCAAGAATACTATTTTGAAATCCTCCAAGAATGCTAATAGCTATCATTTAGTATAGCCTGCTCATTCTCAGAATTGAATCACTTGTGTTCCAACTTTGGTTAGTCCAGATCATTCAACGTTGTGCTGTTTTTTTCACAAAGAAATAAGCTACTGGGCTATGATGATAAACCACGTGCGTACAGTGAAGCAAAGCTTGAACTGCACTGAAGATTGGGCTTTATTTTTCACACCATCAAAATACAAGAGACAGTAAAGAGAAGAAATTGCACAAGTCTTCAAATATATTCCACTTCTTGCTTCAAACAGCAATGAACTTAAGAATTGAAAAATCTTAGCAAAAACTGGAGCAAGAATTTAAAACTTTATTCAAACTTGATTTTAATTTTTCAGTAGCACCATGATTTCTGGCCTGATACACTTGTACATTTAAAAATCAAACTCATATGTTGAGGTAAAGATTAACCAGTAAGACTGCACAGTTTTAAAAAGAGATGAATTGACTGCTTAAAAACTGACTGACCCACTGATAGCACAGACTACAATGGAACAAGTCAGAACGAATGATTATCCTCTGGATACCACATCATACCATCCATGCTAAGTGCCTTTCATCTTTTTCCAAGAACAGTATCTTCATGTCCCTGCAATTCTTTCGCCTCTTCTTGTTGAGAAGGACAGAGGCAATTAGTGAAGTATATCAGTGAAGCTCAGGTGTACTCCATCACAATGCCGTTGTACAAAAGGTCCATATTGAGCAATCTCAACTTAAAACCTCATTTCTCTCTTCAAAGATCTCATGCAGTAGGAGTTAGGATGAGTGACCATAAACACCTAGTTCAAGTCCGCACAAGCCTCAATGGGAGAGTTTCATATGCCATCTGGAAAAAGCACCACCCAAGCTGAAGTTGTGTAAAAATCTCTGAACTAGGTACTTTCAATCTACACATTGAATATTGGCATGCTTTTGATGCCTTGAATTATGTGCAGAAGAACAGAATCTCATCACCTGAATGGAACTTTTCTTTTGAAAAAAACAAATTACTCTTTGTGCCAATATTATTATTCCTTGCCTTAAAAGACATTACATACCACTTGTTTGGAAGCATTGGCCTCAGTGTGTACTGCATGCTTTGACAGTCCTACGTCAAAGGTGACAACAATAGACAGCTCAAACTCCAGGGAGAATGCTCTGCACACACCATGGATAGCAAACTGCCATTAAAACAGCATAATAAATTTGACAACAGTTCATCTGGAAGGGTAGAAAACACATGCTTTGATGTACCTGAGACTTCATAAAAACCAACTTCTAGGCATGTGTAAATCAGGATTCAATGTCTTAACCAACTGGTTCACAACCTAAATTGCAACTCAGGTTTTTCCCCACTTGACATAATGATGCCTATTGCACACCATTACTTGAGCAACTGCAGAATCCATCATTTCACTCACATACCCAGCAGAAAGAGTAGGGCACGTAAAAAGGCGGGGAAGAACCATGTAGATAGGCATTGTAAGTCCTCTGCAAATATCACCATCTGCGACCTAACAAAATCACAAATGACATAGGAAGTGAGGAGCACTAGATTTGGAATCTTTTATCATACAAGAGAGGGTTCAAGTAGTTGTCAGCTAGGTTAAGCCAGCTGTGGCTTCATGACTGCAATGTCCAGGAGGACAATAGAGTCTCAAAAGACAAGCAGAAATTGTGTGTGCCCGAGAGTAAACAATGGCAATTTCCACTCTCATTAAGATCAAATGGCAAAGGTCAGAGCCACCCATATATGCCAATATCAGCTATCTTGCCAAGAGCAATGAAATAAGATTCAAGGGACACGGGTATGAATATCTTGCCTGTGTGCTCTGAATTTCAGAAGTTTCTGTTGCCATTTTCTCACCAGCATTAACAGATTCCACTCGCAAAAGCTGAAGGTCAATTGAGCGTATGGGAACAGTAGAACTATCAACAGTTAACTCCCCAGTTATAGGTTCTGATAGTGCACACCGGGTTGCAACTCGGCCAGTGATCCGAAAACCTCCTGCTTTCCCCCAAGCACAGTACATAATAATTCAACCACAAAATTAAAAATAAGACCACTGAAGACACATGATACACCCAACAGCCTCATACTAGATGTCTTCAAACAGGCCTAAGGTGGGGACTGCTAACCCTCTTGTTCCAGATTTATGGGAATTATGAGGGTACACCCCATGCTGCTGGAACTCACCTGAGCGAAGAACTGGAGCAAGAATGTGCTTTTGTGTGTCCTGCGTGATGTAGAAATTAACTGCCTCTGGTGCCACATGAGCTCGAGGTACTCGAACTGCATTAGTGCCTAAAGAATCATCAATACTAAGCAAATATGACATTCCTCTTTTGGGATTCTTGTTGTTCATTATCAAAGACATCTGGAAGCAGAAAAGCTTGAGGTCATCCTCTGAAGTCTGAAATATGAATCACAAGGAGGAATCCTGCTCCGCACCTCTTTGACCCTCCACAATAAATTCAGCTGTAGAGGAAATGGGTCGCATCAGATACCCTCTTGATATCTCAACCCCTACTGAGTACTGCAACCCAGTATGAAAAAGAAATATCAGTCTCTTCCCTTAAATTCTCAGCAAGAAACAAGGCTAAAGATAGCGACAAAAGAATTGATGACATCTTACTGTACCTCTCTGCACCACCATATTTGGTGTCAGGAGGCATGACAGACAGATCTAATGTACTCAAGATTGATTCGAGCAATATTTTCTGATGAGGACATGCTATGGGCCTGTCTAGAGATATGGAAGGAGACCATGAGGACAATCTTACACTTTGTACATTCTACTGCCTACAATAAGAACACTGCAGATGCCAGGGACTTGATACACACCAGCAACTTTCCTTCAGCGACACTAGAAGAAAGACACAAGCTTTCCACCAGGAGAGAAGAGGTAAGAGGGGGAAGAGTAGGCAGTACACAAGAAGGGAAAAGTGGAATATCCATAAAGATTGAAAGAAATGCATCCTCAAGCAGACCATTAGGAAACAAAAAAATAGATAATCAAGGAACCTGGATGTTGACATAGGCACCATGATAGGATTCATACAGGCTATCAACCAGTCCTCCCTTGGATGGCTCCAGGGCAATGTGGAAGGGGAACTGCCACAAATCACTGTACACGAGTGAGAACAATTGCATAACCTCACAGTTCTCTTGGACTGTCTATGACAGCCACATATCTGAGAGTCACAAGGACAGTCCATCAGTGGCTACCACATCTGCCAATCAAGAGTCCCAATATTTTCTCACACCATACAACAATAAAGGTCCAAAACCGGTTGCCACTGTTCGTGACTCTTGTGTCAAGAGTAATAGAAATCTCTCCCACCTGTAATGTTGCAACCGAAACCAATTCAAACAAACATTCAGGACAAAAATGGAAAAACTCACCTCTGTTTTTCCTGATGAAATCTTCCCAGCTGGACTGATGTCAATAGTCTTGTTCCTACATTCGGAGCATCCCAACTTGATCACAATCTAACCCAACTTCATAATGGTAGCAGTTCAAGACCAACAAGAGACTGTAAACTTAACTTGAAAGACAACAGCCAGTTCCAGGAGGTGAAGCATTGTCAAAGCAAAAGCCACAAGTGTTTTACATGCAGGTTCATATACTCACATAAGCTGAATAGGTTTAACAGAGCTGTAGAGTGCCTCAAAGACTCCCACTTGTCTGGCACTCAACTATCCACAAGCAATTGCACGATTGTTAGGTTGGAAGTTCAGGAACCAACAAAATTATATACAAGAACAGCCCAAAATGTTGAACCTCAACTCATGCCAGGAACTCAACACTGGATACTTTCCCTATGATCTTATCCAGGATATCTCATGTCAAAACTTTGAATTTCCAAGCAAGAGAAAGGAAGAGATTCAAAGGAAATCTCTGTCCTAAATTGCAGACACAACCACTTCAACTGCCAGCATTTGAAGAATGCCAGCACTAGATTCAAAGAAATCTGTCATAAATTGTAGACACCAGCTCTTGGAGTTGCAAGCTCACATTTGAAGAACACCATGATTTGTCATGATCTTCACAAACACAATTGTTACACAGAAAAAATTACACAACAAGAGTGTAAAATGGAAAGAAAGAAGGAAGCATCTGAAACAAAAGACACAAGTACACAGAGAGTAACCCACCTGTAGCATGATGGTGCCAGTGGCAATGAGTCGGACACCTTGATGTGTTATACTTGTAGGAGTGATGATCAAAACTGTCCCTTCCACAACATCCTGCAAAACATTGATTCCAAGCAGGATGACAACAACTAGAATCAAATCCACAATGCCCAACCCTAATATGACAGAACCTTCAAGTGTTCAAAGATGCTTGACAACGACAATGTGTCACATTTTTTGATTGAAGTCTTGTCCTAAAAGACTTGATCTCTTTTGGCAATGGCTTCTTATCATGGCAATCATGCAGAAACCTCGGGTTGATCACCTTGGAAATGGCTTCTTATCATGGCAGTAATCCAGAAACCTACCTCGGATTGATCTCTGTACAAGAGAAAGTGGAGAGCAGAAACATTGCAATGGTATATGGAATTGAAGTAGCCTGGAAGGATTTGAGCTTGAAGCCATTGACAAAGGTAGGAATTCGGTTCTCAAGAGAGAGAAACAAGCAAAGATCCCAAGGTCTGAGCAGGAGGGTGGGGGAAAGGATTTGAGTTCTTTACCGGTGGCCGATATACACGATCCACTCTGGAGAACTTGAGCTCCACTGCCATCGCTTAGATCCTACTTCACGTCACTCGATTTATTCAAAATCTCACCACCGCAGCAACAACCTGTTGTACATCTTCCGACCGGGGGAAAAGATTAAAAAAACACCGTCAGACAATCTCTCACTCGCCGCATGCACATCACCAAAACTAACAAGACAAGAATAGGAAGACGAGGAGATGCTAGGGTTTCAGATGCTAGGGTTTCAAACGCTAAGGTTTCAGATACTAGGGTTTTGGAATGGGTTAAGCTGTTTTGTACGTAGCAGCACTTTGAAGTCACCATGGCCTAAACCCTAAACCCATAGTGAGATGGGTTTGCCAAGTTTTTCTTTGGGGTTTTCTTTGTCATGTTAATAAGATCTCCCAAATCAAGGCACTTCATGCTGTGCTCTTGGAAAGCTCTTGATGAGTAGGGGAGCACCAACTTGGTTTGAGATTGTTTGCAGCTACAATGCCGAAACTATTGATTATTGAATCATTTTCTCAATGAAACTGAAGTAAAATCAAAACTGAAAAACTGTACTGGAATTTGGGGGCGTTAGTTATTGGTATTGTTGGAAAGCCCTCAACAATTCAGATTTAATAGAGTTTATTTCACTATTTTTAGAGCTAAAGTGTGGAAGATATTGATTTTGGAGTGGATTTTGTTGCTGCAAATTCAAACAAATTACAAAAATTGGGTTTGGAAAGAAAAATCAGTTGAACCCTCAATGTGTTCACACTTGGGCCAACAACACATGTTACACTAGTTCTTCTTGATAAGGAAAGAAGATGCAACCTTGCAAAACTTGATTTATAAATACATCTTAAATTTGAAAAATGTACAAAATAAATACACCTTAGATTTGGAAAATGTATAGAAAATTTACAAGACATCAAGTGAGTTCAAACTAAATGCCAAAATTTCTCCAAATCAAAAATCGATCACTTGGAATAGGTCAATTGTATTTCTCCATGTCAAAAATTGACTACTTGTAGTAGGTCAGCCGTGGTGATGGGAGGTGTGTTTTGAAGGGCTGGAAGGTTAGGCTTATAATAATTGCCCAATTTAAGATGGAGGATGCTTGCATTCTTTGTAATGTGATTGAGATTTTTTGATGAAGAAAAGTAACCAAGATAGAAAAAGGAGGACCCTTTGTCGCTTTCAAGCTTCAAATGGCATTCGCACAATCATGTAAAAACACATCAACTTGTTTGTGTAAACATCCAAATATTTCAATTGCTAAAAGGAAGATTAATTAGTTGAGTGTTAATCATGATAGCTCCTTTCTTTGGTTTGAATCACATCAAAGGTAACAAATCCTCGAATTGTATAAGATCAAGGAAATTCATCATGTTCGCATTGGGTCAACAATGACAATGTTAATTAAGGTGTGAATGTCATCTTTGGCAAATACAATGTCATTTTTATTGACAAAAGGAATTAAACGTGGTTGAAGGAAATGCATGTAGTTGTTTTCATCCCACTTGAAAATTAACATCTCACGTAATAACAACAAAGGTGTTGTGAACTGCATCATGGGTTCATGTGCATTCATTGCCATGAATGCAACATAATAAATGAATATCCATAGGGTCAATAGAATGTGTGCACACACATCGAAAAATAACTACAATTGAGGGATGGGGTAGTTTAAGTCATGTTCAAAATGTTATGGAAAAAATTAGGGAAGATAATCAAAACATTCGGAAGACTAGTCAAATTGTTAACCAAACGCCCACCCCTAAACTAGAACATGATAAAATTGAAGCACAATGGGCCTTAAATATCCCATTGAAGAGCATGTTGGAAAGGGTATGATGATGGAGACAATCCGAGATGAAATTTTGAAGTTGAACCACTTATCACTTAATGAATTGTTCAAATGGAGGAAGACACGCACAAACTAAAGGTAGTAGAAGATCACATGCCGCCGTGAGATGTTGTTGAAAAGTGAAGGTGTGGTCAACTCTTGTTAATGCTTCAAAAAGGAAGGGACATTGATCAACCATAAATCTAACAACTATGATTAAAGCTACAAGGTCCCAACTCCTTAAATAGCCTATTGGGGCGATGGAAATTATCGATATGAGCCCAATGCCGCCAAAAATTATTACGAGAAATTTTTTTTACAAGTAAAAGTCTTTTTCAACTATCAAAAGATCTTAGACCTAGAAGGCACTTAAACATTTTTAAAAAGGAGGAATCAAAAGAAATAAAGGGTTCATTAAAGGTGGAGGAGAGAGGTGTGTATCGTAAAAGATATGATGGCCATTACACAAAACATTGAATTAAAATTCCAAAATTTATCTGAACATCACCCATTCTAAAGAAAAGGTGGATATGTCAAATATCTTCTAGCATGACAAAGATGATGTGAATGATGAGATGCCCAATGGAAGCCCCAAGATTTTAATACCTTTTAATGAGGGTGGTAAATTAGGATGGGGTGTTGAAACATTAAAAGGAATTTTGTTATTTGCAACCAATGACTAGATGTCCTAAATGACTACATAATTGATTATAGTCATAGGATATTACTTCAAATCTTATGTGGAAAAAGTTGTAGTCATATATTAGTGGTGTATTTTACTAGTAGATGATAACATGGTAATAAAAAATGACATCATTTTTTCATTGCAAGTTTTCATCCATACAACATCCATGATTAATGATAAAATGAAATGGATAAAATGATGTGTCATTACAAAAACAATGTGATCATATAATTATTTTATAATGATTAAAAAATGACTATTAGTCATTTAATATGAGTACAAACAAACATTATAAACTACACGTAAAAAAATGATTTTGATTAATATTATACATATAGGTAATATAAAAAATTTATTACATTTTTAAAAAATATACTTGATGTATCATCCATTTTAAATATTCAATGTGATTAAATTAAATATCATACATTGAAATAAATTTTAATGGTAAAAATATATTATTAAAATTAAATTTATACATAATATTTAAAATTATATATATATATAATTGATTTATGATCCATTAATAAATATTTTACGTGGATAAACTATATGGATTCATGTGTTTAAATTGAAAGTTATTAATAAAATTATGATATACTAGTGGGTACCCGTTAATTGTTTCAACCAATTAATAACTCTGATATTGTATGATGCATATTAGCCAAATTTGAGAGGTGATTTTTGTCAAGGGTTGAAAGAAGCATTATATCAGCTCCAAGCCTTTCTGCTTGGCAGTCAGGGAAAATACTATATACACTGGCAATTTCTCTGTTCCCTTTCTAAAGGAGTCCATCTGTAGTTTTTTCTAAACAAATTGCATCTTCAGTTCCCTGTATAGTAGTTGCTGAGATTGTATCCAAATCTAATCCACTAGCTGTGGAGTTGCAGGCATTGCTGGTGGAGGAATTGCAGGAGTTTCTATTGGAGGGAAGGTTTGCTTGTCTTCTGTACACATGAGCAAGCTCTTTCCGTCACCATCAACATACACCATGTATATAGGTTGCACTTCTCATGTTGCCATGCTCTCCAAAGGCAAACAGTCAATA
>Ga0209208_10012175_pt1 | contig 10935 bp, 7 predicted proteins | sample S1TSphfallax_3_FD_187694 | JGI IMG/M metagenome (GOLD analysis project Ga0209208, IMG submission 187694) | Host-associated microbial communities from peat moss isolated from Minnesota, USA - S1T2_Fd - Sphagnum fallax MG (SPAdes) (version 2) | ecosystem: Host-associated > Plants > Peat moss >... | reverse complement strand
ACAATGTTGGGATGTGCACACATGCACATCCAATGCTTCCACATACCTCCAGAGAGCACCAATCCAGCACTTGTGCACCTCCAAACTCCAAATGGCCTCCAAAACCTCAAAGCTCCTCCAAAGCTCCTCCAAAGCTCTTCAAACTCCTCCGAGGCTCCAAAAGCGCCTCCAACAGTGCAAACTTGCACCTCCAACACACACAAATCCTCAAGATCTCTCTCAATGCACACAAGCAATCAAACCTCTAATCATGCAACTTGCATGAGTGGGCCCATAACCTATTAGGATTAGAGGAGAAATTGCGTGGTATCAGAGCAATCACAAGCACATAGAACACACAAGTATGCTTGGAGTGAGATATTCAACTCCCCTCCAACCTTGCTCTTTATTCCCTTCCATGTACCATGACATTGACAAACCATATGGGATAACTATTTCTCTCCCTCCTTATTCTAACATGTTCGTGGTACTAACATATCTCAAATCTACCTATGTCTTTGATTACTTGCAACACTTATCTACCACATTGTTTCTAATATCTACCACACCATTATCTATGTTTCTAACACCTACATCATAATCTTCAACAAAATTTTCCTAGTTGCATGATTATTTTTTTGTGATTTTATGGTGGTGATGAAGATTTGCTAAGATGATCTTAACAAACTTTATGTTGACTATGTTTTAGTTTTCATCGATGACCTTTTTGAAGCTTCCATGGGTTGGTGGAAGCAAATCATGGTCAAATTAGTTTGAAATGGATCACATCTGAACATTATCAAATCCTTTTACTATACCCTTTAAAAGGTTGGCCCTATAAAGTTGTGGGTTTTTCCACTATTGGATGCCACAACACTGGATTTATAGAGATCCACATATGTTTTGTCCATGAAAAACAATGCACAGGCTACCATGGCCCTTTAACATCTAGTTACTCTTTTGACTCAATTGTGAAAGGGTTTGACTATTAGCTAGATTGTCAAGCATCGCATCCTATAATACATAAAATTGGTAAAGGTCATAGTTGTCCAAGTGATTGGATCAAGGGAAGACGAACACACTTTCAACAATCTAAGTTTCATGAAATCCAAGCTAAGAAATAGGCTCATCACTCACCTTGATTTGGTGATCCATATGTTTTCACAACATTATTATGCTCTTGAAAACTTTCCTTATGATGTAGCCATCAAGGAATGGAAGGAAATGTCCACTCAAGATGGGTTTGATGCATAACTTGAAGTTGTGCTTTGATTTTGCAAAACATTCAAAATGTGAAGCAAGCTACCTTTTTAAATTTTGTTATGTTAATTGTAATTAATGGCCCATTTGATGATTTTTTTTAACACTAACCTTGATTGCTTGTGGAGGTTACCCATGTGCAATGGGCAAGGCGATCGATTCCCCCACATGACACATTTGCTATAATTTTGAACTTTAGCACAATATATTCGCTAGATTCTTAAGTTGTGTTTCCACATATTGCTATTTGTTCAACATTGAAATTTTTGCATTCACTAATTTCATTTGTTCAAAAAATAAAGAATCAATTTCACATAATATTAAAATTTTAAAATAGAAGATCATTTAAGAGTTTGATCAATGACACACACATGAATGGTTTTGGATCTTGCCACATAATATCGCCAATAAATATAATTTTGGAAATTGTGAAAAAAAAACAAAAAAAAAAAAACTCAATTCCATCTCCTTTACACACAACTAAACATAAATGTTTTGATGTAATGTTACTTTGTTCAAGTAACCCAAAATAGAGATTATGTGAAATTATTTATGTATAACCAATCACAACCAATAGCTTGCCTAAAATACAAGGCAATTTTTTATATAAAAACTATGAAGTTATGTATACAGAAAACTTGAACTTGTTCAAAATGATGCAATATTCCCAATCTAAGTTCTAATTCAATTTTCGGGGAAAAAATAAACTACCCAATTAGGTTAGAAGGTCAATGCCAACAAAACTCAAGACCTCCAATCCAAATATCTTAAAACCTTATTTATAACCTAGACTTGAACATGCCTAATTCTTAAAACTTGTCCACACCGATATATTGGATGCAACATGTGTAACCAAAATTGAAGGTGTGAGAGTTTCCTACCATTAGCTATTATGCTAAACAACATCTGTAACAATCCACACAAATTGTTGATTTTTTTATTCATAAAATCCTTGAAACATAATTTCCAACAATCAACACCACTCCATCACATTAATAATGTAGTTTGAACTCTACACAAATACATCAACTCTATTAACCCTTGATGACACTGACTAAAAACATTGGATCAAACTTTTGTTGTTCACCACTCTCATCAATTGACAAGTATCATCCCATGGTCTAGCAACATCAAAATCTTGTTCCCTTGATGCTAAAAGTCCCTCCCGACCTAATACACAAGAATCCCCCTTTATTCATGATCAACCCATGAACCCATATCCCAAATAAAACCCTTGAACCTAGGACTTATCAGATAGTGAATTTGAAACTATGTCATCACTTCCAGCTCTCCAATTTTGAGTCAAGGAAAGAATCAAAAGCACAACTACTACATTCTATTCTACAACTTGCGAAGTAGTTCTCTCTACACAGTAGAAATGAAAACTTGCATACAATGTTCCTTCTGTAGACCCTGAATCACACACACACCGAAACTAACAAAATGCAATTAGTTTTTTCTCTAAAGTTTTGCTCAAAGCTTGTCCACTTAAATCTTCGTCAACTTTCCTTATTGACATCCTCCATCGCACTTCCTCCACACAACACTCCCACACAATTCTTATCAACCAACACACATGACTCAACAACAAACCAAGTATAAAAGATCCAACAAAGTAATGGCTTCTCTCCTGATAGTTACCATTGCCATCAATCTTCAAGAAAAAATGGCCAAAAGATGACAATCACATCCCATGTAGAGAGGCACAAAAAGTAAAACCCTAAAAGATGTCCTGCCTTTTACAGGACATGCCTTTAGGTCACAACTGGATGTCTTGAATTGATGTAATACCAGTGTTGACGAACATACCAATCTAGTATTACCTGAGGCAATACCAGGCTTCTACCAGTACCATGGGTCCTGAAGTAATACTGTATATATATACCTTCATTATACCAGCACCAATGCCAGGTTTATACCTACTATACACCACACAAAAATAATAATAAACTCTTGTAGTTGGTTGCATCGTAATGGGCAAAGAAAGAGGTTTCATGTAAACAAGAGTTGTCTTAAAAGAATTTTAAGGGTTCCCAGCCAAGTCGTCACAACTTATCAAATTCTATTGTCCATCTGGGAACTTGCTTTAGAGCTCCACTCTTCCCTACTACCGAACAAGGATTTTGCTTCTGCAAACATATATTTTTGGAACGTTTTTGTTTCTCGTGGTGCTGGCTGGGTGACACAGACAACAATACAGCATGGGCCCCTTCTAATGGAAACACAGGGTCGTGCGGGCCCCTTACCCTAGCAAGCCCCTCTGCCCCAAGTGCTTCACTTTCTGTTTTGTTTTGTATCATTCTCTGTGATACCCACTGGGTATCATGGCAAATAAAACAACACGCAAAAGCAGGCTATATTCAAAAAACGGAATGCACACCAAAGGTTCTGAAAATGTGACCCCTGTTTGTGGAGGATTGCATGGGCCCGTTGTACTGGTAAGGCCTGAGGACCTTACCCTTTGTAAAGACCCTTTGGGCCTAGAATTTTTTTTCTTTTATTTCCTGGGGAGCTTTATGTCAGGCCCTTGGGGTTTGGCCTTACGAGATAAGCAGTTCACATGAGGGCCCCATACTGGTAACACTTTTCACCCTGGGCCTTATCCCAAACATTCACTTTCTGGTTTTTTTTCCATATTGTTTGTCTTGTGCCTGTGTGTGCACTTGTGTGTATATGTCAGTGTAGACCTCACTGTTCATTCCTGCAGATTGTCTTTGGGTGTTGGCTTGACCTTGCCTCACATTGGACTGGCCATCTACTTAACCAATAACCGGAATAAAATGACACCTCTCTGTTGAGATATCATGTAGTCGATAGTACCCCCGCATTCAAGCTCAAAGACCTGACCGGGGCAGAAAAACAACACAGCATGAGGCCAGGGTTGGGAGGGGGCGGGGTCCAAAGCCTGACCGATTAGGGAAGCTGGGAAGGCTCGGCCTTAATTAACTCATAATCAAACCCCGACATTCAACACCCAGAAGAGTTATCACATGGCCAAGAGTACCCCAGCATTTGAGCTCCAGAAGCTCTTAAACAACAGCAGAATCCAGCGGCAAACTGCTGCACGATACTTCTACAAATTCAAAATATAAGGAAAAAAACTCCGCATGCGGTGAGCGTGGATCGAACACGCGACCTTCAGATCTTCAGTCTGACGCTCTCCCAACTGAGCTATCCCCGCAAACTAAAGAACGTTTAGAACGAGTAGTTTCCAGTTCTATATATCCACTACACACAGTTATTAATTGGAAAATCTTTGGTTACTTTAGCCATCATTACCTCTCAAATTATCCAACAATCTGTCCTATTATGGGATTATCAAGCGACTTTTTCGCGACACGTTTGATTTTTTCGGACAAAAAAATTGGGATACTTTTGTTCTTCTGAGGTACTCTCTCGACCAATTTTCTCCTTTTTTTAAAAAGTCGCCAACTTGTTTGAAGAAAAGAAACCTGAAACTCATTGGGGCTTGTTTCCGGTGGCAAGATGTCGCTGAATTTCGCCAATAACATGGGTCTAACTATCTTGAGACAGCATAAATGAAAGCCTCTGTCTCCACCTGTATGCACTTGTACTAATGCTCATAACAACATTTCAGAAACAATAACCATCTCTACCTCTTAATTACACAATCAGCATGTCAGCACCTAATTCATTGTATCCAAATTGATCACATTAGTAAACAGCCTTTCTCTAATTGATATACTTCTCAAAATATCATTGAGATCATCTTTTGTAACACTACAATAATGATGTACTTCTCAAAAGAAGACCTCGGCAACACTTCGCAATTCTTGGTGTGTTGTGGTCACCAAATTGTCCTTGTTCTTCTTGTATCCTAACTTCCCTCTTGGAATGGGGACATACTGTTTTCACCATATTGTGCTGGAAGTGGAAGCAAACCACTACCTCATTTGCCATGGCAAACAATAATCAAGGTGATTGCGAACAAGAATTTCTGTCAAACATTTGATCTTCCACACTCTGATAAAAATCCTTAATTAATTGACTCAATCTATCTCATTGTCACAAACATGGCTGTTTGACTTTGGCAGTTTTGGGATAGTAACAGTGAGAACACCATTATCAACTGAAACCTTCAGCTTTTTTACATTCAGATTTGCTGGCAGAAGGAAGCGGCCCTGGAAACTGTTGTGAGAGCACTCCACACGGTGCCATGCATCTGGGTCATGAAACTCCTCTTCCCTTCTCTTGAAGGAATTATGCAGCATGTGCCCTCCCTCAACTTGCACTTTGGTTTGATCCTTCTTAGTACCTTCACTTGCAATTATGTTTGCAGATTGGTCACATATGGCTGCTTGATCACCCACCACACCAGCACTTTTTGCTGTTCTGGATACTCTGCTCTTTGAAGGATGTGTCCGCAGTAAAGCCATTGCACATTCATCACCCTCTTCCTCATCAGATAACACAATTTGGAAGTGTTTTCTGTGGGAATGTGTCTCTGATTGCATAGCCATAGTTCTCAGATTCTCAGTTGGATGAAGCCTGTCTCTAAATCTTCGTACACCACCTGTTAATTCCAGGTTAGGCATCCTCAGACTTTGGACAGAGGAGGGCAAGGGACTGTTGGTACCTGGCCAGGATGTAGTCTGAGCAGAGATATCAGGAGTCTCACAGTCAGGTGTTGGACGATGACTATGTGCCTCCTCATCAACTTCTTGTACCTCATTTAGCTGCTTTAGCTCATCACTACTGTTGTGCTCATCAGATAACACCATTCGGGAGTGCTTTCTGTGGCCTGGTGTCACTGGTTCTGTCACAATACTTCCAGAATTCTCATTGTGATGAAGCCTGTCTCTAAACCATTGTCCATTATTTGCTCTTTCCATTGATGGCATCCTCTGACGATGGGCAGAAGAAGCAGGAGAGGAGCTGTCAGTATCTGGCCAGGTTTTGGGTTGAGCAGAGACATCATCCTCTTCAATGTCAGTCTCTGAACAGCGACTGTTTGCCTCCTCATCAAGTTCTTGGACTTCTTTTAGTTGCTTGAGCTTCTTAAGCTCATCATCCAACTCACTGCAAAACTAGAACATAACATTAGTAGAAGGTCATGTTTACTGCTTCTCAATTATCTCAAAGCACATGCATCTGACTCAAATGATTTGTTGCAGCCCAGTTCATGTAATTTACAAGAGAGAGTGTACCTTGCTTCCTCTGGATGTTCAAGCCTTACAATGTAACAGTACTGAAGGTTTTCAATGGCACTGATCTGCTGTGAAATCAAGTGGGCATCCCCTTGACACTTGGCAATCCTGCCATGCAAAAGAGAATGTCATAATCCTTGAAGCAACTACTATGTGATTAAAATCAAGGGGCTTCCAAAGCACTTCTAGAGCAACCGTAATTGGGCTTGATGTAGGCAGCAACAACTGATCAACAAAGCCCAATTCAAGCAAAAAAAACTTCAAGACGCTTGGTGTTGTAAGGGAAGTCACAAAACTCAGCAATGCAGATTATTATCTTGGTATGTTTTACACAGTGGAACCAATAATTGCAATGAACAGATTAACAAAACCTATAGAACAGGGAGAATTCAATATATGTGAGCAGCAGGCCTCAAACACTGAGAGCAGAACCAAGGAGTTGAAAACTTTTCTGCATCTATGCCTTAGTCATGCACTGGAGCAGAAAACACATACAGTGATATACATGCATATTGCACCTACAAGACATGCACAGGTTGGGCCCTTACTCATATGCTTCTAGATAGGCCTGCAATGCACCATTCCAGTCCCCAGCTGCATCCAATGCATTGCCATAGTTGTTCTTGGCAACAGCTTGACCCTGCCAAGCATACCCATCAGTTTATGGAACTCAACACCAAGGGAGGATTTGCACAATAAAAACTTCCACAACCAGTTCTTGCAAGTGGCCAGTCACCTCAAGATGCTTCACCCGCTTGCAGACCTGCCAGCTCTGAAAATGCCACTTCTGGGCCTTCTGATATTTCCGAAGGTTGTAGTATGATTCACCTATCAGGTCCAGAGCATCACCTAGTTTCTCCATGTCTCCCAAGAAGGTCACTACTTTCTTCAACCTCTTTCCTAGCTTTAAATGCTGAAACAATCACAAGCACATAGAACAGAATCAGATTTTTGAGTGCATATGCCTTACGTGATCATTCATAGGTCCCCTTTAACCAATTATTTTTCTTGTCTTTTCTTGGGTTGATTTATTTGATGTATGGGATTGATGGCCCCAGACCTGAGCTAGACATAACAATGAGCTCAACGAGTCACTGGAAACTCTTCTGACAAGAGGGCCTGCCATATATGGAAACTTCAGCACGAGCTGATATGGTGAGGCCACAATTGATACCTGTTCCCAAGCTTGTAGCTCATGTGCCTGGGCAAGGAGACTCTGCAGAGCCTTAAACTCCTGCTGATATAGCCTCCGCTCTGATACAGATCCTTTAGCAGCCTCCACTTTCCTCTGCAAACCAATGTGCTGCTTCAAGGCCTCCTGAAACTCCTTCATCTTGGGCATTGCCTGTTGCACAACCTCAATGTTCGCCTGGACTATGCTCAGCAGGTGATCCTCATCTTGCAGCTTCTGTACAATGTTCAGCGCCCGGTGGTAGCACTGAAGAGCATCCGTGTAACGTTGACACTTGAAGTGCACCTCTCCCAAATTGTTCAGACCTTTGGCCTCCCCCTGTGGATGAGGCAGATCTTGGCATATCTCAATATCTTTGAGAATATGCTTCATAGCAAGATCCCATTGCCGCTGCTCCAAATGAAGACGTCCTAAATTATGGTGCAACCGGGTGCGTGCTGCATCAGTTTGCCCCACTTCTTCTTCCTCACAAAGTGCCAGCCCCTGCTGCAACAGTTTACAGGCCACATCTGGCTCTTCCACCACCATCTTCAACATCCCTAAATTGTTGTATGCATCCACAAGCTCGACCACAAATGAAGATGGTGATACTTTGTCCACAGGGGGGTTGGCCTTCAGAACACAAGCAAGCTCCATGGCCATTGACAAATATTTTTTGGCCTTTGGCAATGCTGTCACACAATCCTTTTGTTCATACATGTCCATGAAAGTCCGTCCCAGCTGTGTGCTAGCACGCTGTTGCTCAACTAGGTCCTTTAACTCCTTGGCCATGTCCAAATGCCGCTTCTGCCATACACAGACCAAGTCCAACATCACAATATTAGGCCAGTCAAAAGTTCAACAGAAATTTTCAAGAATCACATGGATCTAATCTCAAAAGAAACTTAAAAATGGAATAATGCCCCCTCTCCATTCTCCCTGCAGACCCTAGATTTCTGAAGAATTATTTAATTGTGTGCATCATTGGACATGGCTGGGGCTTATAACATGTGAGGAAGTGTCTTGGGATGGATATTGTCCTGAGGAGATTTTGTGGATGGTGTTATTAGCAGATCCCATTACCAGTTTGACATTTGGTTTCTTGGTCTCCCTGAACCCTTTTCACAGGTTTGGGCATTCCATATTAAGCAATGTCCTTCCACAAGAACTGCTCATTGTCAAAAACTAGCACATTTTCCCAGTTTGTACAACTAGTGTGCACAGATTACATTTGGCAGTGTGTTCTGGTACTGACAGTCAGGTTCCTAACAGGGTTGTGCAGGGCCAGGCAATACCTACTCCCCATTGGTGCTGTTTGCAAAAGTGCCATACAGGTGAGAAGATCTAGCTCAAGAGTATACAAAGCCTATATGAGTGTTGGACTGCTTGCTATCCATTTTACAGTACCCATGCACAGACAGAAAGATGATCAAATTTCTAGAAGAAAGAACAGTGCTCCTCAGTATGCCAGCATGATCAAAGCAGTTTAGAGTACCCTGGAAAGAACTGTGGTTCCTGGACTTGCTGGACAGGAGTAGGTACGTGAGAAACAGAGATCCTGGCTCACTGCTCTCAGATTTGTTAGCATTTTATCACAATGCATACCCAGGTTTGGAATAAGTGACATGTGACCAAAAACCCCCAGAGGTATGGATCACAGGATGAGGGACTCATACAGAGCCTTATATCTGTCTAGACCATAGCAATGAGAAGAATCTTGACAAAGTATACATCCTAAAAGAGTTTTGGCTCCACAACACTTTTCCTTATACAAGACAAACAGTGAACACAGTCATAGATTACATTCTTTATTTGATTACTGTTTCATTGCATGTTCAGTTTGGTCATATGCCAGGCTTGGGGTTTAAGGTTTTACTAAACAAATTACCCAAGGTCGCTCACAGATTTGGCTTGTCATTGCTTATCTGACCAAGATTCTTATCGCCAAATCATCTCTGAATTTCATAAATTCTTCTCCCTGCTAAAGGTGGGCCATGGAAGAGAGGGTAAATACACAACACGCAAAAGTATGATGTGTGCATGCACTCAAAGAATCCCCAATATTTGAAGCTGTCATCAACCAGAAGGTGGACAAGAAATCGGAAGGTCGACAAAGAAAAACTCGTACCTGGTAAATGAGGGCTTCATCGAAATCCTCGAGGCGCAGGTAGATTTCGCCCAGCGACTGGCAAGTGGGCATGAGATTGACGCGGGGTGACTCTTGATCCACTGGCTTCCGCTTGAGCGAGATGTCATAATCCAGCCGAAACCATGTCAAAGCCTCCACATAATCCCCGTGCTCCTTCAAGGCATGTCCGATCTGGTTCGCCCAACGAGCCTCTTCTTCACGGTCCCCATTCTTCTTCGCTTCCTTGTAGCAGCTCTTCATACCATCCAAGCCCGAACCAACAGCTCCCCCTCCTCCTCCTCCTCCCCCTTTCCTGCTTCTTTTACTCATACTTGCGCGACCCTGAACAATGCGACTGCGCTGCGAATTGTTGATCTAAAAATCCTCCAAAACCCTCGAGTTCAACGACAACTAGGACGAAAAACAAAGAATCAAGAAAGACAAGCTGAACAATCCTGTGTACAAACTCCCTCATACTGTAGAGATGGCGGGAAATCCCGAAACCCTCATTTTGAAATCCCGAAACCCTTGAAACCCTAATCTTGAAATTTCGAAACCCTAGTTTTGATGGGATTTTTTTAAGGCCACCTAGTTTGCATAATGGAATGTGATGGGTAAAAAGTAATTGGCGTTATTAAAATTTAAGTACCTATTTCATTCTAATATCCAAAATACACTCATATTAAAACTTTAGTCATTGATATTTCAATTCTTTTTAGACTTCAAAGTTCGATTTGTTAGATATTTGAACATGTCCTCATTCAACTTAACTTGTTAAATCCCTAACCACTAGTTTTTATAAGTTTAAAGTGTCTTGTTTATTTTCCATCCCCTTAAGAATTTCAAATATAATCACATATTAATTTTTCAAACAAATATAAACTTCATTTTAAATATATCATGTGAATGATCTTTTGTTGGTCAATTTTTTGACATCCTATTTGGAAATGCAACTTTAGTAATAGGCTCTTTCATTCTAATATGCAAAATGCACTCATATTAAAATTCAAATACCTATTTCATTTTAATATCCAAAATCCACTCATATTAAAATTTTAATCATTGATATTTTAGTTCCTTTCATATTTCAAAATTCGATTTGGTATATATATATATAATACACACAATAAAAAATTCCAAAACTAATTATCAATGTTCTTAAAAACCAAAAAAACTAAATGTCATTAAATGCAAAAATAGATGATGTCTTATGTTCATATCAATTGACA
>Ga0209208_10012174_pt1 | contig 10935 bp, 2 predicted proteins | sample S1TSphfallax_3_FD_187694 | JGI IMG/M metagenome (GOLD analysis project Ga0209208, IMG submission 187694) | Host-associated microbial communities from peat moss isolated from Minnesota, USA - S1T2_Fd - Sphagnum fallax MG (SPAdes) (version 2) | ecosystem: Host-associated > Plants > Peat moss >... | reverse complement strand
CAAAAACTTATTGCAAGGCTACCTATTATAACAAATTTTAAGATGTTCAAAATCGCATATTCAAAATAGCTTGGAAGGTAATGAACAAAATCATTCACCCCCTAAACCTTTACTTTAATAGAAAGCATGAATAATGTAAGCATTTGAATAGGATTTTTAGGTATCCATCCCAAGGGCAAATCAATTGCATCATAATGGTTTCAAGACTATCGATTGTTTTTAGAGACCTACAACAAATAAAATTCAAAATTTGGACAAAGGGAGAAATAAATACCATCTAGAAGAAGATGAATGTGGTATTTGGCAAAGGCTAATTGGAAAGCTTCCAAAATGTTGGAAAGGTGAACTTCATGCCCCCAAACAAAAGGGGATTGACTTGCAATTTATACTAGCAACACACACTCCAACCCAAAATTTGTGATTTTTATTGTCAATAAATTCCATCTCCCTTGTGCAAAAGTTTGTGTTGGCTAGAGTTTTCCAATGGAGCTTACAACATACAATGTTAGCATTAGGTCCAATATCTTGGTGAAATGCAATAAGGCAAAGATAAATAAACAAAATTTAGTTGTAAGAATATGGCATAAAGTACACACGCTACAACAAATCACAATTTAGTTGACCAAAAATTTTGGTCAAAAAGACCCAAAATGGCATTTGTCAATTTGACCAACTAATCATATTAAACAAGTTAATTGTGACATGTCTAATTTGATTAAGTATTTTTGGTTGGATTTTCTTACTAGGTTTTTTGTTTGGGTTTCTTTATTCATCAAATGAGATTAGGCAATAAGAAAATCTATGGTTTTTTTCAAAAATTGATGTGAAAAATAATAATAATTTATTTTCCTACCTACCTACCCCCTTAATAATTAATGCATATATTTATTGACCTACCTAGGCTAATTAAATTAGTTAATGGCATAGGCTAATTAGACCACCAAGGTTAGGGCCTAGATTGCAAATCTGAAATCTTGAACTTTTCACCTTCACATTGAAGAATCAAGTCTTTAACCATTGCACCACCACGTCCATAAGGTAAATTTTTTTGTAAACATATTATAATGAACATGTTCAATTTGTTTACATTACTTACATAGGTAAATAACTAAGATAATTTAACCTAAGTAAGTATGTACCAATCTATATAGTACTTATATTAGTTTAAACCAGTACTTAAGTTATCTTATCTAGGTTATATTAAGTTACTTAATAATATACTAGTCAATAATAACATATACATATAGTATTAGCTTAAGGTACATATATTAACATGGTAGCTACCTAAGTTATAATAATCTAATGTTACTTAAATTAAGTTAATATACATAATGTTTATATATGTTATATTAACCTAGGTTAAGTAATAGGTAGGTAGGTATATTGTCAAGGACAAAACAAGGACACAATTTGAAAAAGATTATATGAACATGATAAACAATGCACAATGAATACAAATTAAATGATTTTATTATTTGATTGAAACATGATGCAAGCTAATTAAAAATACAACTTGGTCACAATTTGTGTTAACAAAATTGAAGGGTGGTGTCTTTTGGGTATTTTATCATATTAACCAATGGAACCTTTTAGAAAAGTATCAACCTTTTAGGAAGTTCCATTAACTAAATCATTTATAAATTCTCATTAAATAAAAATCTTTTTAAAAACTTCTAAAAATTTCCAAGCATATTTCTCAAATATCTATTTGAAAATTTCTTTAAACTTCCAAACATATTTCTCATTATTTTTTAAATTTTTGCATAATTTTTTTAAAAATTCCTTTTATTTTTTATTATTCATGACATGTACTATGTATACTATCAAAGTTAGCTTATGTATACTACCTTAAGTATATTAAGTGTATTATTTTAATTAGCATGGGTATATTGGTTTAGGTTAGTTATGCTACCTATATTATGTTATTTATGGTATTTTATAATTTTAATTTAGGATTTTAAAAAATAATGCCAAAATAATCAATCAATTATTTACCCATCTACCTACCTACCCTATTGTAACTCCCTATCTTGTACGTATCTAGGACCTATCCAATCAACAAATATTTATGTAATATTTATTTTCAAATTTTACGACTATTGTCCTATCTAACTACATGTTTCATTTTATTACACTCATGTCTTTTTTAACTATAATTGTTCATGTCTTGTTTCATTTGACTCCATGTTTCATTTTATTACACCGATGTCATTTCTCAATAGAAATGTTAATTTTTTATCATATTTGATTAAATGTTAGATTGACCAATAATCAAAGAGGTAATTTTAATCAATTGAACTAATATATAAAGACATATCACTTCAACAACCAAGGGCGTATTGTCAAATTGACCAAAATTTTAACGAAAAGAATAATCAAATTGAATCTCTTGAAAAACTATGATTTGTTGTAGTGATGTGTTTACTATGATAAAAAGGCCAAGTAGAACATTTTTCCAACTCTTTCATGTTAGAGTGAAAACATTCTAGTTTGACCCAAATTATTAGACATGGTTTAACAAAACTTTTCTTCTAGATTGTTTTAGAAAGAAAGGAAAAATGGTTGTTGAACAATAAGAAATCCTTGTAACAAAAAATCCTTGAAAAATGGATGAACCTCTTGTTTCATAATTACAATGTCAAATGGAAGGATGTCTATGAGAATAATGTTGGGTTTATTTAGGCCATATACCATAAGGCCATAACCATCAAGGCCTAGAAAGGGAAAATGTGCAAAGATATGGATCTAAATTGCCCTATGTGTGACCTAGTTAATATGAGATCCCTCTAACATAAATTATATGATTGCCCTAGAGTTAAATTGACTAGGATTTGGGCCGCCATCAATATTTACAAATTGAAACATGCCCCACATGTAAAAGGTAAGATGAAGAAATCTAACATCATGCAATGCATGGTTAATAACAAACTCTCAAGTGTTTAATCCAATTTGCACCTTATTAAAAGGTGTGATAATATGATATTTATGGATTGAACGGAACAATAAGATTTTCAAGGATCAAACCTACTTTGATCTAAAATTAGGCCATATGATTTTTTATGGTCTTGTGGCTAATGGCTAGGTTGGGATTGATGAAGACTCTTCAATCGAATAATAGAGTATTTTTTGTTGAAGAAGAATACTTGCATAATTTGACAATAATTAGTGTCCTCACGTCACCTTATACACTAGAGACAATCACCATTATAATTGTTTATGGTTCATTAAAACTATTGATTACCAAATCTAATTAACTTCTTTGATTAGCTTGTGACTTTGTAGTTTGATGGTTTAGGGTGGGTTCTATTTTTTGGCTTAAAACTTTATTTCTTATCTTCTTTTCATTGTGCAATAGATTTCTCCATTTGTGTCCCCGCCCCAATATAATTTGACGATAAATCTAAATATCTCATTGATGTAAATTTGCAAGACTTTATTCCAAAACAAAACAAGGGAACAAACAAATATAAGAGGAAAGAAAAAAAATTATGAGGAAAAAGGAATGATCTAGACCAAGTTTTAAAATGTAACTAAGTTTGAAACTTCAAAGATATTGATCATGAAATTTGTTGTGATAGGTTCAAGTTGTAAACATTGAAAGGAAGGGACCTATTGGGCCCTTCTTACTCTATGCATTACTAGCACATTGGTGTAAATAATAATTAGTTTATTTGTGCAAAAAAAATGAAAATATTTATTATTAGGGATACAATTGATCTCCTAGATGTTAATATTGGCAACTTCATTCCATCATAAAAGCTACATTTCAAATTGTGAAACCATCGATATAAATTGTTTTAAATAAATAGTCTCCAAAGGTTAGGTCGGCAATGACAACATTTGTAAAGGTGGAAACCCCATATGTGGAAAGGATAATGCCACCACATCATGTTGATGTCCTAAGCTATGTCCTAGGTAACCTACTATATAGGTCTAGGCTACATTATTTAGCAAGGATGTTAATTAGGTTATTACTTAACGAGTAACCTATTAACTTATTAATTATGTTAGGTTAGATAGGTAGTCTAGGCCTAACTTAACCTACTAGGTATGTTAGGTTAAGTAGGTAACCTAAGCTTAATAAGTAGGTTAAGTTATCAAATGAATATGGTTCATTTGACTAAATGTCAAATCATAATGATTAATTTGACTATGGGTCAAATTAGGATGGTCAATTTGATTAAACCCTATCCATTCAATATGGCCAATTTGACTAAACCATGGCCATTTTGAGGACATTTGTTCATTTTGACCAAGTCTTTGGCTTGACACTTGGTCAAAAAAATATTTTTAATCAAATGTATTAGTCAAATGTAACATGTGTTTTTCATGTCCTAAACCTTTAATCAAAATAGACATACCCTTTGGTCAATGTGGACACTTTGATCAAATTGGCCTTCTAAAAATCCACATTTTCTTATAGTGTACCCACACTACATATCTATTTACTTATTTAGGCAGGCAAGTAAGTAAGATAGTAAAAAGGTAGGTAAACAAAATAATAGCCATGGAAATATTTTTATTTTATGTTTTATTTTTAAGGTTAAGCTTTTTGAAATTCATTTTAAATTGAGAAATGTATTTTAATCTGAGCACACAAGAAAGGACACCTTTTATATAATTTGTGAGATGAAATCAAGGACAAAACATGTGCGTTAAATTTTTTAATTGCACATTAGCTATAAATTGGGTCATAACTAAAAAAAACAATCTCCCACATTCTTTATGTTCATTTTTAGTTTTGTAATTTGTACAATTTAATAGATAATTATATATGTGAAATAATTATTTGAAATAAAAATTTTCATTATTATTTTCGAATTAATCAATCTAATATAAATAAATATTTTTTTAGTGATCAAATAATTATTAATTCAAATTCAAATCAAAATAAAATTTTATTCATTTGGATTACCAAATAAATAATTATTTGAATTAATAATTATCTGAATTTCAATTTTTAATTACTTATTTAAATCAACTATTGAACTAATGATCTAAATTAGATTAATTAATTCATATTAATTGTTAATTATTCTGCCTGATTAATTATCTCGCAATAATTAAATGAATTAAATTTTAATTAATAGATACTAATGAATCAATTATTGAAAAAAAAACATTATTAAATATTAAACATTAAATATGAATTTGGTTATCAAATAGAAGACATAGTAATCAAATAATTAATTATTTGACTGAATTAGCACAAAAAAAAATCTAAATTGAACTAACAAATTTTAATTAAAATCTAATTATCTAGTTTAATTAATTAATTCATGATAATTAAATACATTAAATGACAATTAATATGTATAAGCTGATAATTTAGCAAAAAATATTTTTTATTAAATACTAAATATCAGATATGATTTTTTAGTTATTAAATTATTAACAGTTGAACAAAAGTAAAAATAATAGTGAAAATAATAATATTTCTATAATGACAACATAGTGGCACAATTAGTTGTATCAATGGAAATCATAGTTGACAATTAGTTGCAAATGTCATATTTAATTGGTAGTGAAAATGTTAAATGTGGCATAATTACTTGTGTCAACATTGTACATTAGTTATAGGGTAGCTGCTAATTAGGTGCTACATTTATTCTAGTTGTAATGTAATTATCAAACGCAACTAAAGTGTAACTTACTAAAGAAATAAACATAATTGATTACGTTTGTATGTACGATGCATACATTACATTGTATAGGTGTTTCATTTGTAATTAAATTGCAACCACATTACAATTCCCTGATTTTTAATGTGGCATTTTTATTTATTAATTGCCCATCTTTCCATGCTCTAGTCATAGTGTAGTTGTATATTAATTGTTTTGGAGCTTTAATTGTAGGGCAATGTGGTTCCAATGGATAGGATTTTTCATAATGAATATTAGGTAAACTATGAACCATGCACCAATATTTAAGCTTGAATAAGAGATGATGCAAGTTTGATGCAAATCAAACATCCCCATTAGAAGTGACAATGGAAATAGTGTAGTAATGGAGATGGAATTTTGAAACCATTTGATATGTTTCCCAATTAATTGTTCAAAAGGTACACCATTAAAGGAAAAGGTCACAATGTAAGTTGTATTTCAATCACTATTGAAACAAGAAGGTGTTAAAGTCCATGTGAACCAAAGTGGTAAATAATACGTCATGAATATTTCAACAACCTATTTTGGAATTATAAATTATATGCAAATCTTATTATAAACAATTACAACCAATGTGAACATGTACTATTGCTTCAAGTATTAATCATTGTAATTTACTTATATAATATATTTCTACATATTTCACAACAATATTTCTCATAATTCCATATCCCAAAATCATAGGATTCCAAACTTTAAAAAACATGGAACCTTCATAAAACAAAATGAAAAATTCATAATGTTCAAAATCCTTAATGCTTAAAGAGAATATTCTCAAAATTTACCTCCAAAATAAAATTCAGATTTATTAATTGGTAAATAATTAATGCATATTTTCAACCAACTGCTACATCCTCATTTTACATCCTATCACTTCCCCTTTAACATAAAACCTCCAACAAGAAAGGACATCAATGGAAAAAAACTAGAAGTCAAGAATGAAACAACTAGGTGAAGCAACTAGGTATACATAATTCCCTAAAAATATTGTTGTTGGGGCACTAGTAATTGCAAGAATGAAACCAAACTAATGTCTTTTAAATAAATGCAAATGGAAGCTTAACAACAAATTAAATCTCCTCTTGGAAGTTATCAAAAGATATTCAATCTATAAGACATCCAGGCATCGAAAAATAAGTTAAGTTGAAGGATGTAAAACGATGCAAAAATAAAAGACTAAGTGGGATGCATTGAAGTAAATATCATCAATATTGCATAAAACACCTAATTAAAATCTCAAAAGCTACTAGTGCATCATCTATCATAAAAAGCAATCAGCATGTTTGACATATTTTAATAAGAAATCCTTGATGAATGTAGAGGCCATGAATGAAGGGGATCCCATTGGAACATCCAAAACTTTGAGGCCAGAAGAAGGGATGTGAAAAAAAGTTGGCATAATGAAATCATCAAACAAGCTTGTTGTGGACCAAACAATACGTTTAAAAAGTTGCAATGAAAGTCCAATTGCGTGAAGTTTAGAAGTTAATCTCTAAAATGTTATGTAGACCATGGATGGAAAACAAAAAAATTGAGTGTTGTTGGCAATGGTGGGGAATGAAAATGAAGTGAACAAAGGGCTTTGAAATGAGCTAAGGAAAACAAAGGTCTACCAAGGGGGCTCAACTTGATGAATAATACCCATGGCCAAAAAGATGATATAGTGACCTACCTTTAGATAGTGGTGGCCTTATTATATAAATAAATTGTAGCACATAAAATGTGTGGACAAAAGGGAGAGGAACTTAATCATGTTAGCTCTTGTGACAAATAGTTCTTAACACACCACACCTTGCAACACTAAATTGAATGCATTTGTGACATTGACTTGTAAGAACACCCACATGCAATGTATGTTGAAGGTGCACTAGATGCCATGAACCATTGCCTCATGTTGAACTCCAATTGATGAATGGAAAAATGTGCCAAGAAAAAATCATGTTCAATTGAAAGCACAAGGTATGAAATGATCAAAATGACATAAAATTTCTTCCATAACAATTGGACAAAAATCACCAAAAGACTTGGCCATTGCTAACAAATGAACCATTCCAAGAACAATATGTGCAATGTGTCAATATTAAATATGCCTTTGTGCAACATGAAAACACAACTAGAATAATTACAAAAGTCCACTAGTAGAATTTTTCAAATGAAATTAATCATAAAGATATTCCAAGACCATATTAGATGGACTATTGAACAATGGGTGGGGTAAGCAATGAAATGCCAACTTGAATGAATTGGAGGAAAATTCTAGATCTTGATTGGTTTCATAATCCTTTAAAAATAAAATTCAACAAATCCATTTGATTTGAGGTGAAGAGCTTTAAGGGTTCAAATGGTGTCTATAGAAAGGGGGACCAAAAAAAAAAAAGGAACAAAGGCATGTACAACACAATTATAATATCATTTTTGTTGGCTTCTTAGATTTATATTTGATAAAAAAATGTTAAATTTGGATTCAAAGACCTTCATTTAGACTTAGGATGGGTTAATTCTAATTATTAAGAATAACCCCCCAAAATTTGAATTTTTAACCATGGCATTAATGTAGGTGGTGAATGATTCTTGTTCTCATGTGAGGCCTCATGATCTTATGATGGATATTTTTATTATGTATAATTAACCCCAAAAACTAATTAACTAACTAAAGTTTTTAATGATCTTGGGCCGATATCCTTTTTCGCAAGGAAAAACCATTGGTTTTGATTTGAGTTAGTACAAATTGAGTACCAATCAAGATTTTCAAAAGAAATTAGAACTAGAATTTATGTGTATGAAGAATGAAATCTAAAATGAAGTTTTTAATTTCATTTATATAGGGAACCAAAATCGTGATTTATAATTTTAAAATAGGGATTGGAACTAAAGGTTATTTAGTAGTTAATTGTTAGTTCTAATTTTGGTTAATAAGAACCGAATCAAAACCAAGATCAATTTTCAAAATCAAAATTGGAACTAAAACTATAATTTTCACTACTAGAAACTATGACCTAGATGGAAAGTATAATGACCTAAGACTTTCTACCCAATTTTCATTGTATTACTAGAAAATCATTAAAGTGGTTTCAATCATAGGTACAATGGATTAGATTGTGGTTTCATCCACATGGTAACAAGTCCACACACTTTCCACCCAACCATGCTTGTATACAATGGTTTAATAGTGGTTCAATCAATTATACAAGTGGTTTGTGCATGTACAAACATGGTTTAATGTTGTGTTGCCATGTGCTTAGCTTAGCTTAGGTCAAATACCCTAGATTCAATGACTAAAGTATGTATCTCAATGAACCTATGCAAAAATTGAACGTAGGATAGGAACCTAGACCTAGCAAAGTTATGCAACCTAATAGCCTAGTACAACCAATTTGTAAGCATGAGGATTCGAACCCCTCACCTCCACATTGGAGGTTCAAATCAATTAAACCATTGCCTCACGACTCGTTTATGTGCTAATAAATATCATTGTATTATTATTTAAAAAATAAATTTCTAACAACCTAAGTAGCTTAACCTAGGTTAATATAAACTAGCATACTAGTTTATCTTTAACTTAAACCTATGTTAACCTAGGTTCATTTAGGCCTATCTAGGCTAACCTAGCTACATAGGTTAGGTCAACTTATGTACATACATAGCTTAACCTACCTATGTACATACGACTTACTTTACATGCATGCAACCTAGCCTAAGGCCCTACGACCTATGCATGACCTAGTTTACATAAATACCACCTAGCTTATGTATGACCTCCTAACTGCTTAATCTAGCCATTGTATGACCTATGTAGGTAGTTATGTACAACCTACATACAACCTTGTTTAGTGTATGTATGACCTAGGTATATAGGGGTGTACTTATGCATATTTATGTAAATTTAAACATACCTATGCATAAATTATGTGTAACCTTTGTGTAATTTAAACATATAGGTAAGCGTACATATGTGTGCTTATGTGTAACTTAGCTGTCACTATGTGTACTTAGGCATACCTATGCATACCTATATGTACTCGTGTTGACCTAAACATCCATGTGCATATTTAAGTGTACTTAAGCATACATATGCATATTAGGTACAAATTTTATATTATTGCACATCATCCATTGATGTTGCTTCATATTATTTGATTTAATGGTTGAGATGCAATGGTATACCTTCATACAATGGAATTGTTTTTTCTATTTTCCACCCAATAGCATGTTGGGTGGAATGTTATAGTGGTTTAAGATGTAGTTTCTGGTAGTGTTTTTTGGATGGAAGAACTAGGGCCATAATTGAGTTCCTAATTTTATTTACATGTGGAACCCAAATTATTTCAAATTATTTTTTACAACCAAAACTAAAAGTTCTTCATGGAAATCAAGAACAACCCAACATTAGTTTTTTCCATGGTACTAAATTGATGTTGGTTTACCTTGGCTATGAAAATAGGTAAATTACTTGGGCTGGGTGGTTCCATTTTGTGTAAAAGTCTATTGTTGTTTTGCCTTTGTTATTTAGGGCAATTGTGAATGGGTAAATTTGATTCACAATGAATGTTCTACTCAGCAATTATGTTCCACAAGGGTTGTAGTTTATAGGCATTATGGTCATAAGGCCCTTTGTTAGTTGATTCTTATTGTTTTTACACTAGGTCCATCATGTTTTAATTTTTACATACGATTGTCTTTCACATTTAAAAATGAAATCAAAATTTGTGAGATTAAAATTTAACATTTATTGGCTAAAATATAGCCAATAAAAAGGCCTCGCTAAAAAAAATGAAGGTAACATAACACCAATGGGGTAAAAATTAAATATATGTCATAGAGGTAAAATGATGGGTAAGTATAATAGTAAATAATTCAATTTATGAGCCTATCTTGAGGATTTTTTATTAGGAACATAAACTTGATCTCATGAATAATGTAATTAACTATTTTGAGTAAGATATAATTGAAGTGAATTATATAGACTTGACTACATTCAAAGGACAAAGATTTCAAATAATTGAATGATTTGATAGGAAGAATGATAATTTTACAATGATAACATGTGGCATAATATTAATGACTTGTAGTTGATAAATGGGAATGTTTAATACATGTAAATAAATGGGGATATGATTCATCCATTCCTTGTTTCAAGTAAATATGGAGTTGTGACTAGAGCTTTGAGCTCATATTCTCCTTTTCATAATTTTATATTGTTACTTTGTGTTAAAGCTTTGGATTAATCTTTTTGTGTAACAAACTGATGTTACAATAAATTTATGTGTCTTTT
>Ga0209208_10012173_pt1 | contig 10937 bp, 11 predicted proteins | sample S1TSphfallax_3_FD_187694 | JGI IMG/M metagenome (GOLD analysis project Ga0209208, IMG submission 187694) | Host-associated microbial communities from peat moss isolated from Minnesota, USA - S1T2_Fd - Sphagnum fallax MG (SPAdes) (version 2) | ecosystem: Host-associated > Plants > Peat moss >... | reverse complement strand
AAGAAAAGGTCCCAGAAATATGATCCATCCTACCAAGAGGCACAACATTGTTTGTTCTCCATAACCCTACTTTTGCAGCTTAGTCAACAGTGCCCGCAGATGGCACTAGTCACAATACCTGAGAATCATTATGGTAAAACCAGAACAGCATCCTCAGAATTTGATGTATACCACCCTGATTTGGGACAAGGGCAATTGAAAGATCTGAATAGAATCCAGAGCATAGATTCAAGAGAAGCTGATGGACAGAAACTCCAAGAATGTGGCACAAACATGAAATTGAAAGACCAAAGAGAAGAAGGGAAAGAGGGTACAATACTCCTCTGCAGCAAACATCTATAGACAAAAAGTGCCCATTTCAAATCCTCCCCAACAAACAGATGCTCACAAAATCAAATCAATCTCCAAAACAACAACATTCATATTCCAAAGAAATGTTTCAAGGATGGACATGAGCTCAGAGAGAGACAATCCTCACAGAAGGAAAAATTGATAAAGTTTGGAAATATGTGCCTCCTGAAAAGACAACTAACATCTAGCAATGGATCTACAGAAGACTGATTCTAGGGAACCTAAGAATCTAACCAGCCACCCAGGTCTCACCTTCACCCATTGTGGGCTGATGAAATGGGAGTACTGGCCAAGCCAATGAACTTGGTGGCAGTTGGGAATGTGGAAGCTGCCATCTAAATGGCCTAGATTCTGGATTTACAGTGATTGGCAAATATTGAGCTTGCTGGCCTAATCTTTGCACCCCTAGGTGGTATCACATGCTGTTTGCCTGCATGTGCACCTTGAGGCAATATCATATGGTGTCTGTGCATAGCTGCCAACTACTTATACTTGTGAGCCCATTTATTCAGACACCAAAAGTAGAACCAAGGGTTCACCTCGTTCCATTGATCCAATGGACACTCCAATTTGTCCACAACTCCTGCCAGGTAAAATGCCTGCATACAGATAGCAAGGGTTTAGGGTTTAGGAGTCACCATTGTTGACAGGGAGCAAAACTATGAAGGGATTCGATACATGCAAAGCTCACCATTGGGTACAAAGGAAAGAAGTCACAAGAACGAGACTTCCGCGATCTCTACACAGTCTGTCATCCTCCCTAGTCAGGGTGTACCCCCCATGCTTCAACCTCATAGACCCAACCACAAATATATCATTAAAGAACTCATGTCACTTCGTGCCACAGTTGAAGTCAACAATCTGTTTTCACTTCAAATACACAAACATTAACTGTGAAGGCTGAGGTTTGATTACTGTCATGAGATTTCCAACCAAGATGATCTCTGTTCCAGCGAACAAGTGCTTTTGCAGACCCCAAAATCTGGATGCACAGCATGTTCTGATTTCTTTCAATGCTGACTTGATCTTGGACTTGGACTAATGAGGAAAGTGAGGATTGTGATCGGGCAGTACCCACACATGGATATTTTCACTTCGTCATCAGCAGATGCTCGTTGTTGGTGCCAAGTATCATGATCTTGAACAGGCAAACACCAAGCTCTTTTCTGAGCAGTTCCAACCGAAAGGGCTGAACTACTAAGGGGGAGCGACAATGGAGCGTATCAATCAAGTTGCACTGCAGCAAGCTCAATATTTCCTGGTAATGTCGGCGGGCCTACTAGCGCGTGCAGAGCGATCATATATATCACACAAAAATTCTGGAGAATCGAGGGACGAAGTGGAACACACAAAACAAACGAAGAGCAAAGAGGGGGCAAGCAAGCAAGCACGCAAGCACTTGTGTTTTAATCCCATATTGGTTGCCGAAAGAGTGCCGTTCGCAGAGTATATAAACCCCCGGGGCCGTTTGAACAAGCATACCTTTCTCGGCCTTTTGGCTAAGATCAAGTGTAGTATCTGTTCTTATCAGTTTAATATCTGATACGAGGCTCATCGAGCCTCATGATATTAATCTAATTTTTCTCGGGGGCGGGGCCGTCTGGTAGCTTGCTGCCTGGCCCCGCGCGTGTCGCCTTGGTCTTGCACTACTTCCTAGGCTGGCTCGCCCCTCCCCTCAGGGGACCCAATCAATGCAAATCTGGATTTTTACGCTGTACATAACAGCTAGGGTTTATCACAAATGGAGGTAGTTGTTGCAATGGAGCTTTGTAAGGAGATTGTGATCTTTAATCAGCCAGGGTTCATCACAAATGGGTTTGTGTTGCAATGGAATCTCGTAATGCAGATTGAGATCTTTAAATCAACTAGGGTTCATCACAAATGGGGTAGTGTTGCAATAGAGGCTTGTATGCAGATTGTGATCTTTAATCGAAATTAGTAATTTTTGGGGTTTTGTACTCAGATGGTATTGATATGCAAAAACTTTAACCCACTCCATATCTAGAGATAAGCCAGGAATATCTCTTCAACATATAAAGTGATGTTCACACCCAAAATGATAGATTGACCAAGTCCTATGTGGCTATTGATCTGGTCCTCTCCACACACACACACAAGAGACACACATTGCTGTAGCTTCGCATCCTATCTGCATGCTAGCTTCCTCGTGTTAGGCAAACTATGTAGTGCCTTCACATCTTGGGTGATAACAGAGGATGATGATAACAAAGAATGCAAATCACAAGTCATTTTGCCATTTCATGATTGGGGATTACCTACCCAAAAACTTCAAGAGAATTGGAGAGGGAATATCACGGGATGACGAGTGCAAATGTTACCACTGGGCACAGCTTCGGGACATGAGATGAACAAAGCTGCTGATGGTCATGGAGGCTTGCTACTACTACCCAAAAGGCCAGCAGCTTACTTTCAAAACTGGAGGGTAGTGGGAACTTGGAAGGATGTATTGCAGCAGCTTTGGACTGACAGTTCGTTTGCCTCTGCTAATTTGGAGCCACCACTGCAGCAGATTTGAAGAATGTGCATTGGATTCAACAAATAGAATGGGCAATTAGAATTGAAGAATGTGGACTGGATTCAACAATTCGACGATTCTTCTTTTCACAAATTTCCACTCATGAAGAAAGAAGGATTGTACAATAGTAGCTTTCCACATGTCATGCAATGAGATAAAATGCACATGAGTACTTATGTTTTACAAAACCTCACAGCTGGTGCGGGTTGGTCAAGAAGTGAACTCCTGAACATAGTATGTAAGAATCAATTTGTTGAACAACATCCTTTTTGTGCTTGCCTTTTGGGATCCTACATTAAGCATCCTACCTTTATATCTGGACTAGGCGCACATTGAATGTGCAGTTGAGCTGATTGACTACTACTACTACATGAGCTAAAAATGTAGCTTCTTCCCCAAAGCTCCCCCTGACAGTGAAATTTACACCTAAATGTCACCTGCAAGTGATGGAGGTCAGGTACCTGAGGCACTTACCAAAACTTCAGCACATATAAACCCTAAACCCTAAACCCTTCATCTGAGCTACAGTCTTGTGAGAATGCATGTCAGTGAACAGAGCATCTCATACTGGTTTCAATTCATCACCTGTCTACTGAAGCTCAGTTGCAGCTTTCAGATTCAAACTCCATGGGCAGTTCTTAGATTCACTGTATGTCTACTACTCCTATGTTCAGGGTACAAAGGGCTGCTTAACCATGTAGCCTTAAGGCGGCTTATGTGCTTGCTTACACAGGAGTGTGAGCTAAGACAACATGGAGTGCAATCCCATCTTTGAACTCCAGACTATCAAGTATCTAGACAAACTCATCTTTCTAAGAATTTGAAGCAAAGTTCATCATATTCTTTCAAAAACAGAAACCTTCCAATTAGTGCTAGTCCCAAAGAAAATGAAGTTTTCATAGATACATCCTTCAAAATGCACTGATAGACTACAATTGATGCATGTCGAGTTCAAACTTCATGCACTAAGGGGGGATACCCAAAAGACAAAATCCTCCTGAGTTCATGTCCACTTATTACACATTTTGCACAAATTTGCACTTCATTTCTCTTCAATTGAATTTAAATTCAATTTAATAAAATTTGAATTCAATGGAGCTTTGATTTTATTCAATGTATTTGAATTCAATTTAGGAATTTGAATCCAATTTAAGAATTTCAATGAATTTCAATTTGACAATTCAAGTTGGATGCATTGCCATTCAATATTTTCATTCTAATGAAACTTAATTTTCACAAAATCAATTCATTTTTTCCATCAATTGATCATCGTTGGAAATGTGTAGCAACATAGAACCAAAGTTAATAAATGTCTTCATAACCTACCATCCAAAGGTTTTCGAGCTCTTGATTTGTCCTCCACTTAGTGTTCACCAAGCATAACCTCACCTACTCTTCCTTACCTTTGCATGCATAATTTGAACAAGATGTTGGATGTGAGTTTTCATCCATTGGAAAGATGTTTAAACATGATTTTTCATGCATCGATAGGAGGGTTACACTACCATTTTGAAACCTTGTTACCTTTGATAACTAGCTCAAAGTCATAAGTTACCATAGATACTTTTAGCATTCAAAGATCCAACTATTTCCAATAACCAAAGACTTCTCACCAATTACCTAGTATTTATATCTTCCACACCACATAAATGTTGCATATTAATAAATAAAAAATCCTTCCTATAAATGATGCAACTATTTAATAAGGGTGCTAAGTCACATAAATATATTTTAGTTCACAAGAAAATATAAAATTATGAACTTGCAAACTCAAATGATTTAACTAGAAATTTAATTACACAATCCATAACTTACAACGTTCTTTGTCATGTAATTGGGCCTCCCTTTGCATATTGCCCAAGAACACAAGTTACAACCAAGTATGGTATCATCTTTGCACATTGCATCATAAGTTGAAATGTCATATGGTTAACATAGTTTCAATATATTTGAAAATAAATATTTTGTGCACAATTAACTAATTTTATAGATATTTCAAGGGCAACATTTTATTCTCTTTTTTACACTGAAAATCGTACTTATGCTAATAATCTTTGCTTACAACCTAGTGTTGAAGAACAAAAGATTATATCAAGGATGTTTTTTTCACACAACCTCAAAGCAATTGATTTTGAACTATTCTTTTTTTTTTTTGGCCTGAACTAATACCCATTCCTAAGATCCATCCATGTATGTTGGTATGACAAACATGAAACAAATTTTGATTGAATTGTATGACTAGAATGGTCATTGTTGCAAACTTGCAATATATTTCCATGAATGGTGGTTAGTCTTTTTTTCTTAGGTAGTTGAGTAGTAGCAAGTCTTTAGTGCTTTTGAATTGGTTTTCATCATCTTGGAAGGTTTGTCTACATCACTTTCAAGTAGTATTATTAGCAAAAGTGACTTTAGATTGTGGTTTTGTGAAGTTGGTGCTAAAGTTGATGATGGCAAAATATTCTTCTTATTGAATGAATTGGAAGGTAAGGATATATTGGAAGTTATTACATCTAAAAAAGAAAAGTACTCTCAAGTTGCAATGATGGTGTTGGCATCGTAGTCTCCTTTGGTGGTGGAGGCGCAAATGTTGCAACACCTATTAAGGAGAAGAAAGAAAAGTTTAGTGATGTCAAACATTCATGTTAATATTCACACATGCCTAACATTCATTTTATAATTCTTTTACAACTTTTGAAACAAATTTGTGATTATGTGATTAGAATGTTGATCTATACATGTGTTTAAATGCCATAATTATGTGTTGGATTTGTAGGACATGGGCTTTAGTTTGTTTGATTAAGATGTGTTTCCAAGTTAGGTTATTATAAAATGGCAAAAAGTCAATGTGGATTGCTTTTCGACAAGTTATAGCAAAACCAAATTAAAAATGACAAAATTGAATGTAGTCATGACCTTCTAAACATCACAAGGTATTAGACCATCACTTTCATATTAACATTAGTGGCAAATTACTATGACTTCCCACTAACTTCATAATGGGCGTTGTAAACAAGTGTATAATAAATAGCCAAAAATTTCAAGAAAAATGTATTGGGAGTAAAAACCCAGCAATTATGGCACTTCCTTGGAATGTTTCCACACACCCTACATGCAATTCATAAAAAATAATAAAATATTGGTCCAAGGTAGGATATGTTGTCACAACCTCATATTACTCTTTTTCAACTTTTCATCAGTAGTGTTAAGATGTTATGATTAGCTATATAATTAAGTCTAGATTAATAATGTTTATATAGCTTAGTTAGATTAATATATTTTTATGTGTAGTTTAGCTATGAACTAGTTCTAATGTGAACAAATTCAAATGAATTTGTGGATTGGGTATAAAACACAAGTTCTTGTGATTTCAAACCCCTCTTTGGTGATTTGAGAATCTAAAACATAGTGTGTTTATGTTTTGCAAGTTTTTCTGAGTTTATACATGTTTTCATGGTACATGGCGTTTGTGTTTTGATTTCTATGTTATTGGGTTTGGATTTTTATGTGTTGTAGGAGAATTCATTTTGGTTTGGATATGTCATTTAAGGTTTTATTTATTATGTGTTATATGTGTGATGACAATGATAATTGTAGGTGTCGTTGTGGTAATGCATGACAATATCAACGCATGTTAACATTTTGAAATTAAAAATATAAAATATCTCCATAAGCATTCAAAGTTCTTTATTCTTCAACAAATGTTTTGGTGAATCAACTAACTACCAAGTTGACACACAACAATTTTTTCATAAACATTATTACATGTATTTAATTAATTATGGATTAAACTATTAATTTTAAATTTATTTGATTTGGTGGTTAAGATCAAGTATTCTATTGAATTTGAGGCAAAACATTCGAAATGTCTATTTGTTCGACCATGTAGTGAAACAAAACATTATCAATATCTATTGTTGCACATTTGGTGGCCCCAAAATCAAAATTTTGATCTCCAAAATGGTCATTTGTTAATTTTGGACTTTTCAAAGGTTTGCAACTAACTACATACATGTTCAAAGTCATTCAATCATGTGAATACACAAATAAGAGGATATATGTAGCATTGGTTTTTTGTCCATAAAGAAATCAAGGATCCCATTATCTCAAAAATTTGTTTAAATTTATTTTCTACCTACTGAAAAAATATATATTTAACTTTGCATATTAATTATAATTAGTAAATAAAAATCAATATAAGTAGAAAAAATATAGTTTACAACTTTGTTAAAAGTTATTAAACATTTAACTAGCCCCTTTTGGACCAAGTTGTTGAAAACTAAAGGTTGAAGCTCAACCAATAAGAAGATTAAACCTTTAGATTTTCAACCCATGGCATGAAATATTTGGTTTTTTGTAAACATATTATATAATCCTTCCATTAATCATAGAGGATAGAGAAGTTCACAAACACTTCTACATTGAAGATGAGGCCCACCTTTTCTCAATGGCTTTCAACATCTTCAAATACTCAACACCACACCAAATAGCCCCAACATTGAATGCATCAAAGTGTGATTGTGATTACATAACATAATCTTATTAATTGCAAATAACATTCACAATTTACTATTTGTTTCAAAGTAAATTTAAATGTTTTGCTCACATTAAGAAATAAATTCCAAAACAATTTCGATGAAAAATGTTGACAACAATGTTAATAAAACCTAATAGTGTCATTGTAGTGCATGATAAGTTCATACAAGAATAATTGAAAGGGACACACAATGCTTGAACTCAAAACATATCTTGTGTAACAAAAAATTATAATGGCTATCAACTTCAACATAAATAGTACTAATAAAATTAAATGTTATAAACCCTATAGATTCACCATATCATCAACCACTTCATCCAAAAAGGGCAAACACATTTACTTGAACATATAGATTGCAAAGAATTTTTTATAATACAACACTTTGAAGGTATGTTGGATCAATTCTAGCGAAACTAGAACTAACACAATACAATTTGTGCATGATTTCCCAACCTACCACCATATGGAAACATAACACAAGACTAATAACAACACTACCATAATACAATTAATAATTAATACATACAAAACAAGTTAGTGCCAAATTGAATGCATAATTTACATGCCTCCTTTCGACTTTGCAAGATTAACCTTCATTGCATAATGGAAACACCACCATAAATTGCTACCCAATGTGCACATGGAAAGCTTTTTGCTCTCATTAAACTAACTTTGATGTACCATACTCACTAGAATGAAAGATCATGAAATGACAAAATTAAACTTGAAATGGATTCAATCAAGTGCGTAACTTAAGATGCTAAATCATAGTTATGATCATTTGATTCATGGTATCATGTCAAAGGTTTCTCATGTGAAGCAAATATGTGGAGTAAGATTGTTTCTTGTAATTTTAACTTGGGATTTAAGGTTAAGGGTCAACCACTTTATGCCTATTCATTGTCGTTAGCCTAATGGAATGTGAAGTGATGGTGTTAATAATGACATTTGTTACTTCTATGTTGGTAGGATTGTGAAGGGATGTATAGTAAAAAGGAATTTTGTAACAAGTATTTTGAACTTGCAAGCTCACATTAAAATTTGATGCTACAAGTTTATAGTGCACATAAAGGTTTGAGCACATTTAAACCCTTTATCTTTTCAATGTCTATTATTCACTTAACACTTTTTAAACAATAGACATGCTAATTGATTGTTTTTTTCATTAAGTACTCACATACTTCTTGATTAAAACGATGGTGATTTTTTATGATTTGGATGATTAAAACATGTCTTTAAGTGTCTTGAAAAATCGATCAAGAACATGTCCCATTGTGCAACTTTATTGAAAAGATTCAATGAAACTAGCAATATTTGTTCAAATTGTTTCATATTTAACCACAAATGAAATAAAGTATGTTCTATATGATGGCATAATTTTTTAATATGGTAAATCACAAAAATTTGTGGAATTGATGCTAGAATCTTGGATTTTTTATAAAATGGATGTGTTAATAAGGACAACCACAATAATTTTGTTAATTAAAAAATTACATTCAAAAGGTTTGGAAAGATATATGGGAGATGCGGGTGCAAAACAATGGACATTATTTGATGTTTTTAATAGGATTTTGGCACTCCAAATGAAAGTATGCCATTCTAGAATGTTTAAGTAGTCATGCATTCCTTTTTGGTTTATCCTTCAACAAAACATCAAAAAAATTGTTCAATTGATTTGAATCAATCATTATAACACATATTGGTTGAAAACTTAAACATACATGTCCCCCTTTCATTGTTTAACATCTTAGAACATTCATTTTCATAAAACCTTAATTTAAGACTCAAAATGCAAAACAATGGGTGTCATGGTTCCTATTATTGTGCCCCAACCATGATTGCAACCTTTTTAATAATTTTACCACAAATTTTTGTCACACATTTTCAAGACAATAATAAAATAATAAAATGGCCTAAAGCTCCCAAAAAATGATATGGTTTATTAATTGTTGTTGTATACATTAAGACCTTAGTGGCTTTAACACAAAGTATTTTATTTTTAAAAATGTTCAAATTTTTAAACAATATTTTTCTCAAAGAAAATAAACTTTTGAAAGAAAAAAAAATTTCAAAATTTAATTTCAAAATGGAATCTTCAAAATTAAATAATTATTCAATAAACATGTGCTGAAATTACCTTTATATTATAGTACAAAAATCCAAAACTTTTATTTACTGGACAAAAGAAGAATATCTTCACATTGAAATGTTTGATATTTGTTTTAACAAACAACATATCAAAATTTCAACCTAAGAATGAGTTTTTCAAAAGACCTTCAAAAAAGTGAATTTGTAACAAAAAAGAAGGTACTATTGAAAATACAAACTCTTAACAACACATGGTTAGAATACAAGTATGTGTCCAAAGTAGGAACAAATTATAGTTGTTCCTACTTTACATTTCCATGATTCCTACATAATAACTAATTTTACATTACTTTAAACCAAATAAAAAATCTATTGGCATGAAATGGATTAGATCACTTTGGATTTCCATTCACAAGCTATCATGATCTTCCACATAGCATCATATTTATACCCTACCCATAAATCATTCATAAAATGTTAGAATTTCCTTAACATAATGGCCCAACAACTTTGATTTGAACAAATGGCATTTCCCCAACATTGTCCAACAACCAAGCCACATGATTCCTTGTGAGATCTCAAAATAAGAAAATGTTGACAAATATAACCCCAACCTCCCAAAAACACCACAAATTGAACCCCCAAGACAATAAATGATTTCGTACGAAAAATGAAGCTACATTTGGAGCTCCCACATCAACGCATATTCACATTCTTCATACATGTACAACATTGCAAATCCCTTGCACAAAATCAAGTGTACAAAACTTGAACTTTTGATGCCATGAATAAATCAATATTAATAATCCTTTAATGTCTATCGTTAGTTCCATTCACACCATAAAAGACCTACTATTCACATCCAATTCTCCAATTATAAAATCTCCTACACAATAGACATTTTGAAGATCTAGAAAAACTAGGGAGTTTGAATTTTGGGCATTCTTCCCTTCAATGCAACATCAATTAAAACAATCACTGAAAAACCCCACACACACACACACACACACACGAAAAAAATATTCGATTTTCCACACATTGTTGCCTTTATCCATGACTTATGTAACTACATTCCACCCTAATGCTAATAGCATCCACACACCATGAGAAAAAACAAAAAATAAAATAAAATAGTAAAACACATCCCAAAAGTCTCACACCATTGAATGAAAACATGGTAAAATATACACAAAAAGTATTGTAAGCAACAAAATACATGTCACAACCCTAGCCTTGGGCTCATGACCAAGGCAAAGGTTTGTAAAGGTGTAGGCCAAGAATGAAGCCCGGGAGTGTAGGAGAGTGTGAGGGAATGAACCCCCACACTCCCAAATGAGCACCCATTTTGGGAGTCCCAAATATTTAAAAGGCGATTTTAAAAGGTTTTTATGTCATTGGAAAGCTTTTGAAACGTAAATGTCCAAAATG
>Ga0209208_10012172_pt1 | contig 10937 bp, 10 predicted proteins | sample S1TSphfallax_3_FD_187694 | JGI IMG/M metagenome (GOLD analysis project Ga0209208, IMG submission 187694) | Host-associated microbial communities from peat moss isolated from Minnesota, USA - S1T2_Fd - Sphagnum fallax MG (SPAdes) (version 2) | ecosystem: Host-associated > Plants > Peat moss >... | reverse complement strand
CAAGACCAAATCGAAGAAACATGGCCCATCAAGTCTGTTGATAGATGAAAAGAAAATAATAATAATTGATTGGTATGCAAGAATGTGAGCTCTCAATCACATTACAATGATTCAACTTAAAGGTAGCAAAACTTATTCAAACCCAAGCTACACCATTCAAGGATGGAATACCAGGGAATTCATGGTGTTATTGATTCAAGTGTAGACATCTAAGATTAACTATCAAACTTGCAAAAGAACTAAGTATGTAGAGGACAAGGTTTAATAAACAAAACATGCAAGTTGTCTTATCATAATCTAACAATTTCATATAATTAGCACAATTTTTGCAAATCACATTTAGAATTGTGATGAGACAAACATCATGTTATAGGGGAGTCAAAAGCTCGAGTGTTAACCAAAAGAGGTTCACAACATGTATGCAGCACCATTTGCTTGCCTCCCCTGATGGTTGGTCTAGCAACAAAAGTGTCGTATTTTCAGGTGTTTCATTATGGATTGGATTAATCTTTTTGGTTAGTATTCTTAATTCTTTCATATCCTAAATGAATGAGGGGGTCAAAAAACACCCTCCCTTCGTAAACATTATATTATAAGTTCCGGAAGGTTTTTTATACAAGTCCCGACATATGAAATAAATGGACTCCAGGGAGGGCTTTTATTCCTTCTCCAGCTTTTTGGTGAGTGACCGTTCCCAAGTCTAGGGAAGGGTTGATGGTCAATTGTGCCATCAATGTTGTAGAAAGATTTCTATTGAGATTCTACATTTTTAGAGGTGAAAAATTAAAAATGATTACATTAGAGATTGCAAACTTTGAACATGCATGGCAATGGAAAAAAAAACATGTATGACTTTTTTCGTTTAAAAAAATTCTTTCATTCATTACTAAATGAATCCTTAATGGCATATTTTCATCAATTGCCATCTATTAACTTTAGATGAACATGGTTCACGTGTAACTCTAAAAGCAATAAAGTTGGCACAACAATGTGGCCTAGACATCATGACTTTATTTGCACATACTTCACGCACATTACAACCTTTAGATGTGAATTGTTTCAAGCCATCCAAAACAACATTAGCTAGATGGGTGGACAAAGCATTAGATCAATTGTTGTCCAAAAAAAACATATAGAGTGGGTTTAAAGCTACATGGATTTAACCACTAAATCCAAGGGCCATGGATAGGAAGACCAAACCCAATGTTTTATATAATGCAACACAAAGGGCTTACAATTCAAATGAGGATATGGAAAACTCAAATGGTGCAATAGATGATACTTTGGAATGGTAGGAGGGTGGAGTTGTTACTAACCTAATAGACATGGCAAGTACAACCTACTATGGAGAACATCATGATGTTGATCATGTGCAACAACAAGGATTAAGGTATTATGTGCCATGACCATTCTATAAGCACAAATTCAAGTGACACATGTCACAACATTTAGTGAATACTCAGAGATTATGTAGCAAAAAATGATGGAGAAGGGAATTGTGAAAACAAGCAAGGACATGAGCAAGTTTTGTCAAACTAGGGGACCTACTTAGCTAAAAATAAGCCAAAGCAAAGACAAAATCTTCAATGTTTACAAAGAGACATGTTGTGATAAGGTTGTAACATTATATTCTGAAATAACACTAGCATGGAACAAAAGAGGATGGGATTTTGGGGGGAGGATGAAGGGAGAAAAAACTAGGTATACGAACATAAGGATGACAAGAAGAGGATACCAAAGAACCCAACAGAAGATAAATTCGAACTAAAGGGACTACTTGATAGGTACATGAATACAAGGATGATGAAAAAAAGACTAGAAAATCATATTTAAAAACCGACCAAAAGAAAATTTCAAATTTGGGTAAGGGGGCTTAATCAAGTGTGCAAACACTAGGATGCCTAGAAGAGGACCAATAAATGATACACAAACTTAACAAAAAAAAATTTGAATTGGAGGAGGTGTGACCTAAAAACTATGTCCAACATTTTTTGTGGATGAATGAAAGTAAAAACCCTAATTCAGCTGTGCGGTAGATGATGCCGAAGTTGTTGTGCTTCAAGGACGTCGAAAGTCTAATTAGTTTTTTTTTTTTTTTTTGGCTTTGTTTGTTGTTTTGTAGGTTATTGTGGAGTGGCTTTGGTGAGTTGGTTTTGATGATGGAACGTGATCATGGTTGCTCCATTAACAATATTTATGGGGAGGAGTGTGAATCGCAATTCTTGGAAACTATTAATGTTGAGCTTTCAAAGGAACACAAGGATGTGGACAAATAAAAACTGTATGAAGTTGGTTGAGGAGGAGGAAGAGGCACGATTTTTCTTTTGGGAGTGGGAGAAGTTAAGTTTCGATTCTTCTAGTTAGGAAGTGTGGAGTTTGTTTAGATTTTGATAGTAATCAGTTGGGGATGGAAGTCATTTTGGACTTCTTCTCTTGAACTTAATGCCTGATTTTTTGTTGTGCCAAGAGTGTTAGGAAGGGAATAGGAGGTCTAGCGTTTGCAATTGAAGGACCAGATCAAGAGAAATGATGAAAGAGTCTAACAATTTCAGGAGCAGTTGTAATGGCAGTCATCATCTTTGTCAAGTTTTTGGGGGGTTTCGATGTGAATGTGTAATGTGATTTATTCTAAGAAGATAGTACCTATGATATAATGGGAGTTCTAGGGATTTTGGAACAAGAGGATACTATGAGGTGTGGATGATCACAACTACCTCCTCTATTTTTTGTCTATGTCCAACTTCTGAAAAATACTACGTAATGATGTTGGTGTAACTTTTGTGGGGTTTTTGTTGTTGAACAATGAGCTGCCACACTCATCAACAACCAGTTGGCTCCTTGAAAGGAAATCAAGAAAGGTTTGATCCCTTGTAGTCCATAACAAAGTTTATTTGGCTGCAAGGACTTAGGTTTAGAAACAATATCTGTTGTACCCTCTTTCTGCTCTATTAGAAATTTCCAGTAAATCTTGTTAAACTTGCATTCAAAATGTTAGAGATTTCCATCTCAAAATCACCTCCCCTTCTTTTTTGGTGATAGAGGAATTGTTTGATAACAATACAAACACAACCATAAGAGAATACATGAAAACCAAGATAAGAAGACCTCTAACCTTATGTACTTTTTTGGCCCCAACTTTCAAATCTGTTGAAACCCATCTTGGGCATTGATTTTTCTTATCAAATTTTGTCCACTTTACAAATTACCCTCATTTGAGGATGAACCAGGGATAAAGAAAGAAATTCAGGCTCAAAGACAAGGTGAACCTTGGGTGAAGTAGCACCTACAATGTGATACCATTAGGAAAACCCTGATTTTTTTAAGGTTGATTTTAACAGCGGGGAAATATTTCATCCCGAGATTAAATAGTTTCAGGGTCCCTGAGTCCAAATTTAACATTTCCTGAGTTAAATATGGTCACTAAATGGATTCTCTCAAGAAACCAACCTAGACTATATGGCTTCCACATATCCCTATATCCATATCCCCATAATGCTCCTTGCACCTTCCTGTCCTGTCCCATTGAGTTGCACCTAAGTATATCCGCACTCCCCCACATAAAGAAAATTTTGGCTCATTTCTTTATATTGGGTAAAGCCCTTCAAGGAGGGCTGAACAGAAATAAGGTACCTTCCAAATACAGAAGGAAATTTCCTTCACATTGTAGCTTTGGGCTTAAGAGACCTCAGCCATAGGGGATGATGCATAAGAATAAGCAAAAGGAAGATGGGAAGCTTTGATGAAGGATGTGGTGAAGGAAAACCTCACCTAGGCACATAAGTCAAATGCACGGAGCACCAAAGTTGTGCACCTGAATTCCACAAGATGTTATGAGGGAAAGTATTCTCCCACAAGATTTGAGAATTCTTGAAACAGAGATGCTGGACAATCTACTCAAATGGCAGACATAGAGCAGTGTTGCAGTTGAAATACATAAACCATGGAGGGCCAATAGGAGTGCTCAATATCAAATATATCAAAAACCCAATACACCAGTTTTGGGCTACAATAACAACATCACTGTTATCATTGATTCTCCAATACCCAAGACGCAATCATCTAACTAATTCCACTATCTGAACTTGTGATTCTCGGATCTGCTCTCTTCATATGTCCTAGGAGAAGTTTGTCATTGGTTTCTCTCATTACTCATCCTGGAAGTGTGTGCTAGGCATTAACTGCTAATGAGTCCGGTTGTTCGAATAAAAGATCACAGATACACATGGTCCATGTATTGGAAGGGCACCATGTGCATTACAATGATATACCAAGACTATGTAGAGAAAAGTTCTGCAATGGTTCTATATGCAGCATTCCATGACCAAATAATACCACAGTGAACCCACCAGATTGCATGCAAGAAAGATACTGGTAATAAATACTCCAATTCAGCACTATGTGCATATGGCAAAGCTGCCATACCTTTACACACAAGAGTGTTGTGTTTTATTAGCCAGCCAGCACTCCAGCAAGTACATCCTTCTTACCCTGGGCATAAATGGTATACACCAACCGCACAGCATCCACCCATGCATCCACTGCATCCCATGTTTCCGCTATCTGTGCCCATCCATGCATAACAACCTCAGCATCTACACATGCTTCATCAATAATGATCACGCCCAAAGTTAGAAATACTTCAAGCCCCTCTCTTGTTCCACCACTTGCACATATGTGATGGATCCAGAACAATAACTTGTGAGGAACAACCAAGAGAATTTTGCAACAAAGATTTCTGAAACACTGAGAAACAGATGAGGACCCCCCAAAATAATAACAAAAATTTTCCAATATTCTCAAGCAGGAAATCTTTGTAGCTCTGGAAGATAATGCAAAACAGGATCTGATTGGCAGAAGAAACAACCAGTACAGGAATGAATAGGTAGAGAGAAAGGGAGAGTGAGAAACAGACCAGGTTCTGTGGACCAGAAACAGTGTCAATGCAAAAGCCACCTCCAGGAGGAAGGCTCAGATCTGCAGAAGGTGCCATGTGCACAATGTCCTCCACCGCTATTCTAAGCAAGGAGGGCCTTGCTGGCAAACTGGAGGTGCTACTTTCTGCAGATACACCACGCCTTGAATAGCTATGTGCCAAAGACTTCCGGTCCACTTTCTCCATCTGTGAAACCACAGAGTGTATTATCTTCAGAAATCGCAGTTACAACACTCCAAATGGACATCTTTATAAGTAACACAGAACTTCTTCACATTTATGATTTGATACAATCTCAATACAATTCAGAAATGACCAGTTAATATGGTTCTACAGATTTCACATCTGAGAACATAACAGTGACATATCAGCAAGCATGAAAAAGAGGAAACCCAACCCTAAGGAACAAGGGAAAAACAATCAGAACAAAACCTGATAGTGAGCACATTGACAACAGTTAAAGTATATGCATGTTCAGAGAACTCCGTTTTGATATTCTAAAGTTACACTACAGTTGGTGTTTGCCTTTTATCCCTGTTCAGATCAGATCTTCTGTCTTCTGAAATTGGGATGATGTTGAATCGAACCACACAACAAACATTCAAATAGTGTATTTGATGCTACTGTCAACCCATACCTCATAAAGTGCTTCATGGTCAAGCACAAACCATAACAGCATCCAATCACAATGAGGAGCAAGCGGTTTTCCAGGAGGGGCAATCTTCAACCAGCCTGCTTTTATGTATGGCAAAGGCAACTGTACACATAGATGCAAAAGCAAAAATGAGTACTGTCAATGTCCATATACAATAATCTGATAGTCAAAAATCCAAAGTGCCAGTCAGAGAAGAATGTTGAGTGGAAAGTAAAAACCATACCATGGAGCGCACAAGACGTAAGGCACCCCGGTACACCTGCATCCCACACAAGCAAACAATCTCCTCTCAGAATACTCCAGGGTTCTTTGCACTAGGCATAATCATTTGTAGACATGTTTTCTGTCCAACATGTTGGTGAACAGGAAAAAGAGCAGATCCAACCATAGAAACAGATGAAGAACAACACACACACACACACACAAAACTGAGGAGCAGCTTGAAAAACAGCTACAGTCACATGCATTTTAAGTAACCTTCAACAGCAACTTATGGTAACAAACAGCTACCAAAACATCCCGACTGGTTTTATCAGTTCCTGGTAACAGGTGGAGGAGGTCAATATAATATATTGACAAACATATCTATTTTCTGTCACACAACCAGCAGAAATGGGAATAGAAAAGCAGACATAACTGCATAAGCTTGTGCATCAAGATTACAAATGCAATTCATTGGTCCGTCTTGTCTACCCAAACCAAAACATGGCAGCAGCCGATCTAAATTACACTCACAAGTGATCATCCAAAAAACAGTGCTTGTGAGAGCAAGGAGACAGGAAGGGAATTCATACAGGGTAGTCAGGCTTGAGGGCATGTGCAGCTGCTATGTAGACAGCAGACAAGCTATACAGATCTGCAGGTGTCAACTCCTTTGGATTCATTTTTCGCCCACTTCTTGAAGAGTCCTCTGCCAATCCATACTGCCACATGACAAATATCAGAAATCTACAAACCACACATTCAGATAAGCCCATCCCTTCCAGTATTATCCTCAGTTCAGTGCCATATCAACTGATCCTGTCAATGAAATACACTCAGGGCAGGTACAGCAAGCATTAATGTGTTGAGTAAGATAGACTCCATTCACTCACCAAAACAGTGCCCAAGTTGTAGACAGCCCGATGAAAATCAAATTGTAGTTGTATTGCTGCCCTGAACTGTGCTTTCCTTACAGCAAAACCCCATCCACCCAAACAGAAAACTGAGCTTTCTTCTGAAGGACCTAATCCCTGATAACTTAACTCTATCATTCTCTCTCAACTCTCAGCCATCATGCCAGAAGCCATCAACTGCTAGGATTCTAAACGGGCCTTGATTGGCACCACTTCATCATGATCAAAGTCACAAGGCAGAAAATAGAAGTTCTTGAGCAAAATCCATAAAAAAGACAACCACCAAAGCAAACTGCGAGGGCGCAGCAAGAGCACAGTGAGACCAACTACTAAAGGGCATGAGAAACACTTCTTGGATGTCAAAAGATGGATCATGGCTCTTATGGACCTACCTTTCTTACTGCTTTCTTGACAATTGCACGTTTCTCTTTGAGTGGAACAATTGCACCAAGCTCCTGAAATACAAGGAGAGCAGGTCAGCCAATTTATAACATCACAAAGATGTTGCTTATTTTTACTACTGTGTTTTACACAGGATTCCAGCAACTTCTCTAACCTGTCAAAGTTGTCAATAATCAAGCTGTCATATATGAGTTCATATCTCATACTGCACCTCCCTACAAAGAATTTGAGAGAAAGTGAAAAGATCTACCTGAAGAGCAAGGCCCCAATTGTTCAAAGCCTGGCCAACCAGAAAACAAGCACAATAAGAAACATATCCCAAAAATGTCCTGTAAGCACACCATTGGTGACTACTTGGATGCAGGACATCTGCTACAGACACTGGAAAAGTTATCTCAAAAAAGCTTATCCCAAAGGCAGTTTACCTCTCAGTTTAGACCTTGAGAAGGACACATACTACGACTGAAGATGACCCAATAAAAAATTGCCAGATTTTGAAGCAGAATTGATTTCTGTCCCTGGAAACTGTGCACAGGGTCACAGTGCCTATATATTGGTTTCTAAAAACTTGAACTGCAATTCAGGGCAAATGATTTGTTCTCAGTGCTTTACAATCCTATAAAAGAACAGGAGAATGCAATCCAGGACCCAAAAACTAAAAAAATTGCGATTGTTGAGGTGTTCCTTGCTGCTACTCCCTTAACATGTAGAAAACATGAGCTCTGCAGAACAGCACTCTTTACATGAAAAAAATAAAGAGTTTTATATACAGGAAAAATACTCCACAGGGACCTGCATAGGTAAGCTTGTTTTCTTTTCTCTTCCCAGGGAGACAACACATGTAATATACATTACACAAAATTAACACTCAAATAGAAACTCATAGAGCAGAAGTTGTAATAAAAACCTGAGGACTGTTCCAATTGAGTTGTACAGAACGATCATATCTGTCACATGCCTGCACCCACAAAATCTTTAGGTCAAGGACCAGACCAAAAAAGGCAACAACATGGGCATGCAGCTTCACATCGCGAATGCTCACCAGCCCTGTCTTAGGGTCTAAGAACCTAGTCTGGTGGAAATGCAAGGATAAAGCTGCAAGTTAAACCCAACAACTTCAGAAGTCGAGGGGCAATTATTGATGGAGGTTTTGCCAACATAATCCTAGTCCATCACCTAATAGAGCTGGCAGACTACCTTAAAAGGCTTATCTACTCTAATGCTCTGATGGACTGAATATGCTGGGGGACTATAGAGTGCACCTGCTTCCAAAGCTCTTCAGCCTCTTTTGTTCGGCCCCTGACCTTGGCTCGATCAGATATTGCTATTGCCCAGTTATAATAAGCCTGCACAAAAGGCACAAATTTTTTTTTAAAAATGGCTACACCACTGTTACTGGAAGTCTCCGAATCCATTCTTGACTACACAACCAACAGTTTTGTTCTGAGATACCTAGCTAGTAGAACCTGACATAACATAGGGACTTATCTACAGAATTTCTTCATAACCGTGAGTCCAAGGACAAGCAATGATGAAAAGAGGAAGCTTACAAGTAGATCAGGTTCTATTGTTTACCTCATGTAAAGTTGGGCAGAGTTGGGTTGCAGCTTCATACTTCTTGCAAGCTTCATCAAGTAGAGCATCCTTGCTCATGGAATCCATCTCTGATCCTGCATTGTCTGCACTTTCCTGCAAGAACCAACAATAAAAATCCAATATAGTTCAGAATCTCATCTCAAATTTGAAGGCTGCAAACAGGTAACAGACCCTCATGTCTAAGTGAAAACCTAAAATCATATTCAGAAGGAAAATCAATTGCAGAAATGCAAAACAACTGAGAGTTGAGAAACACTTTACCTGAAGAACCAAGGCCCAGTTATAGAGGGCATCATGATCCTCTGGATTTTTTGACACATTTGCTGCATATCTGCAGAGAGCCAACATACTCAAACCAAATGGCATGGGTTGCAATACATGAACCTGCTGCATGTTGACATCTGGGGTACCTCCCTACCAAAGCTCTCCTTCCAATCTAGAAACACAATACCTCTACAGCTGTGAAATCAACCTGTCTAATAGCATCGTGTGGAGAGTTGATACCTCTTAGCTGCAAATGCAAGTATGCGCTGTCGAGAGCGTCCTTCCTCATCACCAACAGTAAGGTTGTAAAGAACTTCCCCAACTATATTTGAGCCACTGGTAGATGAGCGCTGATTGGCAGGCTCTTGTCTGTCACATGAAATTCCCAAAGTATAGCTTCAGCAGTCACACTAATCTGTGCTTCAATATTGAACTCTGTGAAATGATATAACTTCACACAACCACAGACTTGGAGGTTAGAATTGCACAGTGCTTACAAACATTGGCACCTACACACTCCTCCTGGATGCTTGTCTATTCTGCATGGTTACAAGACAAACTCCTATTGCACATTCATCCAATCTCTCCAAGCTGCACTCAAAACCCTAGCTGCACTTTCATTAGTATTCACAGGCTTGTCATCCTTTGATGTGCAGCTTTGTTCTTGTTCCTGTTTAATCTTTGATGGTGCAATGCTCTGGAACACCTAGTGGACCTGCAGCTACTTACCCATCAGGAATGGGAATGAGAGGTCTTGAAATGCTATGGAATGAAGCATCAATATCTCCATTGAGTTGCTTCTTCTTCTCTGAAGGACTCCCTGCCACCTCAGGCAGCTTGTGTGCATTTTGATATACACTAGCTTGGCCACTCATCTCTCCACCCACCCCCTTTACACCTGCCATTGACTCTTGTTCTTGGTGCTCGTTTGCAAACACCACTTCCAATGTTTCAAGTTTCCCAGTTCTGTCAACCTTGTTGTTTGCTTCAGACCCTTGTGGTTCAATCTCGGTCACACCTTCAGTTTCTGTCAAGGTCTCAATCTCTCCCACCAAATTTACACTACTCCCTACATTTTGCTGCTCCAGTACTCTGTCAATCTCCTCTTCTCCCTTCCTGTTCTCTCCAAATCCTTGTACATCAGCTACATCTGTGGATACTTTCTCCTCCTTCAAAGCATCTGTCTCTTGCTGTCCCTCTCCCCCATTCTCAAGAATCGCATCCTCTTTCTCTTGCACAGTATCAGATTCTCCCCCCTCTTTCAAAACACCTGTCTTCTCCCCATCTGAAACTCCATTCCCAAGGATTACATCTTTCCGAGAAAAAAGTTCGGAATCTTCCACATCTTTCACTGCATCTGTCTCTAGCCCATCTCCCCAATTTCTTCTCTGGTTGATAACATCTTCTTTCTGATCAGAGAGCTGGGTTTTGCTTTCCAAAGCATCATTCCCAGCCTCTTCAACTAAGTTGTCATCAGTTCCATCTTTTTCTTCTTCTTTCCCTCTACTTATCACAGAGTTACTCTCACCATCTATTAAACCTCCATTTGCTGCAGTCTCGTGCTTCCCATTCCCTGGTAACTCCCCATGTGTTACATCCTCTAAAAAGGGTGCAAATGGCTGTTCTGAATCCAAAGGCTTCAAAGGCTCCAATTTCTTGCCAGGAGTTTGTTTCTGTGCATCACCATCATCATCTAATGCCGAGACTAGCACTTGTTCGGGAATTGAAGGTTTAGCAAGCAATAACAGATCTTGTGCCATGGGAAAAGGCGTGATCTTTTCCACATACTCTAAAGAATTCTCCATCAGAAAACCCCCAATACTTTTGTCAGAGCTCCTATGTATGGGGTTTACCGATCAGGGTTTTCCCCTTATTAGTACTACTACTGCAAGCAGCACTGATTGCAACAACACATCATAATAATGTGGAGCTTGGTGAGAGCTGAAGCTGGATCACGAATCCTCAATTGGAT
>Ga0209208_10012171_pt1 | contig 10938 bp, 6 predicted proteins | sample S1TSphfallax_3_FD_187694 | JGI IMG/M metagenome (GOLD analysis project Ga0209208, IMG submission 187694) | Host-associated microbial communities from peat moss isolated from Minnesota, USA - S1T2_Fd - Sphagnum fallax MG (SPAdes) (version 2) | ecosystem: Host-associated > Plants > Peat moss >... | reverse complement strand
TCGGATGACAAGCCTCTGACTTCATCAGCTCCTGACCATGGGTGTAGAGCTAGAAAACTATAAACACAAAATCTGAGCAAACCATTATACAAAAATTTGTGCCTTGCATCCTGTGTTTCTGTTGCCTTTCCAGAAGCAACAGGAAGACTTGATGTTGGATAGCACTCAAGAGACATATCTAATCAAGGGACACAAGGTTTACATCCACACAAGGAAGCCCTGATTCACAAGCACATGGCAGTTTTGCTTGTGCACCTCCATTCTTTTCATTGTGTGATATGTTTCCAATTTCAAACCAGTGGCGAAGACTTGAACTCAGCTTTGATCAGCTTCTATAGCTGCTTCACCAAAGGCATGAGTCGTGTGCAGGAGCCAAGAAACACCAACCTGACAGCCAGTTGCAGCTGAGTTTGGGACAGAGATGCAAGTTGAACACCCCAATGTCGAGCTTGCAAGGATTACCTTTTACTTTGACCCTTGCTCTCCTTGTCCTCACTATCCAAAGAGTAGTCTTCATCATCAGCATCATCTTCTTTCTCAACGCCACTACTAGCACGCTTTGCAATCTGCACAGCACTTGGCTGTATCGTCTTCTTTCTTCTTCCCTGGCTTTTGCCTGCAGTTCCTGTGTGTAATTCCCTGGTTTTGTTTGCAGAAGCTACAAGCACTCATGAAGAGTTCCTATCACTACTGCCTTCCAATCTCTGCTATACACCATATGTATATAGTCTGTCTCTCAGCAGAATCATGTTGACAATTCCTACACATGCAATAAGCTGTGCACCACTAGAGCTGCAACAGAGAAAGCAAAGGCGAGCTGAAAAGTGAACCAGTACCTGAAGCTGCAAGGAGCTCCTGCAAACGCTCTCATCAGATATGTGCAGGTAAGAATGTCATCCAAATTGGTGCTGCAGCCGAGCAATACTCATCGGCAGAAAGTACTGCTAGTGCAGCCAAATCTCGTATGCAGATGCACAGGCGTGGAGCAGGAGCCAGGCAGCAAAGCCTTGAGGTACAGATGGCTGGGAAGAAGAGTGAGCACTGACAGATGCTGGTTGCTGGATGGCCTCAACCATAACTGCTTCCCTACATGCAGCAGCATCCCTGCAACCCTAGTTTTCTGCCTGAAATCGCCACACCTGTTCCTTCTACACGTCTTGTCTCTTTCCTTCTGTTGCAAGAACTTCCTCTGCTCATTTCCCAGCTTCGATGCAAACAGAGAAACAAGCGAACACATCCATACCTACACACACAGCCGAGAAGAAAACCCTCGTGACCCTTGATCCCTAATAATGTCGCATGGTGTTTGCATTTCTCGCTCCTCGTGTGTGTGGGTGTTTGTTTGTGTCTACGTTAGCCTGTGATTGTTGTCGTTGCTGCATCAAGCATATGGAGCTTGCACGTGCGGGAAAAGAAGCTGGCTGCAACGGCACTGGGGTTTGATAGCCATGTGTCTCGATGGAATGCAAGGCTTGAGAGGTATCTCATGGCTAGGCAATAATTTAAGAAGACCATGGAAGGAAGTTTTTTCAGCAATTGTAGCAAGGGGTTGTAAGGATCCAAATTGGGTTTTCTTCAAGTGCTCACATGCATGTGCTAGCTTGTAGCCATGCAGGCCTGGTGTCCAGAGGAAAGCCTGTAATTCCTTTGAATCCATGAGGTCAGTTTTGTGGTATTTCTGGAGAAGTGGAGCATCGTGCTTCTTCTTGCGCATGCTGGCGTTGTGGATGAAGCACATGATGTGTGCTGTGAACTCCAATGCTTCTTTGTGGTGGGCCTTGCTTGCCGCTTGCGGAGTTCCTTTCAATATTGGACATGGGAGAAATTGTTGCAAAACATGTTGAATTAGACCCTGGAGATACAGTGGGGTTTGTGCTGCTATCACACAAACATGTATGCCCATGTGTATTAGCAGAGCTGTCTTCAGTTTTTCCCGAGTGACAACTGGGCCAAAAACCAAAAGGTATGTCAAGGATGAAACACTCAAGGGACAAGAGCACTTGTAGAGTATTTCAACGAATAGCTGAGTAACTTCATCCACATCACAAGTACTTTGTGGAATTCTTGAAGCATAAGATGTAATTGATGGCCTATCAACTTGGGCTTTACGTTGCTACACATTACCAGTGACAATCAACTAATGGAGAAACTAGATTGATTTTGCGCAAATTAAATTCCATTCAAATCAAGATATTGAATTACATTGCATGTAACTTGAATTTTATTTAAGTTTAATTTGAATTGGATTCAAATTCCTTGAAGTAATTCAAATACATTCAAACCCTACCCATTTTATGATGGCTGCCCACTATTTTGATGGGTGTCACCTCACGCTTCTCGCCCACTATAATAGTGGGCAACCCACCAGACCAACTCAAGTGCCAGGGCACAGGAAGAGAAACTCCCTCCTGCTCAGCCATGCTCCTGCCTGCCATCCCAACTTACAAAGGGGCAGTGGATTCTTCTCTAGGACGAGGAAAATTAAGAACACTTGGAAAGACCCTCCCATTATTTGATTGCAATAAATGAGGCTGGAACAGTGGGTTGGTAGCTTTCATGGCAGTGTATCCTTGTCAAAGGTTGTTATGCAATCTAGAAATCCTTAAATACCTAGGACCCCTAGAAAGCACTTTTGATCCTCTGTACGTTAAGGGGTTTAGTTGGGCACCGAAAGCTGGTTGCAGGTTTCACAGGAAAATATGATAAAAATTTAACAAATGTAACCCCCCACAATTTTTTTCTTTGGGACGAAACAAAGAAGCTTCAAAGAAGAAAACCGCCAAATTTGATGAGAAAAGAACTTATTTGATTTGGGGTTAACTTAAAGAAAAAGTGCGGATTTGTTAGCTGAATTTTTTTGCGTAATCCCGTGGAGACCAAAAAAATATCAGTGTTAGTCAGAGCCCCTGCACCTATCTGAAAAGGAGTAACTTCAACTCTAGTTCAGCAGCTTTCTTCAGGCAAGTACCAACCAGTGTTGTGCATGGATATAGTTTAGGACTTACACTCTATGTAAGTGTAATTAACAAACTCGAAACGTGTAAGTGTAAGGCTGTGTAAATAATTTATACCCCATAAATGTTTTTAAACTCACACGCCATGTAAAACCAAAATAACTAAATAAGACTAAATAAATCAGCAAGCAAACAAAACTAGAAAATGAAAAAATAAATTTTAAAATAAAGGGAAAAAATCAGAATATGATATGTAAAGATGCCAAAAATCAGCAAGCAAAAAAAACTAGAAAATGAAAAAAAGAACCTCAAAAATTGAATCAGAGTATGATATAAAGAAGATTCCAAATCATGTAAACTTTGAGAGAATTCACTTATGTCTAATGTGCAATGTGATCCTAACCTTGACACCTTCATAAAAGTGACAAGAAGGATAGGAGGTTAATCCAAAATCAAAACTAAAAAGGTTCCATGTGTGGACTTAAACAAATCATGGAAACATGTTCCAATTTTGCACACACATTCTTCCACACAACCATCAACCTCATCAAAAAATTGGCATCTTGCAAATCTAGTATCTTTTCCTGAGTATCACCAAAGTCATCCACATCTTTTGGAGGTCCTCCCTTAGCATCAAATCCAACAGTGGGATCATCAAGCCAATTCTTGATCAAAAGAACTAAAAGATCTAGGTTTTTCAAATCAAGGTGACAATTACGAAGATTTATGAGAATACTTGCAATAAAATATATTCTCTCTATCTCAATATGACTACTTGGTATGCCTAGAATTGTTCGAGCCAAATAGGCAATTGTTGAAAATTGCCTTTTGTGTTTTGACCACCAAAGAAGAAAGCCTTCCACCTTTTCTAAAAACACTTCAAATGTCTAAAAGCCAACAATTCCCACTAAACCTAAATTTACACCAATAAGTTCCAATTAAATTAACTTGAAGTCTACAAACAAGATTTAAACAAATGAATACAATTTTTTTCCAAAAAAGTAAAAGAAATAACACTTACTTGTTCAAAACAAGTTTTCTTTTCAAACTCTTCCACTCCAAAAACAACAAATTAAAGTTGGCATAGGTTCTTGCACAATAATGGAAGAAATATTGGACCGTCCATGGTGTTAAATTGGTACAAAGTCTTCAAGGTAGGAAGGAGAAACTCTCTATCATACGAAGCAAAAATTTCGATTTCAACAGAATGCCCAACATATCTACCATTAAATTCAAATCCTTAAATTACCAAGGATCCAACATAAAAGCAACCATATTGTGAACTTTGGTGGGTTTGAAAAAATCCATGAAATCAAGAAAGGGCCTCATGTTAAATAACTACTTGCCCTCACATGTTGGCAACCAATTGCTTCACCTTCATGCACATGTCCATCTCCTTAGTGGCATTAACTTTTGCTTGTAACTCTATTTTTTTCTTAGTAAGCTTTGTGCATACAACACCTTGTTTATATATTTTTCAAAATAAGAATGAAAATCAAAACATATGAAATAATAAACTTTTTAGTTGCAAATAGTTTATGACTAAAAATTTTTAATTACAAATTGCTAATAATTAAATCATTTATCCCATATTTTTATCTTCATTTTAATAAATTTTGTAAATTATATAATTAGGTAGATACTAACTAGTTAGCTAAAGAATTCATAAATTGACTAATTGGCTAAAAACATTATTAATTAACTAAAGAGTAAACTATAAATTAATCAATTTTTTAATATTTTTTTAATAAATAAATTTTTAAAAACTAATAAACTAGCCAATTAATTAATCATTCATAATAATAATCATCAATAATTTTTAATTACATAATTTTAAAATATAAAAATTAATTCTATAACTACTTACTTGTATTAAATACTATTATATTTATTATTTAAATAAGAATTAATTTTTTTACTTTTAATTAGATATTTATTATAATGATCTATCAAATAATTTTATTAACTAGTAATGGGTTAATATTGAATAATTAAGTAATTACTAATAAATTATTCATTAATATTTCGTTTAATTAATGAAATATAAAATAATTAATATTTTAAAACTATTAATTATAAATATTGAGTACTAATTTTTTTAAATCTAATAATTCAACTAGTAACTAACCTAAGGTAAATATTTTCACTTATTTTTATGATTTTATAAAATTAATGATAAATATAAAGAATAAATATTTAATATTAATAATAAAATGAATCGAATTAATATTTTAGCTAGTTGGTAGCCAAGCTTAACTATTTTATTTTTATTATTCGCATTATTATTTCAGTTGTGATAGTTATTTACGAAGTACTATAATAAGTATTTTAGATTCTAATAAATTTATTTTTCCTTTGAAAATAATTTCTGCATTTACATGATAATTTATTGGATTTCCTTACTAACTATTACAATTATTATTATAATTAATTAATTAATTCTTAATAAGTACAATAGTCCTTTGAAAAAAATGATAATTATATTATTAATATTTAATCATGTTAATATCATTATCATCATTATTATGTAATATAATTTTTTATTTTTAAATTTTTAGTCAAAGATATAATTAATTAATTAATTTTTAATTATAAGGTGGTTAGTAAAAATAAATAACAATATATAATAGTAATAACAATAATAATAAATGTCATGTCTAATAATTTTAGGAACTATAATCAAATAGCTTGGATAAACTTATAATATGACCACAATATATTAAGTAGATATCTTACGTAGAACTTGAATATATTCAAAATATATATTTAGTGAAACCATAATATGGAGGCCATTTAATGTTAATAATAATCCCTGAATACACATATAATATGGCGATTCATATACATTCAAACCATACATTTGTAAATATTATTATACCCAATTATACTCATTAAAATACACAAAATACACCTTTGTATATTCATAGGGTTGCAACTAAATTGGTCACATTTACAACTAATGTGACATAAATTGTTCTTTTTGGATGAAAACCAAAATAATCATAAAGTAGCTGCAATGTAATGCAAAAATGTCCAAAGGTAGTCATTGATTAAAATTTGCATGTACTCATCAATAGAATGGTTACATTTTGGTCAATTTCTACTAATGTATATGGCCATTGGCATTTACATGCAGAACATTAATCTTAGTGCCCCAAATTCCAACCCACCCCTTAACACACATTTGTCATATTCCTTTTTTTTAAATTCTTGGAATAATAATTTTAGTGCTTGATTGTTATAGCTCCTTCCAAGCTCCCATATTACAGCCTAGTCTTCATCCACCTACACATTCAAACACCCTAGTTGTCCCATACTTTAAGGAATTTGTTAAATTACAAAATCCATTGCACCTAAAGTTGAAATTGAACTTGGACTATATATTTAGTAACACTTACAATTTAAATCACTCTAGCCATGACAAAGATTATGATTGTAGTCAAAGTGTTAAGCTCCTTTTAGTTAACAACTTCAATGGTTTTTTCCTTTGGATTGTTGCATTACTATACCAAATACAATGTACATTACCAAAGTCTCTCAAGCCTTTCCCAACAATGCATTAACATGACAAATTTGTCCATGGTTGGCTTTGCATTCAAGTTTTGCAAAAATATTTTGGTCAAGTTTTGTGGGGTTATAATGTTTGTGTTGGTAAAGCCCCACAATTGGGGAATTCTCAAAATAAAGGGCCTAGGATAAGGTGATAGTGAGTGTGGCCACATTTTGGGAATGTTCCCCACCCCTAGGCTTAACCCCTACACATCAAGACAATACGAATTTACATTGAAAAGTTACCCTTATTGGGCCTATCTAATGTTTGAAGGTTAAAGCACAATGTGAACATTTTGATAAATTTAATTGTCTATAGATTATAAGCCATAAGAAGGGGATGAATTAAACTGTGTGTAGATTTCAAGGCATAGGAGGGGAAGGTTCTTATGTCCAACTTGTTGAGTGAGAAGGGTCTTATAGGTATAAGGAGGCATAATTTCCCTCCCATTGTTTAAGCATACGCCTCCTCCTTTTTAAGAGCGATATTCATGGACATTAGGTGCCATTCAAATATGCTAGGAAAATTTCTTTTTTTCAATTAATTTGCAAAGTTACCAAAAATCTAATGGAATTGTCTTCTTCTTGGCTTAAACATATGATTGTCAAAAGATAGCTTTAAATAAAACCTTGTAAGACACCAAAAACATCATCACCCAGTGGACATTCTCCAATTTTTAATGGATTATCAATCCTTCCAATGATGGTGTTAATATACTTGTGCATATACTTGCAAACTTTAAAATATATAAAATATCCCAAACAATTTTACCACATTCAATTTAATAAAGCATTGAATCTTGAAGGTTATGTACAACCAATTGTATATTTATTCAAAAACATTAATTTCAAGGGTGGACATGGTCAATTCTAGCCATAAACACTAAAGACAAAAGATGGGTAAAATTTATAACATTTCCATATTAACATTCATCCAAGGCACATTACGCCAAAACATGGCATATATGATTACACATATTACTATGTTTGTGGCAATTTAAGTCACATATTACTACATGACTATGTAGTAAAATCACATTCATGGCTTATGCCATTAATAATAATTATGTTCATAGTAATTTTTGCCATTAGTTGCATGACTTTTATTACTACCATGATTTTATTACTATAGTGAGAAAATATAACTAAATAATAGGTGTTTATTGACTTATGAAATGTAGACATGTGTTTAAGCATAATAAAACCACATAAACAATCTAGTTACCTATTTATTAACATAGCTTATAAACCTTGCCTAAGCTAAAACCCTAATTAACAACCTAAGCTAGCCTACAAAAATAGGTTACCTAGTTTAAACTAGGTAGGCCTAACTAGGTAGCTATGTAAAACTTTATTTATATTTTAATTTGTTCATAAGCCTTATTGATTGAATCACAAATGGTATTTGCATTTTAAATAAATTTAGTGCATGTATTGAGTGTAGACTAATTTTCTTTTGTTTAGTTATATAGTTTAGAAAGTCAAAGTTGTTGACAAAGGATATGGGATGAATTTAATGAAAGGGAAACATTACAACATTATCCCACATCATCTTTTGTTTCATAGAAAAGTAGCCAACTTGAACCATTATTATCTTTTTCATACTTTATTGAAATGAAACAAAATAAACTTCATTCTTAAAGCTTTTTCTAAGATGTACATATCTATAAACATTTTTTTTTTAAAAAACCAAGTAATTTACTGAAAATGCATTTGAATCTTCATTATTTCATACATTTGAACAAAAATGATGTTTCAAAGAATTTTTTTATTTTTCTTTTCATTAAAATTTTAATAAATAAACCTATATAAAATCAATATGGAATTATTTTTCGAATTTTAAAAATAATAAAACAGTAAATATTAGATTTATGTGCCTTTTAAACATATTTTGAATCAATACAAGTTATTGTTGTTATATCTATTCATTCATTTAAATTTAATTTGAAATTAAAAATTTTAATTTATTGAACATATAATATGTACAAAATTTTCAATATTTAAATTCCATGATTATTAATTTATATACATGTATTTTTTCTAATTTCATAAATTTTACTAAATTTTATCAGGAATAGTAAATCTTCATTTTATTTTTTAAGGTTCATTTTAATTCATTAAATTTAAATTATTAAAAAATCCAATTTCTATGAAAAAATATTTTAATAAAATGTTATATATATAATTCTAGCAAATATATAAATTTGGTTCAAATTCCATTTTTTACTACCCATTATATGGAGACTTGCAAAATAATGCAATTTGGGGGTATGTGGATTTCTTTGGATATAATTAATATGACTAAATAATCATCATTTAAAGTCAAAAAGTTCAAGGAAGATATTTATCAAAATACGCCTTGAACAATAGTCCCAACTTGAATGTTTTCTAGGTTAATATTCATATCATGATTGAAATAAATTTGAAACAAGTTCAACATTTTCATTTTTAATGTGTGACTTTAAAAAAAAATCTGAAAATATGGGAAAAATTGCCAATGTTTCAAAACCATAATATTGAAAAAAAGAATTTTTTTAAGCAAGCCACAACATATATAATAATAAGCTTCACAAACATTAATATGTTGTAATTTTTCATGTAATATTTATTTTTAAAATATTTCCATGTACCATTAGATCCAATCTAGGTTCAATTTTGTGGATTTAATTTTACATCAAATTTCATATAAGAATTTTGAATACATTGTAAACCTAATTGCATCCAAAGGATAATAATAATATTAATGCATTATCTTTTTGAAGGTGAACAATTTTTTTCAATTTGCAAATATGAACCCCCCATCAAGGTTTTTTAATTTTGAAAAACTAGTCAAACAAGGTCAATGGCACACATATTAATTTTTTTAATACAACTATAGTCATGTAGAGTCATGTAGTCATTAAATGATTATAATCATAAAAATGGCATAGTTGTAAAACATATATTACTACATGACTAGATTGGGACACTAATCATATATGTTCAAGTCATAGATGCCACATTTTGGCGTAGCAATATATTCACAATAAAACATTCATACATGTGTCAAACAAAATCACAAAGGAATAAAAGGTTTTCAATATGAAAATCTTGGAAATGTATAAAATACCCTTTCCAAGTGTCAAATGCAAGTGACCATGAAATCCACGTCAAAACTTGGTTTATGGAAGAAAACAAGTGTAACAATAAGGTTGATAGTTTGTAGTTGGATGATATTCAAATTACTAGTTAAGTTGAAAGAAATAGTGGTCAAAATCATATCTAAATAATAAAGGGAACATTTATAGAAATTAAATGATGGACACAATGAGAAGGGAAAAACAAAAAATCATTTGGATCCTTCAATGGAAGAAGAAACATTAAACACATGGCTTAACATCAAGACTAGTAGGAAGCTTTTGGTGATCACACAAATGAAATTGTCTTGGAAACGCGTTAAACACATGAAGGATGAAAGGAGTGACAAGCATGAGGGTGTTATTAAAGAGAATTGGACAACAATGTGCCAGCATGAAACATTGTTTTACTATTTTGAAATCACCATCAGCAAGGATGTTGGTTATGGTGATTGTGTTGCCATTGGGTTTATTAACAAAAACTTCAAGAAAAATCAAATGTTTGAGTGGGAACTCAACACCAATGGCTACCCAATGATGGTGAACTCTATCACAATAGTTGTAAAGCACCATATAGTGATAGGGTGAAAAGATTGGGGAAAGACTTTGCGCAAATCTTCATTATCTGGGATGTTGTGGATGTAGGGGTTAATTATTTGAAACAAGAGGTTTTTCTCACAAAGAACAATTTTGTAGTGCGTAGCATTATAATTAGTCAAACACCTTGTATCCCACCATTGAGTTTGGGGGCAAAAGTGTGACTATGGATGTAAATTTCAGCCTAAAAGGTGGCTTAGATGTAAATCATGATACGTGACATTGCAACCCTAAACCATAAAAAGCATGGTGGTTGTTGCATAAATAAACACATCCATCTTTTTCTTAATAGGCATTGTAATTGCCATTCAAATTAACCACATTTAACTCTCCAAGTGAATCCTTGTTTGTACATATGTTGTATGATGTTCCAATTTCATCATTTTATTCCTAGTTGTGACATACGCTCAACTCGATTCAAACATACGCGTATTATATGTTTTTTTGTTATTTAAAAAAAATACGGCCCAAAATACGCAGAGTGGTACAAGAAAGAAGAAGAAAATCGGGCTTCAAGCTGAAACTAGGGCCCAACGGCAGAAGGTTATTGAGCGAAGCCATAGCTGGAGCTTTCTCAAGAACTGCAGTGGCACCATTGGAGACCATTCGCACGCATTTGATGGTTGGCACCCATGGCCATTCGCTCCCTGAAATCTTTCACTAGATCATCACCAACGAAGGATGGCCTGGGCTTTTCCGTGGCAACGCCATCAATGTCATTC